>Ga0302278_10002221_pt1 | contig 22629 bp, 16 predicted proteins | sample III_Bog_N3_2_FD_194543 | JGI IMG/M metagenome (GOLD analysis project Ga0302278, IMG submission 194543) | Peat permafrost microbial communities from Stordalen Mire near Abisko, Sweden - III_Bog_N3_2 | ecosystem: Environmental > Terrestrial > Soil > Wetlands > Peat | place: Sweden: Abisko...
GAACACTTGACACTGAACACTGAACACTTTTTAAAGAAAACCCCCGATCCCCGCCCAACCTGCCCCACCGCCACTCGGGTCCATATCATCCGTGCTCGTCCATGGTCAAAAACCCTCAAAATTCCCCGTAATAACACTTTTATCACCCTAAAACTGTCATGAACGCACCCCTCAAAATTCCCAGCCGCCCCACCCAGGTTTCTTTGCCGTTCCACACCCGGATCCATCCAACGCACCATTTCAGCGTGGCATGGCTTGGCGGCGGCGGGTAAGCTGGCGGTGAGATGGATTCCACCCGTGGCCAGGCCGGTTCGCTTACACCGTCGCAACAGCGCGCGGTGGCGGCGCGCGGCAATGTGCTGGTCATGGCCGGGGCCGGCACGGGCAAGACCAAGACGCTCGTGGAACGCTGCCTGCATTGCCTGGAGCATGATGGCGCGTCCGTGGATGAGCTGCTGGTGGTCACCTTCACCGAGGCCGCCGCCGCCGAAATGCGCGAGCGCCTCCGCCACGCCATGGAGGAGCGCCTGGCGTTGCTGGCCGCGGCGCTGGCGGAGGCCGGCGCGGGCCGGCCGGCCGGGCCGGCCGGGGTGGTCAATCCGGCGGGACCGGGCGGCACCGCGTTCTGGGCCGAGCAACTGGCCCGGTTCGATCTGGCGTCGATCGGCACGCTGCACGGTTTTTGTCTCCAACTGGTGCGGGCGCATTTTTATGAATTGGGCCTCGATCCGCGCCTGGCGATGCTGGGCGACGGCGAGGCCCGCCAGATGGCCAACGAGACGCTCGACGAACAGTTTGCCGCGCATTATGCGCAGGCGGACGATTTTTCGCTGGCCACGCAAAAGCTGATTCAAACCCATGGCGGCGGCCGCGATGACGCCATCCGCGCGCTGATCCTGCAGTTGCACGATTATGCGCAGGCGCGCCCGGATGCGGCCGGCTGGCTGGCGCGCGAGCGGCAAAAATTCGCGGCGGCCCATCCAGCGGACTGGCGGCGCTGGCTGCCGGAAGCGATCGGCGGCTGGCGCGATGACTGGCTGCCGTGGCTGGAGGAGTTAAAGGCCGGAAATGTGAAGGCCGCCGAGCTGGCGGCGTTGCTCGCGCAGTTGGGCCAGCCAATGCCGGATGAGGCCTGGCGGCAGACGGCGGCCGATATTCTCGGGCAAACAGTGGCCGCCGATGGGAGCTGGCCGGTGAGCAAAAAGATCCTGCTGCGCACGCCCATCGAGGGCATTTTCGGCGAGGCGCAATTTCTGCATTCGCTGGCGGCGGTGCGGACGGTGGATCCGCTGGTGGAAGACTGGTCCTGGGTGCATGACCAGATGGAAACCCTGTTGCGGCTGGCGGAGGAATTTGGGGATAAACTGGCCGAACGCAAGCGCACGAACGGGGTTTTGGATTTTCATGATCTGGAACAGTTCGCCCTGCAATTGCTCTGGAATTTTGCCACCGGCCAGCCCACGGCCATCGCGGCGGCGTGGCGCGCCAAGCTGAAATTTGTGTTCGTGGACGAGTACCAGGACATCAACGCGGCGCAGGATAAAATCATCCAGGGCCTGAGCGGCGAGGCGGCGGCGGCCAATCGTTTTCTCGTGGGCGACGTGAAGCAGAGCATCTACCGGTTCCGGCTGGCGGACCCGGGGATTTTCCGCGATTACGCCCGGGACTGGCGGCAGCGCGCGGGCAAAACGATTCCGTTAGCTGATAATTTCCGCAGCCGGGAGGGGCTGCTGTTGCTGGTGAATTCCCTGTTCCGCACGGTCATGCAGGAGGCGGTTGGCGGCGTGACGTATGACGCGGCGGCGGAGCTGCGGTTTGGCGCGCGCCCGAGCCGGCTCGAGCTGAGCACGGCCAAGGATGCCGCGCCCTGCGCGGAGCTGCTGCTGCGGTTCAAGCCGGGCCGCGCGGAGAGCCGCGCGGAGAATGATCCGCTGGCCGGCCTGGACGAGACCCAATGCGAGGCGCGGCTGGTGGCCCGCCGGTTGCAGGAACTCATGACCGCCCGGCAGCTCGTGTTTGACAGCGAGCAAAAGCGTTTCCGGCCGGTGCAATGGCGGGACATGGCGATTTTACTGCGTTCGCCGCGCGGCAGTTCGGAGATTTTTGCGAAGGAATTTGAGCGCGCGGGCGTGCCGCTGGCCGTGGCGCGCGGCGGGTTTTACGAGAGCGCGGAAATCCTGGACCTGTTGAGCCTGCTGCAACTGCTGGACAATCCGTTGCAGGACGTGCCGTGCATCGCGGTGCTGCGCTCGCCGCTGGTGGGACTCTCGCTGGACGAGCTGGCGGCCATCCGGCTGACGGCGCGGGACCGGCATTTTTGGACGGCTCTCAACCGTAGTGTCGCGGAAGGCGTGTCGGCCCTGGCTCCGGAGCCGGCGGTGAAAGTCACCCGCTTTCTGGAGCGCTTTGCCCGCTGGCGCAAGCTGGCCCGGCTGGTCTCGCTGTCGCAATGCCTGGAGGAAGTGTTGACCGAGACGTGGTACGCGGACTGGCTGCGGGCGCAGCCGCGCGGCGCGCAGCGGGCGGCCAATGTGTCCGGCCTGCAACAACTGGCGCAGCAGTTCGACCAGTTTCAGCGGCAGGGATTGTACCGCTTCCTGAAATTCATCGACGCGCAGCAGGCGGCGGCCGCCGAGCCGGAAGTGCCGGCGGTGGCCACCGAGGACGCCGTGCGCCTGATGAGCGTGCATCAGAGCAAGGGCCTGGAATTTCCCGTGGTGGTGCTGGCGGATCTGGCGCGGCAGTTCAACGAGCGGGATTTGCGCGGCGAAATCATTTTCGACGAGGCCCTCGGGCTGTGTCCCAAGGTGCAGCCGCCGCAGGTGGGGCGGCGTTATCCCAGCCTGCCGCACTGGCTGGCGCAGCGCCGGCAGAAGCGCGAGTTGCGCGGCGAGGAATTGCGCCTGCTGTACGTGGCCATGACGCGCGCGCGGGATCATTTGATCCTGACGGCGAGCATTTCGGAGAAGCACTGGGAGGAAAAATGGCGGCGGCCGCAGCCGGTGACCGCGCGAAAAATCGCCGCCGCCCGCAGCGCCGCGGACTGGCTGGCCCTGTGGTTTTCCAACCAAGCCCCGCCGCCCGAACCGGTGGAAAACAAAGACGGCCAGGACTGGCTGGCAGTCTGGTTTCCCGGCGGCGGATCGCGCCAGCCGCACCTCCCGGGCGAGGTCAAAGGCCGGCTGGAACAATTGCGCTGGCAGATTATGTCCGATGCGGAAATCGGGGCGAACCCGGCTGATCCAGGCTCATCGTCATCCTCATCCTCATTGTCATCCTCATCCTCCCCACCTGATTACCCGGCTGCCGCGCTGGAACAATTGCGGGCGCGGCTGGAGTGGAATTATCCCTTTGCCGCCGCCACCCGGCGCAAAGCCAAATCCTCCGTCACCGCGTTGCGCCGCGAAGCCGAGGAACTCGATGACGAGGCCGAGCCGCTTGCGCCCGGGGAGGCGGCCCCGATGGAGGCGCACCGGATGCGCGCCGGCGCGCGCGCGCACATTGGCGGAGCGGGGCAGTTGAATGCCGCCGAGATCGGCGCGGCGCACCACAAGTTCCTGCAACACTTTGCCCTGGAGAACGCGGAGGATCTGACGGCGGAAGCGGACCGGCTGGCGCAGGAGAATTACTTGTCGCCGGAAGAGCGTTCGGCGTTGCATCTGCCCACGCTGGCGGCGTTCTGGCATTCCGAGCTGGGGCGGAAGATTCTGGCCCGGCGGGACGCAGTGCGCCGGGAGCTGCCGTTCACCGCGCGCTTCAGCCCGCAGGAACTCACCGCGATCACCGGCGCGCCAGCGGATGCCACGCTCGCCCCGGAACATGTGATGGTGCAAGGCGTCGCCGACCTGGTCGTGCTGCTGCCGGCAGAAATCTGGCTGCTGGACTTCAAGACGGACTCGGTGACCGCCGCCAGCCTGGCCGAAAAGGTCAGAATCTATTCGCCGCAAATCGAGCTCTACGCCCGGGCGCTGGAAAAAATCTTCGCCCGCCCCGTGACCCTGCGCGCCCTGCATTTTCTGTCCGCCGGCCAGACGGTGGCGGTGGAATGACATTCATTCACTTCTTGAATTTTGGCATGTGGAGACGATACTTTCAGTGCGACCAATATGCTTGGTGATCCGACAGCGATTGAGTTTCATCTCAATGACGTGACCGACAACCGCCCGTTGACTCTGTCCACGGTGGATTTGCCGACGTTGCGCGGTTTTTTGGAAGAGGTGGAAAAACTGATCAAAGGCGACGTCAAAGATGCCAGCCTCAGTGATTCGCGTGTTCGCCTCGAAGAGGGATCCGTCAAATTGATTGCCATGGTTGCCGGCTTGCTGGCTGCCGATGTGCAAAGTGACATGGCGAAACTGGGTGAAAAAGGGGATTTGGACTCCATCCAACCCCGTCGCGCTGAGATTATTGAACAATGGCAGTCGCGCACGCGCCGTTTCCCGAGCCGCACCTATTCCATTCAATCCGGTCATGGGGTGCGTCCGCTTCGCATTTCCAACGCCAGCCAATTCCAGCATGGCAGCGAGAATGCCTGGGTGACAGTGGAAAAATATTTATCCGGCAAGGTTGTCAATGCGGGTGGCAAGCAAGATCCCAATGTGCATTTGGTCCTCGCGGATTCGGGCGAAAGTGTGCGCGTCAGCGCCACCGAGCAGCAGCTTGGCGGCGAAAAAGAAAACCAGCTTTACAAGGACGTGACGCTGCGGGTGCAGGCCGAACAACACATTCGAACCAAGGCATTGCGCGATGTCCGTTTGATTCAGTTCCTTGCCGCGACGACTGAGCCCGATGAGCAGGCACTGGCCGAGCTTTGGAAAAAAGGGCGCGAAGCCTGGCGGGATGTGGCGTCGGCCGCCGGCTGGGTGGAATCACTGCGAGGGAACAAGTGACCTTATGCAGGTTTCGCTCGACACCAGTTTCTTGATTACTTTCGCCGACCCGGGACGGCCCAACCACGCCGTGGCGTTGGAATACTTCCGTCATTGTCTCACCCAACGCATCCCGCGACCATCTGCCGCACCGCGAGAAATTATGACGCCGGTAGTGGCACGGGCGTCTCGCCCGTACGTTCCGAAACTGTCGGCGCCAACGCATGGCGCTTGCTTTTTTGGTCATTCAGACTTGGTCATTCTTTCGTCATTCGTCATTCGTCATTAGACATTTCCCATGCAGCCGGGCAAAAAAGCATGAAAAGTCATGACCGCGGGGTATTTTCAGCTTGGTTTCCCCGGCCGGATTGTATAATTAACGTCCGGTCTCCAATGCGCAACCACGCGTATTTGACGCCGTTTATTGATGACTAAAATTCTTTTGCTCGGCCTTGGCCGCTGGGGTGCGAATCATTTGCGCAACCTGAACAACCTGCCCATCGAACTGTACGTCGCCGAAATCGGCGAGAAACAGCTGGAGCCGGCCCGCAAACTCGGCCTTCCCGCCGAGCGCCTGACCACCAACTACAAGGATTTCCTCAATAAAATCGATGGCGTGGTGATCGTCACCCCCGCGCAATCGCATTTCCCGCTGTGCAAAGAATTCCTGGAAGCCGGCAAGGACGTGTTTGTGGAAAAGCCGCTCACGCTGGCCAGCGAGGAATCCAAGCAGCTCGCGGAACTGGCCGCCAGGCACGGCCGCATTTTGCAGGTCGGCCACATCCTGCGGTTTGATCCGGCCACCCTCTGGATGCGCGATGCCATCCAGAACGGCGAGTTTGGCACGGTCAACATGATCCGCAGCCATTTCGGCGGCTTCAAGCGCCCGCGCAATGACAGTGGCGTGATGTTTGCCGACGGCATCCATTTCGTGGACCTGTTCAATTTCCTGCTCGGCGCGCTGCCCAAGAGCGTGCTGGCCATCCACCACGATTTCTTCGGGCGCGGCATGGACGACGTCTCCCTCCTCTCCCTCGAATACGTGACCCCGCGCGGCCAGACGTGGGTGACGGTCGAGAACGATTATTTCATCCCCGGCAAATTCCGCGAAGTCATCATCTGCGGCGAAAAAATGAGCGCCGTGTGCGATTACAACATCGCGCAGTACAAAATCAAGACCTACGCGAACACCCACACGCCCGCCGGCGGCAACGATTTCAAGGCCTTTGAAGGCACGGTGACCCAGATCGAAACGCCGCCGGAAGAGCCGTTGCTGGCGGAATTGCGCGCCTTCCTGGACTCGATCAAGACCCGCGCCACGCCGCGCGCCGATGCCTGGTCGGGCTACGACGCCGTGCGTGTGCTGAACGCGGCGCTGGAATCGGTCAAAACCGGCGCGGCCGTGGAACTAAAATAGGAAAATTCATCCGCGAATGACGCTAATTAACGCGAATTAAAACGATTTTATGAGCAAAATACCGTTATCAAAATGTTTCGTGAATGCCGAGGTCGAGGAAGCCGCGCTGCGGGCCATCCGCTCCGGCCAGTACATCCTCGGCAAGGAATCCCAGGCGTTCGAAGCCGAACTCGCCGCGCACACCGGCACCGCCCAATGCGTCCTCGGCAGCTCCTGGACCATGATCGTCTATTGCCTGCACCAGCTCCAGGGCGTCGGCCCGGGCGATGAAATCATCGTCCCCAGCCACACCGCGTTTCCGAGCATGGAACCCCTCATCCACCTCGGGGCCAAGCCGGTCTTCGCCGACATCGACGACACCTTCGTCATGGACCTCGCGCACGTCGAATCCCTCATCACCCCGCGCACCGTGGGCATCATTGGCGTGCATCTGTACGGCCATCCCATTGACAACGACCGCCTGCTGGCCATCGCCAAAAAGAACCGCCTCTGGGTGATCGAAGATTGCGCCCAGGCGCAAGGTGCGAAATACAAGGGCAAGACCGTCGGCAGCATGGGCGATTTTGGCGCGTTCAGCTTCTTCCCCTCCAAGAATCTCACCGTGCTGGGCGACGGCGGCTGCATCAGCACCAACAAGACGGATTACGCCGACCGCCTGCGCATGTTGCGCAACCACGGCCGCCAGGGCAAATACGACCACGAATTCACCGGCTACAATGTGCGCTTCAACGAGATCAATGCCGCCATCGGCCGCGTGATGCTCAAGCACCTGGACGCCTTCAACGAGCAGCGCCGGGCCATCGCCGCGCGCTACGATGCGCGCCTCAAGGGCATCGTGGTAACGCCGCCCGTGCGCGAATGGGCCACGCCGGTGTACCACATGTATGTGGTCCGCGCTGAAAAACGCGATGACCTCCAGAAATTCCTCAAGGAAAAGAACATCGAGACCGGCATTCACTATCCCAAGCCGAACCACCTGCAACCGGCGGTCATCGGCCTGTTCCCCTACATTCCCAAGCTGCCGCAGACCGAAAAGGCCGTGAAGGAAATCCTCTCCCTGCCCATCCACGGCGAAATGACGCTGGAAGCCGCCGACCAGGTGGGCGACGCCATCGCCGAGTTTTACGGCAAGCAGTAAGCACACCCTCTCAACGCAAGCCGCACTCCCCGAGTGCGGCTTGTTTTCCAGGATGCTTCGGCGATGCGCGCCAGACCTGGGTCAAACCTACCCACCCCGTGGATCGTCTTTTCAAATTCACCCAACCATCGTCTGCTCGTGCAAGTCTTCACGGTGTGATCTTTGGGTTCTTTGCGGTCAATTTCTCTCCCCTTTCGTGAACCATCGTGTCCGCCATTGTTAGCGGCTAATCTGACTCCATTATTTTCGTCTCCCACCTGCGGCGACCAACGGCCTCCCTAAACAAACAATCAGCCCCATTTACAAGGGTGGGTTGGTTTGCTAGGCTTTAAGCTTGAGCATGTCTTATAAGGCAACACTCGGTACGGAAACAGAGTTGCGGGTCGCGATGGCGGTGGATCATCTGATGAAGTATCTCAATCCCCGGGATCGCGCCATGCTTGACGTTGTCCGGCAACATGACGTGTTCCTGGTCGAGCGGCAACCCGAGGATATTCTCAACCAGCTTCATCTCCTTTGCCGGATCTCCCGGCACTACCTGCGGGAAAGCGATCCTGACCGGCAGGCCTTTTTCGAAGCCTTGCTCGGATGCCGCCACCGCGTTGACCGGGCGCAAGCCGATCTGGAGGAGATGTTAAGGATTCCGATGCTGGCGCTGGATGTGGTGGTCCGGCCGCATGGCCGGGAGTGGCACATGGTGGAGGCACTGCTCTGCCGCCTGGCGTCGCCGGGCGAGACTTATTTGGATTGGATGAAAGCGGCAGAGAACAGCTTGAAAACGCTGCCGGTCGATTCGCCCAAGCGGGAGCTCTGGGCCAGCGTGGTGGAAGCGGCCGCCGTGGGGGCGGTGCAAAAAGGTTATGAGCGGGAGTTGCAGATCTGGCCCGCGTGGTTGCTGATCGCCCGCAGTTCCCCCCGGAACAGTCCCCGGCGAATGCGCGCCCTGAAGATCCTTTATGCCCAGGCCAAAGCGGAGCCGGTGGAATTGCAGCGGGCGCGTTTGTTCCAGGCCGTCGCGGCGCTCGCCCGGTGCAGCACCCGTCTCTATTGGCAGGCCCGGCGCGAATTTCTGCGCCTGCGGGAACAATTACAACTGCCGGCGGGGCAGGCGCCCTCATTGTACGAGCGGCAACGATATGAGGCTGCCGCCCTCAACAGCATTCCCGAGCGGGTCATCGAAAATGACCATCATCAGTTGGCCGATATCACGCGCGACGCCCTGGATCGGTTGCAATCCTGGCTTGGTCGCCGCTGCCACCGACTGGCGCAGGCCGCGGGGGACCTGCTTCGCCGCCGGCCGGACCTGCTGGAGGATGCCTAGCCCAGCCTAGCCCAGGCTAGCCCAGCAGCGGCCGGTCCATTCGCCGCTTCAGACTTTGCACCATTCTCCGATAGTTAGAATTGAATACGAGCGGACATAAACCGACACCGTGTTTAACTGATAATCTATATGAGAAACTGGACCATCGGCAAACGAATCATTTTTGGCGGCGGCACCCTGCTGGCCATGCTGCTTCTGATCGTGGGCATCGCCATCGCCAGCCTGAAACATCTGCGGAACACGGTGGATGCGCGCATCGCCCAAGACACCATGCCCGGCGCGATTTATAGCGGCCTGATCAACAACTACATGGAGGATGGTTTTGCCGAACTGTTGCTCGCCGGCCAGGCGGACACGCCCGCCGAGCGGGATAAATGCCTGAAAGTCGTGGCGGAAGACGTCGCCCAAACCATGACCAACGACAGCGGGTACGAAGCATCCATCACCGCCACCGAAGACCGGCATAATTTTGATCAATTCAAAAGTCTGGAGGTGGTTTACACCGAAGCCCGCCTGAAATACACCGACCTGATCAAAGCCGGACAATCCGCCGAGGCCAGAAGCCTCCTCCTGGCCAAACTGAAACCGGCCTATCAGGCCTATACCGATCAAGGCACCGTGTTGGTGGAATGGAATGCCCGGGAGGGCAAAGTCGTCTGCGCCCAGGTGATCGCGGATGCCGAACATACCATCTGGGTGGTGTCGGTGATCGGGGTGCTGAGCGTGCTGGTCTCCGTGGTGGTTGGCGTGATCCTGATCCGGGGCATCAAGCGGGCGTTGATCCATCTCAGCAGTGCCCTGAGTGATGGCTCCAGCCAGGTCGTCTCCGCCGCCGGCCAGGTGTCCTCCGCCAGCCAGACCCTCGCGTCCGGCGCCAATGAACAGGCGTCTTCGCTGGAGGAAACCAGCTCCTCCCTGGAGGAAATGTCTTCCATGACCAAGCGCAATTCCGAAAACGCCTTGAAAGCAAATGAGCTCGCCAAGCAGGCGCGCGCCGCCGCCGACAAGGGCGTGAGCGACATGCAAACCATGGCCACCGCCATGGAAGCCATCAAGGTTTCCAGCGATGACATTGCCAAAATCATCAAAACGATTGATGAGATTGCGTTTCAAACCAACATTCTGGCCCTGAATGCCGCCGTGGAAGCGGCGCGCGCCGGCGAGGCGGGCATGGGTTTTGCCGTCGTGGCCGACGAGGTGCGCAACCTTGCGCAGCGCTGCGCGCAGGCGGCCAAGGAAACCGCCACCAAGATTGAAGGCGCCATCGCCAAGAGTGGCCAGGGCGTGGAAATCACCGGCAAGGTGGCCCAGGCTTTGCATGAAATTGTGACCAAAGTGCGTCAGGTGGACGAACTGGTGACGGAAGTCGCCGGGGCCTCGCGCGAGCAAACCAACGGCATCCTGCAAATCAACACGGCCGTGGGGCAGATGGACAAGGTGACGCAAAGCAACGCATCCACCGCCGAGGAAAGTGCGGCCGCCGCCGAAGAGTTGAATGCGCAGGCGGAAACCATGAAGCGATCCGTGGCGGAACTGTTGCAACTCGTGGGGGCCGTGAACGAATCCACGTCCCGCCCGCCGGCCCACCCCCGGCAGGCCACACTGGCGCCTGCCGCCGCCACGGCTCATCGAGTTGCACCACCGCGCAAACCGGCCCAAAACGGCCACGGCCACGCTCCGGCCACGCCCAGCGACGAAATGGCCATGAGCGACCAGTTCCGGGACTTTTGACCCGCAAAAACCGGGCGGCAGCAAGCAGCGGCTGTATTCGTTTGTCGCTGTCCCGGTCTTTTCAACCCGAACTCCGAAGTTCGGACGGGAAACTCGAGAAAGGTCTTGATCGCCAGCGGGCCGGGAAGGGGATGCCAGGGAAATTTTGCACCCGCTGGTTGCAGGCGCGGCGCGCACGGAGTGACGCGCCCTGGGTTTGCGTGATCTTGGCCGAGTTTACTGCGAAACATCCGGTTTGGAGCGCCCCTGCGCCCGTCGGGTGTGAGACAAAATTCTGAAAGACCCGAAAAAGCCCACCAAACGAGGCATGCGTAGCTACGATTGCATCGATTCGCTGGGGTTGAACTTTTTTGCATAAAAAAACACCTTGGACAGCCTATGTCCAAGGTCCCCTGATATGCTGAAGCCAAAAAGATCAATTCATGAGCGCCCACAACGCCAGAATGTCACGCCGTGGACCGCCGCCGCATTCGGGGGGGGCGACGGCTCGTCGCCCGGTGTTTAATTTTAATTCGGGGAGTGCCCCGTCGCCAGACCGCTGCATGAATCAAGGTAAATCAAGCCTAATCAAGGTAAATCAAGGTAAATCAAGGTGGAAAAAATGGGCAGGACCCGCTTCCCGTGGCGGCTCAAAGTCTGCGTTCCGAACCATGAACCTAAACGCCCCCTTTCATGGAATGGCGAACGTTGCGGCGGCTGGCTTTCACCAAAGCCGCGCTCCGACCTAACCGTCCCACCCGCCCGGCTGGCCATCGGCAGCCCGTTTCCTGGCGACACAAACTGAGGTTTTATGCGCTTTTTAAGCTGCTCGCAGATTTTTGTCTCACACCCGCGCCCGCCTGCCGGAAAAATCGTCCTTGACGCCATATAGGGGGTGGGGGTATAAGGCAGGCTCCGGTTTGGTTGAGGCGCAAGCCGGGAACCCTCTCCGGAAATAACAGGTCATGGAACCAATGAGCAACCGGCTGAAAATCGCGGGCGCAACGGCTGCGCTGGCGGGGGCGTGGCTGGCCACCGGCACGGCCCGCGCGGCCGTGGGCGATGCCGCCGCTCCCGCCCCCTCCCCTGTGTCGGTGCCGGGGTTGACCGGGTCGGCGGCGGCCCCGGCACAATCCTGGAACTTCCATGTTCAAAACACCGACATCGTGCAGGGTTATCCCGGTTTGGCCTCGAAATATTCCGGTCCGGACAGCCTGCCCAATGGCGGCCAGACGCGGGAAACGGCGTCGCTGGATTTGCTGGCCGGCGCGCGCCTGTGGTCCGGCGCGGAGGCGCACGTTGACGCGCTGATGTATCAGGGCTTTGGCGTGGACAACGCGCGCGGGGTGGACGGCTTCCCCAATGGCGAGGCGTTCCGGCTGGGCACGGGTGTGCCCAACGCCGCGATTTCGCGGCTGTTCCTCCGCCAGACCATTGGCTTGGGCGGGGATCAGGAGGACGTGGCGGATGATCCACTCACGCTGGCGGGCAAACCGGATGTTTCGCGGCTCACGTTCACGCTGGGCCGGTTCAGCGCCAAGGATATCTTCGATAATAACGCCTACGCCAACGACCCGCGCACGCAGTTCATGAACTGGGCGCTGATGGCGAATGAAGCCTGGGATTACCCGGCCGACGCCCTCGGCTACACCACCGGGCTGGTCGGGGAATGGAACCAGCCCCAATGGACGTTGCGTTACGGATTTTTTCAGATGCCGCGCTACCCGAATAGTTTGACCGGCGAGGACCGGTACCTCAAATGGCCGTTTGATGGCACGGCCCAAGACGGCCCGTTGTTGGCGGCCTGGGGCATGGTGGGGGAATTTGAGCGCCGCTACCGCCTCAGCGATCATCCGGGGACCGTTCGTTTGCTCGCCTTTCTCAACCGGGCCAACATGGCCGACTATTCGGCGGCGACCACCCTGCAACTGGCCAACGGCCCGGGAACGGATTATTCGGCGGCACGCGCTTTCCGCTACAAATACGGCTTCGGGCTGAACTGGGAGCAGGAATTGGCCAGGAACGTGGGCGTGTTCGCGCGCCTGGGCTGGAATGACGACCAGGAAGAAGGGTGGGTCTTCAGCGATGTGGGCTACGCGGGCTCGCTGGGTTTGAGCATCAAGGGCGAAGCCTGGCACCGGGCGGACGACACGTTTGCCCTGGCGGGGGTCATGAGCGGCATCTCCAAGACGGAACAGAAATTCCTGGCCGCCGGCGGCACCGGCATTCTGGCTGGCGACGGCAATCTGAATTACGGCTGGGAACAAATCATTGAAACCTACTACGACTTCAAAGTCTGGAGGAGTATCCACACCGCGTTGGATTACCAATTCATTGTCAACCCGGCCTTCAACCAGGATCGCGGGCCGGTCTCGGTCTTCGGCGCGCGCGTTCATTGGGAATTCTGACTCCCCGATGCGGCATTCGCAGGTCATTCTTTAGTCTTCTTTAGCCTGGTTGGAGATGGCATCGGTGCTTTGAAGTTGCGGCGGTGGCAAAAATGCCCGGCGGGCGTCTTTCGGGTGAGTTGCCATCGAGCGCCCCTGCCCTTTTTCCCCGGCGCGGATTTTTTGCTTGGCAAAAACGGGAATGAGAGTACAAAGAGCGTGTTCTTTGAAACCGGCGGGGAAAGCCCCCGCCATCATCGCAGTCAAATGTCAGGGAACCCGGTGTGAATCCGGGACGGTTGCGCCACTGTAACGGCTACGAACTCCCAATGCCACTGCCTCAAGCGGGAAGGCGGGATGTAGGTTTGATGCCGAAGCCAGGATACCGGTTTGATTGTGCTCGTCCGCCCCGAACGAGTTCGGGGCACTTCTCCGCAAAGAGAAGGATGGGGCCAGTCCGCCAATCTGTTTTTGGCGGGACTCGTCGAATGCCTTCATTCTCCGTTTTGTGGAATGGAGGTTTTTTTGGCGACCCATCCGGCCGCCGGCAAGCCCTTCTTCCACGCTGGTCTCTTCAACCCAACCCGTCCGCACTGCCTTGGTGCGGACATTGAAAGATCAGCCGCACATGAAAAAAGTTCGTTTCGCGCTGGCATTGGCCAGGGCCTTGACCGCATTCCACGTCCAGGCCATTTCCCTGGATGACATTCAATTGTGGACCGGTTCCGGCACCAACCGCGCCGCCCTGGTCATTGAATGGAATGCTCCGGAAATTATCAATAATGGCAACACGGTGCCGGCCCCGGTGGCCAATAAAACCATGGTTTGGGGCTATCGCTTCAATGGCATCGCCACGGGGACGCAAATGTTCAATGCCGTGGTGGCCGCCAATCCGAACCTCTATGCGGTGGTGGCGATTGACCCGGAGTTAGGCACCGAGGTCCAGGCCATCGGCTTCAATCTGGATGGCACCGGACGCGCCGGGGTCACCGACGGGACGCTCATTGTCAATGCCCGCGCCTTTACCAACGGGGTTTTCGTGAACACCGGTTTGAATGTGGATGGCACGCTGGCGCTGAACCGGGGCGATTTGTTTTGGAGCGGTTTTGACGGGCCGTACTGGCAGCTGTGGAATGAACTCGGCGATGCCGGCGGCTTTTTGAATTCTCCCAACCGCGGATCGAATCCATTTTGGGATGGCCTCTCGGCGCAGGGCGAATGGGCCAGCTCCTATTCTGGCTTGGATGGACTGGTATTGACGAATGGTTCCTGGATCGGGTTTTCCGTGTCCGCCGATGGCTATCCGCTCGACGCCACGGATCCCAATTATGCCGCCGACCTGGCGGTCTTCAACAACGATGAACAGGCCCCCCCCTCGCCCGCGGGCACGTACACGGTTTATGTTGCTAACACGAATGACTTTGCCGTGCAGGTGGTCAGCGCCAGTGATCTGGATAGCGCCAGCCCGTACAATGATCCGGCGGCGGTGCTGGACCGGCCGAAGCTGCAGTTTTATGACAGCTGGGTCGGCGGGGACTACCGGGTTTCCGTGATCAATCCGGCCTTCAACGTGGCCCCCAATGGCAGCAATGTGCTCGCCGAAATCAAGAACGGCGGGCAAATCACGGTGAAGCTCGGACGGAAAGTGTGCGCTGATCCGGACCATCCCTATGGCGTTGATTTGATGGTTTACGGGTACTCGTTTTTCAGCGATTTTACCACCTATAGCACGAATTTGAGCGCGGCCACGCTGGCCGGCAGTAAGATTTTTGGCCATGCCACGGTGGTTTCCGTCAGTCAGGACGGCACCAACTGGGTGGCGTTGCCGGCGGTAGGGGCTTTGTTTCCTGAGAACGCTTATCGCTGGGATGATGCCAGCATGGCGTGGACGGATGAGGCGCAGAACCCCACCAAGCCGCTGAATCCGTTTCTGTACACGAATAATTTCGCCGGCCAAACCGTGGCGGGCATTCTGGATGCCTTTGGCGGCGCGGAGGGGGGCACGGGTTATTCCCTGTCCGGCTCGGGATTGCCGTGGATTCAGTATGTGCAAATCCAGCCGGGCGGGGGCGATTATACGGTGATTGACGCCCTGGCGGCGGCGGCGCCGGCGGTGGTGGGCGATGCGCTGGTCATGGCGCCCGATAATCTGACGGCGGGCATCGGCCGGCTGGCATTTCAAAATCCAGGGGACCGCACGCAAAACCAGATTGCCATCAACTTCGATTCCCTCGCCGATTTCGCCCGGGCCAGCACGGTCAGCCTGGGCGACTTTTCGTCCTTTGCCCCCGTGGTGGGCAGTGTTTCGAGCGCGTATCAAATCCAGTGGCGGCCGCTGATGGGCACCAATGCGGTGGCCTTTCAGGCGGAGGTGGGGTTGCGCGCTGGCAGCACCTATGCCGGCAACGGGAATGATCTGCGCGTCTGGCAGTGGCAGGGCACCCACTGGGCCTCGCAGCCCTTCAGTTACTCCGCCACCAATCAGACGGCCTGGCTGACGGGCGTGACGAATTTTTCCGCGTTTGTCCTCTCGCAAATTGTGCCGCCGCGCCTGAACGTTCAGCCGTTGACCAACGGGTTCGCCTTCCAATTCACCCCGGTGCCGAATGGAGCGCATGTTTTGGAGCGATCCACCGATTTGATCACCTGGTCGCCGGTCTTCACCAACGTGCCGGCGGGTCCCGCTCCGCTGGTCTGGCAGGACACGAACGCGCCCGCGGACAAGGCGTTTTACCGGCTGCGCGTGGAGGTTCCCTGAACCCAGGCCAGCGAAACCAGACGGGATGAACCAGGACCATTCCAAATCGAGGCCGGGCGGCGCGGGCGCATTTCGCGGACGCGTCACCCGGTCCGCATTCACCCTGATTGAGCTGCTGGTCGTGGTGGCCATCATGGCCATTCTGGCGGCCATGTTACTGCCGGCCCTGGCCCGGGCGAAGGCGCGGGCCAGGGGCATTCAATGTGTCAGCAACCTGCGGCAGTTGGGCCTGGCGGCACAGGTTTACCTTGGTGATAACGGGGATTATTACCCGTTTGCCTATTATTTTGATGCGGCGAACTCCGTGCTCTACTGCTGGGATTTCACGACTTACGTCAATTCGGGGCGCGTGGTCCCCGGGGTGCTTTGGCAGGGGCAGACCAACCCGCAAATCCAGCAGTGCCCGTCGTTTGCCGGCAGCGCGAACTGGAGCAGCGACCCGGACACCGGCTACAATTACAACACCAGCTACATTGGCCACGGACAGGGAGAAAGCCAGAGCGATCCGACCGGGCAGGCCGCGCCCATCCCCGCCAAAGCCGGCGCCGTGCCGCAGCCGGCCAATACCGCGCTGTTTGGCGACGGCCAGTATTCCGGGGGCGCGGATAAATTCATGCGCGCCCCCGACCCGAACGCGGGCGACGCCAACTTCACCGGCCGCCCGGCCGGCACCCAGGGATTTCGTCATGACGGCCGCAGCAACGTGGCGTTCTGCGATGGTCACGCGGAATCCTGGTCCGCCAGTTTCACCAACAACGCCGACGGTGCCAGCGTGGCGCCCGGCACCGGATTTCTTTCCCGCGACAACTCCCGCTACGGATCCACCCCATGAGTTCCCCCCAAACGTTCAATCCCGCGCAATGCCCGCTTTGCGGCGGCGACAACCATTGCCTGCTCTGCGCGCCAGTGGCGTACAAGGGCCAGTGCTGGTGCGTCCAGGAGGACCTGCCCGCCGAACTGCTGGCCCGGGTGCCGGAAAACCTGCGGCACCGCGCCTGCATCTGCCGCGCCTGTGTGGAAAAATTCCGGATGGAGAAGCTGCTTTCGCCGGCGGTTTCGCCGCCCGCCGCCCGCCGCGCCCCCGACGTGTCCTGACCGCCCGGATTGACCCAAAGGATCAAGGAGCCCAACGGGAGCCGGCGGCGGACCCGGATGACGATGAGTTACAATGTCAGATCCGAGGGTCGATCTGCTTGGGAACCGGAGTCGCAGGCGGCAGCCAGGGGGTATCGGTCGCGTCGTCCCAGATGACGCCGGACATTTCTGGCGAAAGGGGGATAAGCGCGGGCGGCGCGGGCACCGCAGGCGTGGAATGGAGGGTGGTGCTGGCGGTGGCCTCGTTGAAGAAATGGGTCTCGGAAGTCAACAGCAATTGCTTGATGCCACGCGGCAGGGCGTGGAATCCCGGATAGCTCGATACAATTGAAACCATAGTTTGTTCGTCCTTCCTCGCTGATGATTTAGACGCCTTAGAACATAGAGGGTTCAAAAGAAAAAAGCAATAGAGGCAAGCTGCGTTTGGAAAATTGGGGTGTGAGACAAAATTCTTATGGCCTGAGCCGGAGCGATTCAGTAAAACAGATTTAAAACCACGGATGGACACAGATGAACACGGATAAACACGTGATTTTCCAACCGTCCAGAAAACGCACCGTTTAGTGACCGGCGGACAACCAGACCGAAGCGCCCTTCTGACCTTTCTGCATCCGTGTTTATCCGTGTCCATCCGTGGTTAAATCATGCTTTAACTGCATGGCTACGGCTGAGATGGCCAATTCCATCCGGAGCGCGGCTGGGGCGAAGACCAGCCGCCGCAACGTGGCCAGCCAGCCAACCGGCCGAGTGATGGGCACCCATGGAATGGCGAACGTTGCTGCGGCTGGCTTTCAGCACAGCCGCGCTCCGACCTCACCGTCCCACCCGCCCGGTGGACCGCCGAGCCGGCACACGCGGGGCAGGGTTACTAGCCGTAGCGATAGGGAGGGGAGAGGGAAAAGGTGTTGGGGAGGTGCCGGATTTCGCGCACCACGCCCTCCGCCAGCAATATTTCCACGATGTCGAACCGGATGCTGACCGGGGGATTTTTGAGCAATTGCAGGTAATCCAGCGCGGTTTGGGTGAGCAGCCGGCGTTTGCGCGCATTCACCGCCGCCGCCGGGCGGGTCCATTCCTCGGAGGACCGGGTTTTGACTTCAATGAAAACCAGGCAATCGGCGTCGCGGAAGACCAGGTCGATCTCGCCACGGTGCGAGCGAAAATTGGCGGCGAGAAATTTGAGCCCCTGCTTTTGGAGATGATTTTTGGCCGCGTGCTCACCGAGTCGGCCGCGCCGCAAATGTTCCGGCTCCGGCGTGGCCGAGAAGTGCTTTTTGAGTCTGGCCAGGAGGTTCATGGGCCACGAATTGAGCAATAAACCGCTGAAATGGCAATCGTTTTCGGGCGGTGGCGATTTGCGGGTTTAGGACTACAGCGCGGGCGGGCGCAACCGATACAGTTCTGAGGGTCAGTTTCCCTCCTGAATTTTTAAAATATGAAGACCAATTACGAACCAGGCAGCGATGAGAGCGAGCTGGATTATTTGAGCGCCGATTAATTTCCTGGTGGGACAACCGGGCTGGCTGCCAGACCGGTGGCTGTGCTTGTCCCACCACGCGCACTGTTGACGCCCAATGACTAATGACTAATGACGAAATCAATGTCCAATGACCAACGCCTAATGAGCGCGTTCATTGCCGTCAATCGTGCTTCCGAGACACCATTCGTCATTGGTGATTCGTCATTCATTATTAGACATTTGGCATTAGTCATTCGTCATTTTCCAACCCCGATTGCCACAAGAAACGTCGCGGAGCCGCTCAGCTGCCGATTGTGGAATGTCCTCCAAGCTAAAACAACTCCGGCTCCGCCGGTTTGAGCGGGGCAAAGGATTGACGGTGAATGGGGCAGGGGCCGAACTTGGCAATAGCCGCCAAATGTTGGGCCGTGCCGTAGCCTTTGTGGGTGGCAAAGCCGTATTCTGGAAATTGCGCGGCATATTCCACCATCAGCCGGTCGCGGGTGACTTTGGCCAGCACGCTGGCGGCGGCAATGGAGTAACTGCGGGCGTCGCCTTTCACAATGGCCGTCTGGGGCACACACAACGTTTTCACAGGCCGGCCGTCCACGAGCGCGTGCGGGGGCAGGGAGCGCAACCGGGCCAGGGCGTCGTTCATTGCACGATGGGTGGCTTGGAGGATGTTGAGGGCGTCGATCTGCGGGGCCTCCACTTGCGCGACGGCGAATTCAATTTCCGCACAGGTGGTGAGAAAGGCAAAAAAACCTTCCCGCCGGGCGGCGGTGAGCTGTTTGGAATCATTCAGCCCGGCCAGTTCCGACGGCAGTCCTGAAACCCATCCCGGCGGCAGAATGGCGGCGGCGGCGACCACGGGGCCGGCCAGCGGTCCGCGCCCCGCCTCATCCACTCCGGCCACGCGCCCGACGCCCTGCCGCCAGAGCGCCTGCTCAAATTCAAAGTTGGCGCTGAATTTGGGGGGCATGAAAAGTGGTACCCCCGCCGGGAATCGAACCCAGATCCGCGGATTAGAAATCCGCTGCTCTATCCATTTGAGCTACGGGAGCGCACGGGTTTAAAATAACGCCTGCCGGTTCGAGACACAAGTTTATCGGCGACTGGCAAAGGGCGCATCTGCGAATGAGGGCGGATTTGCTGGACTACCAAATCAGCCATTGATACAAATGGATCACGATGAAGGCATTTCAGTGTCAAGGCCGGTTGGTGGATGAAGATCAGCTCCAATGGTTGCAGGGTTGGATGGCGGAGCATCGCGACTGGAGTCGCAAGCGATTGGCGCAAGAGTTGTGTGTTTGTTGGGATTGGCGCAACGAGCGCGGCCGTTTGAAAGATTTTGCCGCCCGCAGCCTGCTTCTGAAACTGGAGGCTCGCGGTTGGATTGAATTACCGGCCTTGCGAACACGGATGCGCCGCAGTCGGCCTCTGCCGCCAGCGCTGCCTGCCTGGGAAGAACCTGCGGTCATGGCGTGCGCCTTGAGCGACCTGCTCCCCCTGCGGTGGCTGGTCGTTGAACCGGGGACCGCCGCGGCCAAGCGGTGGGCCTTTTATCTGGAGCGTTATCATTATCTGGGTTTGCGGGTGGTGGGGGAAAATGTGGGGTACCTGGTTTGTGACCGGCAAGGGCGGGACGTGGCCTGCCTCTTGTTTGGTGCCCCCGCCTGGCGCTGCCAGGTGCGCGACCGTTTTTTGAACTGGCCTCCCGGCGAGTATTCGGCGCGGCTTGGCCGGCTGGCCAACAACACCCGTTTTTTGATCCCGCCGTGGGTGCGGGTGCCGCATCTGGCCAGCCATGTGCTGGGCCGGACGGCCCGCCGCATCAATGCGGACTGGCAGGCCAAATATGGCCACGGATTGGACTGGCTGGAAACCTTTGTGGATACGCAGCGTTATCGTGGCATCTGTTATCAGGCCGCCAACTGGCGCGCGGTGGGCCAAAGCACTGGCCGCTCCCGGCAGGATCGGGAGCACCGGCTGCAAGTCTCGCCCAAAGCGGTTTATCTCTATCCACTGCACCCATGAACCCGCTCTTGAGTTTGGAACAAAAGATCCTGGTCCAGGGCCGGGAATGGACGCGGCAACAATTGGAAATCCAGGCACAAAAGGCGGCCGATGAGTGGGGAAACCTTTGTCCTCAAAGCGGGGAACTGTTGCAACGCCGCAAGCGGCAGACCCTCAAAATCATGACCTGTTCGGGCATGATCGAGTTGAAAACCTGGCGCGGTTATTCCGTCGCGTTGAAGCGCTGGGTCAACCCCGCTCGTCACCGCTGGGGTTTGGCCCCAAAACAACGCGTCAGCCCGGAACTGCAATCCCGCCTGGGGTTCACGGTCACCGCGACGGGTTCCTATCAAAAGGCGGCTCAAACCGCCGCCCGCTGGGGCAGTCCGGTCAGCGACGATCTGATCCACGCCCTGGTGCAACGACTGGGGGCGCAGGCGGCGCTGTTGCCGTTGCCCGAACCGACGCGTACGGCGGTGGAGCCGGAGTTTTCCCTGGTCATCATGATGGACGGATGGATGGTGCGCCAGCGCGGCCCGGACTGGGGCGCGGGCCCCCGCAAAAAAGCGGCGGACCGGGTGAACTGGAAGGAGGTCAAATCGGCGGTGATCTACCGTCTGGAACAACGGGTGCAAAAAGACTCGGGGCGCGGGATGTTGCTGGAAAAATTTGTGGTGGCCACGCCGCCGGACACCGATCCCGTGGACTTTGGAGCCGCCGTTCAAGCCGAGGCCCGGCGGCGGGGACTGGGGCGCGCACGGAAAGTCTATGTCGTCATTGATGGCGCGGTCTGGCTGTGGAAGATAACGGCGGATCGTTTTCGGGAGGCGGTTGCCCTGCTGGATTTTCATCACGCCAGCGAACACCTCTGGGCCATCGCCCAGGTGTTGCATGGCGAGGGCACTCCGCAAGGGCGGGCGTGGATCGAGCCTTTGCTCCATCAGTTGAAACACGGCAAGGAAGCAAGAGTCGTCACTACTTTGGAGGCGCTGCTCCAACCCCAAGCCGCTCTGGCCGGTGATACCCAAGCCGCCCTGCGTGTGCCCGTTGAGTATTTCCAAACCCATCGGGAGCACCTTCATTATCAAAAAGTGGCCCGGCAAGGCGGCCCGATTGGCAGCGGGTCAGTCGAATCCTTCAACAGCCAGCTTCAGGACCGCTTCAAACGCACCGGGCAGTTCTGGCATCCAGACGGATTGCGGCACTTGCTGGCTCTCGATGTGCTGTTGCGCAATAACGACTTCGACTTTCTCTGGAATTAAAAAATACGCCATCTCAATCCAGGGTATTAACCGTCTGTCTGTCCTCATTCGCAGATGCGCCCACTGGCAAACTGGCAAACTGGATTGATGGATTGATGGATTGATGGATTGATGGATTGATGGATTGATGGATATTGATGGATTGATGGATATTGATGGATTGATGGATATTGATGGATTGATGGATATTGATGGATATTGATGGATTGGCAGAGTTCCGGATTGTTACGACCGCGTGAAAATCACGCAATATGCGTGAAAATTTCACGCATATTGGGTTTTCTTTGAGAATTTGGCCATAAACACGTGGCGGTTTTCAGCGATTTCGGGGTTTGCCGGGGTTGGCACTGGCTGTGCTTAGGAAGGATTCAGAAATCCGTTTGACAGACGCCGAGAGTTGAATATGATTCGCCGCCTGACCCGGATAACAAAACAACAATTAACATAGAACCGACGTAATTATGAAACAAAACAAGAAAGCGTTTACGCTCATCGAACTGCTCGTCGTCATCGCAATCATCGCGATTCTGGCGGCCATGCTGTTGCCCGCGCTCGCGGCGGCCAAGAAAAAGGCGGCCAAGATCGCCTGCGTCAACAACCAGAAGCAGGTGGGGCTGGCCTACCGCGTTTGGAGTGGTGACAATAATGACAAGTATCCCCAGGCGGTTCCCGTGTCACAAGGCGGTGCCCAAGACTATATTTGTTACCAAGCCACTGCAGCCGTTAATTTCAATCCTGGCATGGTGTTCATGGTCATGTCCAACGAGTTGGCCACCCCAAAAGTAGTGTGGTGCCCCAGTGATTCTTATCACTCCACCAATGCCACTGTTTTCAACTATGGCAGCGTGGTTTTTTCAACTGTTCCCAACGCTGCTGGTCTTGCGGGAAAATCCACTGCTCCTGGCACGGCCAGCTATTTCGTGAATGGGGATGGTTCTGATGTGGATCCGCAGGTCATCCTCGGTGGTGACGAAAATATTGGTTTAACGACCGCTGGAGGGGCTGCGCCGGGATGGGCTTTCGTTACCAGCTCTGCGAATCCCCAATCCACCGCCCCCGCCAACGGCGGCAAGGAGTACAGCTACGGTCTCAGCAGCAGTGGTTCCTCTGCCACCGCTGTAAATGGTGCCCAAGGTTCTTGGGGCACGCTTGCTCCTATTAACGCTGGTGCGAACGCGTTTGGTTGGACTGCCAATGA
>Ga0302278_10002226_pt1 | contig 22605 bp, 16 predicted proteins | sample III_Bog_N3_2_FD_194543 | JGI IMG/M metagenome (GOLD analysis project Ga0302278, IMG submission 194543) | Peat permafrost microbial communities from Stordalen Mire near Abisko, Sweden - III_Bog_N3_2 | ecosystem: Environmental > Terrestrial > Soil > Wetlands > Peat | place: Sweden: Abisko...
CCGGCGGCAGCACTTCCCAAGTGTAGGTTTCCATTTCGAGGTGCGAGCAGATGTCAGGATATTGTTCCAGAATGTCGAGCACGCCGAGCAGGTGGTCGTTGGTGTTTGCAAACGGCGGCGCGGCGGGTGCGTGCAGCGGAACGTGGAAATGGATGCGCCATTCGGTGGAGTTATGAGTGGCGAGTGACGAGTGATGAGCCAAGGCGTCCGGCAGATCACGGAAGATGGTGCGGTTGCCGGCTTCATCGCGTTCCACCACTTGATGAAGATAGACGTCGTCGGAGAATTTCTTCAATTGCGCGCGCGCCGCCGGCGTGGGCGAAACCTTGAGCGCGGAGCTCAAATGGATTTTGCTGATCTTGATGCCGTGATTGATGAGGCAGGGCAGGGCATTTTGCGGTTCTTCAAATTCCACGGCAAAATGGCAGGTGTCGTAGTTGACGCCGAGATGCGCAGCGAGGCGTTCGTCGCGCGGATGCTCGGCGCGGAGATGGTCGAAGAAATGCACCGTCTCGGCGCTGCTTTCGAGGAGGCAGAGCGGTTCGGGTTCGAGGCCGAGGTGCAAAGTTCGGCCGGTCTGCCGGCTGACGTGCGCGATGTGCTCGACGGTGTGCCAGAGGTTGTTGCGGATGGTTTTCAGCCCGTCGGCGGACAGATGAAATTCCTTGAACGAGCCGGGCAGGGTGCTGACGCTGCCCTCGATGCCCGCCGGCACGAGCTGCGCCAGCAAATCAAACAGCAGGTTGGTGTAGGCCACGCGCTCGGGCGAAGTCCAGTCGGGCTGATAAACTTTTTCCTTCACACGCGCGCCGTGGAAATTGCCGTAGGGAAATCCGTTGAGGGTGAATACGTAGCAGTTATTTATCCCGAGCCAGCGCTGGAATTGCAGCAGGTCCTCGCGTTCTGCCAACTCGACGGCGGCGCGTTCGCCCAGACGCAGGCCGATGGCGAAGGGCTTTTGCGGGCAGACCTGCTCGCGCACGGCCAGCGTGCAATCCTGGAGCGACCGGAAAGTTTCCGCCCACGTCTTGCCGCGATGGACGTTGGTGCAATAGGCGAGGTGCCGGCCGTGGTTCAGCTTCATGTTCGGGAAAAAGATGCGCGGAAACCCTGCTTTTGCAAGGCGCAAACGGCGTTGACACTTTTGGCCGGGAGGTTTAGTCTTCGGCAAACGGCAATACCATGTTACTTCGCATCAGTCTAATCATCGCCATCCTGGCCGGGATCGGCGCCGGCGTCGTTTCCTATTTGGAAGTGTCGGACAAGATTCCCGCGCTCGCCAAGCAGCGCGATGACGAACACACCGCCAAGGTTGACGAAATCGCCGCGCACAACAAGACCAAGACCGAACTGGCCAAGACCAAAAGCGACTTGGCGCAGACGCAGTCGGATCTGGCCGACACCAAGGCCGACCGCGACAAACAAATGGCCCGTGCCGACCAGCAGACGCAGTTAGCCGCCGGGCTTTCTGACAAGCTCGCCAAAGTCACGCAGGATCGCGACGACGCGCAAAATTCACTTGCCGCCTACAAGGCCACGGAGCTGTCGCCCGAACAGGTCTTCAAGCTGGCCAAGGATCTCAAGAGCGCCCGCGCCGAAATCGAGGTGGTCAACGGCGAGAAAGTTGTCCTGCTGCACACCATCGGACGCCTGACTAACGAACTCAACAAGCTGGTGCTCCCGGACAACTACGTCAAATTGCCCGCCGATTTGCACGGCAAAATCCTTGTCGTGGATCCCAAGTGGGACTTCGTAGTGCTCAACATCGGCGAAGATCAGGGCCTGATTTCGCAGGGCGAACTGCTCGTCAGCCGGCAGGGCAAGCTGGTCGCCAAAGTCATCGTCCGCAGCGTGGAAAAAGACCGCAGCATCGCCAACCTCGTGCCCGGCTGGAAACTGGGCGAAATGATCGAGGGCGACGAAGTTTCGCCGGCGCACCCCGCCACCTGACAATGAAATTCCGCGCCGCCAACTGGCTTCTGTTGTTGCTGCTGGCGGCGGTTGCCTTGGTTATTTCCGGCTGCGCGTCCGACGATCCTGAAAACGCCTCCGTCCGGCCGTGGAACACGCCGCAGGGCTGGGAAAACGGCCTCGGCGGCATGGACACGCAGCACCGCTAATTTTTCTTCCGGCGCACGCAGCGCCCCGGCGTCAGGATAAAATCCACCTTCGCATCGTGCGGCTCCGACGGAATTTTTTCCAGCAGTTGAAAATCGTGGCACACGCCGCATTTAATGCCGCTCGCTTCCGCCAGCAGCCGGTCGTAAAAACCCTGGCCGCGACCGAGCCGGTTGCCGCTTAAATCAAACGCCATTCCCGGCACGAGAATCAAATCAAACTGGTTCAGCGGAATTTCCGCGCAGCTCGCCGCCGGTTCGCGCACGCCGAATTTTCCGGTGACGATGTCCGTTGCCAGATTTTTCAGCAGCTTCGCGCCGTAGCTTTTTTTCTCCCCATCGAAAAATGGCAGCGCGCAATTCACGCCCAGCGCCAGCGACATTTCCAGCACCGGCCAGACATCCAGCTCGTCCGGCAGCGGCGCGAAAAATAAAATCTTCCGCGCGCTCGGCATCTGCGTTTTCAGCCGCTCGCACAGGCCGATGGATTCCACCGCCCGCACCGCCGGCGAAATTTTTTCCAGCCGCGAGCGGAGGTGCGCGCGCAGGGCGTTTTTCAATTTTTGATTTTCAGCGTCCATCGGTGGCTTTTCTTTTTTCGGCAAACTGCGCGCGCCATTTCTCGACGCGCTCCTTGATTTTCTTTTCCACGCCCTGCTCGGTCGGCTCGTAATAAATTTTGTCCACGCCCAGATAGTCCTGCGCGACGAAATGCCCCTTGCCGTCGTGCGCGTATTCGTAGCCTTTGCCGTGACCGAGACGTTCCGCGCCCTTGTAAGCCGCGCTGCGCAGATGTTCCGGCACAGCAATCGTGCGGCCGGAACGCACGTCGTCCAGCGCGGCGTCAATCGCTAGGTAGGCGGAATTGCTTTTGTTCGCCGTGGCGATGTAAATCGTCGCCTCGGCCAGCGGAATCCGCGCTTCCGGCCAGCCGACAAATTCCGACGCGGCGAGACAGGCGTTCGCCAGCACGAGCGCCATCGGGTCAGCCAGCCCGACGTCTTCCGCCGCGCAAATCACGATGCGCCGCGCGATGAAGCGCGGGTCTTCGCCGGCGTGGATCATTTTGGCGAGCCAGTAAAGCGCCGCGTCGGGGTCGCTGCCGCGCATGGATTTGATGAACGCGGAAATGGTGTCGTGGTGCGCGTCGCCGTCGCCGTCATAAACCACGGCCTTTTTCTGGATGCTTTGCTCGGCGACTTGCAATGTGATGCGGATGATGCCGTCCGCATCCGGCGCGGTGGTGAGCGCGGCAATTTCCAGCGAGTTGAGCGCCTTGCGCGCGTCGCCGTCGGCGATTTTGGCGATGTGGCGCAAGGCGTTTTCCTCGGCGGAAATTTTCAGATAACCGAGTCCGCGTTCGGCATCGGCCAGCGCGCGTTGCAGTAGCGAGAACAAATCTTCTTCCGTCAGCGGACGCAGTTCAAAGATCTGCGAGCGCGAGACGAGCGGCGAGTTGACGAAGAAAAACGGATTGTGCGTGGTCGCGCCGATGAGCTTGATGACGCCGCTCTCGACATCCGGCAGCAGCACATCCTGCTGCGATTTGTTGAAGCGGTGGATTTCGTCAATGAACAGAATCGTGGAAGCGCCGGTGTTTTCAAGGCGATTTGCCGCTGCCGACAAAACGCGCCTCATGTCGGCGACGTTCGATTCCACGCCGCTCAATCTTTCAAATTTTGATTTGGTCTGGCGCGCGATGATTTGCGCGAGCGAGGTTTTGCCGGTGCCGGGCGGCCCGTAAAAAATGAGCGACTGGATTCTGTCCGCCTCGATGGCGCGGCGGAGCAGTTGTCCCGCGCCGAGGATGTGCGACTGGCCGGCGTATTCGTTGAGATTGCGCGGGCGCATCCGCGCGGCGAGCGGACGATTTTGAAAGTTTTTGGACGCAGGCGTGGATTTTTGTTCCGGCTGGTTTTCAACCGGAGCGGAAAATAGTTCATCGCGCGCCATGCGGGGAAGTTAGCAGTTGAAGTTGTTTCCCAAAATAAAAAAGCCCGCAACGGGTGGCGGGCTTTGATTGCCGGAGTGCCGAGGCAAACCGGCAATCTTGAAAGAAACCCCGCCATTGCCGTGTCTAACTGTATCCTTCGGACATATGTTTCCATATGTGGGACTCGCCCGGCGGCTTACAACTTTCGGGCAATGCCGACGTGCTGGCCACCGTCTGCGGCTCATCCCGAGTTCGTTTTATTTACGGTCCAAGGACTGTTGCGAATCACGAACAGGGCAGGGAAATTATTTTTACAAAGAGCAATCTGAACTGGTTAAAACATCGGTCGGCGGGGCAGTTTTCTCAAGTGAAATTTGCAAAAATATTTTCGTGTTTTTGAAGCCGGCGCTTGCGTTCTCGTCAGGCGCGGAGTCTAATTAAATTTCTTCCCGTTCACCGCCCAGGTTTTTATTTTCCCGTTTTGCCGTCCAGGTTCTTGCGGATGATTCCCGCGATGGCCTCGGGCTTGAACGGCTTGCGGATGAAGTTGACGCCTTCGGTCAGCGTGGCGTGGCGGCTCTCGAGGTTGCCGGTGTAGCCGCTGGTGTAAATCACCTTGAGCGACGGCTTGTCCGCCAGCAGCTGGTGGCCGAGGTCAATGCCGTTCAGGTTTTCCGGCATGATGATGTCGGTCAACACGAGCCGGATGCGGTCGCGGTGTTGCTGCCAGATTTTCAGCGCGGCGGGGCCGGACTCGGCCTCCAGCACGGTATAGCCGCAGCGCTGGAGGAGGTCGCTGACGAAGGTGCGCAGCGGGAACTCGTCTTCGACGAGCAGGATGGTCTCATCGCCCCACGGCAGCACCGGCCTGGGTCTGGCTTCGGTGGCTTCCATTCGGGCCGGGGCGGCGATGGAAAAAAAGACATTAAAGGTCGTGCCCTTGCCCGGCTCGCTTTGCACGGTGATTTCGCCGTGGTGCTGCTGCACAATGCCATAGACGGTGGCCAGGCCGAGGCCGGTGCCTTTGCCCACTTCCTTGGTCGTAAAAAACGGCTCGAAGATGCGCGGCAATATTTCCGGGGCGATGCCGGTGCCGGTGTCGGCCACGGACAGGCAGACGCGCGGCGGGGCCGGCGTATTTTCCGGGCCGGCGGCCGGCGAAAAATTTTCCACCCGGGTGCGGATGCTCAGCCGGCCGCCGCCGGGCATGGCGTCGCGGGCGTTGACGGCGAGGTTGAGGATGATTTGCTCGATCATGCCGACGTCGGCGAGCACGAGCGGCAGCGCGGGGGAATATTCCGCCCGCAGGGAAATGTCCTCGCCGAGGATGCGCTGGAGCATCTTGGTCATCTGCGACACCGTCTCGTTGAGGTCGAGGTTGACCGGCTGCATCTGCTGCTTGCGGGCGAACATGAGCAACTGGCGGGTGAGGCCGGCGGCGCGCTCGCCGGCGCGGGCGATCTGGTTGGAGCAGTCGCGGATTTCCGACGGCTGCAATTCGAGTCCCTGCAGCAGCGCGGCGTTGCCCTGGATGACGGTGAGAATATTGTTGAAGTCGTGCGCGATGCCGCCGGACAACTGGCCCACGGCCTCCATCTTTTGCGACTGGCGGAGCTGGGCCTCGAGGTTCTGCCGTTCCTTTTCGGCGCGCAATTTTTCAGTGATGTCCGTCACGATGGACAGGCAGCCGCAGATTTGTCCGCTGGCGTCCTTCCAAGGCGTGTTGCGCCATTCGCAGGTCAGGCGGCGGCCGTCCTTGGTGATGTTTTCGTTGATGGAATGGCTGGCCAGGTTACCGGTTTGGATGATGTCCTCCCACACGCGGTCTACCTGGGGCTGCCTTTCCGGCGGCACAATCAATTTAAAGGCGTGCTGGCCGGTGGCCTCGGCGGTGGTCCAGCCAAAAATTTCTTCGGCGGCGTGATTCCATTCCGCCACGCGGAAATCGCGGTCCCACGCGATGAACGCCAGCGGCATCCGGTCCATGTAAAACTGCGTGCGCTCGACGGCCTGGCGCAAGTCCTCCTCCATCCGCCGCCGCTGGGTGATGTCCTGCTTGATGGCGACGAAATGCGTGATCCGGTTTTCCGCGTCATGCAGCGGCGTAATGGTCATCTCCTCCAGGTAGAGGCTGCCGTTCTTGCGGCGGTTGGTCAGCTCGCCGTGCCAGACCTTGCCGGCCAGGATGGTTTTCCACAAACCCTCAAAAAATTCCCGGCCATGCTTGCCGGAGCGGATCAGGTCGCGCGGGTTTTTCCCGACGCTTTCGGCGAAGGTGTAGCCGGAACTCGCGGTGAACGCCGGGTTGACCCACTCGATGATGCCCTGCGGGTCGGTGATGAGGATGGCGTTGGCGGCGGTCTCCAGCGCGAGGCTTTGCAGGCGCATGGATTTTTCTGCGAGCTGCTGTTTCGTGATGTCTCGACCGATGCCGACCAGGCCGGCCACTTTGCCCTGCGGGTCGCGGAAGGCCACCATGTTCGTCACCACCGCGCGCGGCTGACCGTCGGGATAGGTGATCGTGTCCTCGTAGGTGCAGAAGGTGTCCGCCGCCAGCACCGCCTGTTCGCTCGCGCGGAAGTGCGCCGCCAGTTCCGCCGGCAGAAAATCCGCATCGGTGTGTCCCAGCATTTCCGCCGGCTGCCGGCGGTAGCGTTGGGCGAGCGTCGTGTTGACCACGAGGTAACGGCTTTCCGCATCCTTGACGAAAATAAAATCCGGCGCGAGGTCAATCAGCGTGCGCAACAACTGCCGTTCATGCTTCGTGGAGTTTTGTGCGTGCTGGTGTTCCGTCACGTCGCGGAAACTCCACACGCGGCCGATAATCTGCTCGCCGAGCCGCTGCGGGCGCGACACCCGGTCGTAAATCCGGCCGTCCTTGAAGTGCAGCGTGTCGCAGGACTCCTCCGCCGGCCGCTGGTAAAGCTCCTCAATCCGCCGGCGAAAAGCCTCCGGTTCCAGGAGCTGCTCCAGCACCACCTTTAAAATCACCTGATCGTCATTCTGCGCCACCAGCTCGGCGGGAATGCGCCACATTTCGAGGAACCGGTTGTTGAAGGTCGCGATTTTTCCTGCCATGTCCACCACCAAGATGCCGCTGCCGCTGGATTCGATGGTGGCGCGCAGCAGCGAAACCGACTGCGCGAGCTGATCCTCGTATTCCTTCCGGTCGCTGGTGTTGCGGGCCAGGCCGGCGAACACCACCTGGCCCTGGATTTCGTAGCAGTTCAGGCTGACCTCCACCGGGAAAGTCGTGCCGTCCTTCCGCCGGTGCCGCCCGCGCACCGGCTGCGACTGGCCGGGCTTGAATCCGCGCCAGATTTTCACCGCCTCCTCCGTCCGGACGTCCTGCTCGATGTCCATGACCGACATCCGCAGGAGTTCGTGGCGCGGGTAGCCGAGGTTTTTGCAGGCGCTCTCGTTCACGTCCAGCAGTCGCCCGTCCGCGTCATGCACAAAAATTGCGTCGGACGCCTGCTGCACCAGCGTGCGGAAACGCTCCTCACTCCCGCGCAGTTTTTTTTCCACGCGATCCTTGGTGATGGCCGTGGCCGCCGTGTGCGTCACCAGTTCAATCAGGCGCACGTCGCCGTCCTTGGGCAGCCCGGTCTGGTGATGGTAGATGGCAAACGTGCCCAGCACCTTTTTCTGCTCGTCCAAAATCGGCGTGGACCAGCAGGCACGCAGCTTGTGCGCCAGCGCCAGATGCTTGTAGTCCGTCCACAGCGGGTCGCTGGCGATGTCGCTCACAAACACCGGCGAACCCCGGAACGCCGCCGTGCCGCAGCTCCCGGCCTGCGGCCCGATGGCCGCCCCGTCAATCGCCTTGACGTATTCCATCGGCAATGACGGCGCCGCCCCGTGCCGCAGGTGAACCCCGTCCGCGTCCAGCAGCAGGATGGAAACCCGCAATTCCGGCGACTGCGTCTCGAGGCCGCGCAGCAGTGTGTCCAGCGTGTCCGGCAGCGGTTTCCCGCCCGCGATCATCTGCAGCGTCTCGTTGTGCAGCCGCGTCAGCGCGTCCGCCGACTTCAGCTCCTCCATTTTGCGCGCTTCCCGCCGCAGGATGTCCCGCAGGATGAGAAACAGCATCACGCCCGTGAACGTCACAAACGCCCAGCCTTTGTAGGTTTCCAGTTCGATCAGCCGGTGCGGCTCCGTGACGAGTTTCCCCAGCAGCCGGTCGGAAAACAGGATCCACGCGCATGAAACGAGCCCGTAAATCAGGCTCACCCGGAGCGCCACGGCGTTGGATTTATGGCTCATCAAATTGGTAAAACCGCCCTAGTATCTTTCAACCCAGCGCCTTTTGCAACCGGCACCGCGCAAAACTTCCGCTCGCCTGCCCGCCCCCGTCCTGCTACCGTATTCGCTCGATTTTGACTGATTAACATGACCACCAGCACCCAGATCCGGAAGGACTTTCTCGACTTCTTCAAGTCAAAGCAGCACACCATTGTCCCGTCGAGTTCGCTGATGCCCGATTCGCCGAACCTTTTGTTCACGAACGCCGGTATGAACCAGTTCGTGCCCATTTTTCTCGGCCAGACCAAATGCCCCTACACGCCCGGCCGCGCCGCCGACACCCAGAAGTGCATCCGTGCCGGCGGCAAGCACAACGACCTCGACGACGTCGGCCTCGACACCTATCACCACACTTTTTTCGAGATGCTCGGCAACTGGAGCTTCGGCGATTATTTCAAGCGCGAGGCAATTGACTGGGCGTGGGAACTCGTCGTCGGCATCTGGAAGTTTCCGCCGGCGCGGCTCTACGCCACCGTCTATTCGCCGGACAAGTCCAAGCACGATCCGAGCGAATTCGACCAGGAAGCGTGGAACTTCTGGGCGGAGAAATTCCGCTCCGCCGGCCTCGACCCCGCCGTCCACATCGTCAACGGCAACAAGAAGGATAATTTCTGGATGATGGGCGAAACCGGCCCGTGCGGCCCGTGTTCCGAACTCCATGTGGATCTGACGCCCGCCGGCGACACCCAAGGCCGTTTGGTTAACAAGGGCGACGCCCGCTGCATCGAGATTTGGAATCTCGTGTTCATGCAGTTCAACGCCAACCCCGACGGCACCTTTTCCCCGCTCCCCGCCGTGGCCGTGGACACCGGCATGGGTTTCGAGCGCGTCACCAGCATCATCCAAGGCACCAAAAACCTGACCGACTTCGCCCACGCCAAGATTTCCAACTACGAGACCGACATTTTCCGTCCGATCTTCGACGAACTGGAAAAACTTTCCGGCAAAAAATACGGCAGCACTTTGCCCGGCGACGCGATTAAAAAAATTGCAGACGAAGAGCCGTTGAAAACTTCCGGCGAAGCGCGCGGAAACATCATCGAAGTCGCAGCCGAGGAACGCGGCGCGCACCACGGTTCGACCGGTGATGACGACGAGGATTTTCCCGTCGCGACCGCGAGCGCGGAACATATCGCGCTCGACATCGCCTTCCGCGTCATCGCCGACCACATCCGCACGCTGTCGTTCGCGATTGCCGACGGCATCCAGCCCGGCAACACCGACCGCAACTACGTTTTGCGCCGCATCCTGCGCCGCGCCGTGCGTTACGGCCGCACGCTCGGCTTCCACGAACCGTTCTTCTACAAACTCGTGGACGTGCTCGCCGACACGATGGGCGACGTCTTCCCCGAAATCCGCACCCGCAAGAAGGTCGTGCAGGAAACCATCCAGCGCGAGGAAGAGGCGTTTAACAAGACGTTGGATAAAGGCATTGAACTTTTTGAGACAACGCTGGAAACCCGGAAAATTCTTAAATCTAAATTAAATGAATTTTCAAGAGTCATTGAGGCAATTGATTCAAAACTTAATTCCCTTCCAGATAATTTCGCCGTTGGAAACAAACGGTTGCAAGAAATTGATGCTGACGCTGAAGCGCTTGATGAACTTGTTCAAAAGTTTCCGTCAAACAATCCTGTTCAAGCAGCTATCTTGATTGCGGCATTTTCGGCGTATGTTTCTGTATTTACACCTGGTGTATTGGTTGAAGAGAAATATTTTAAGTTCATCGAAGGATACCAAAAGTTTTTGAAATCTGCGAATGCCGCACTTGTTGAAGTTGCGTCGTGGCACGAGAACCAGTTTGGTGGACGCGAGGCATTCATTCTTTACGACACCTACGGTTTCCCTCTCGACCTCACCGAGTTGATGGCGCGCGAACGTGGGTTGACCGTGGACAAGGAAGGTTTTGAAAAATTGATGGAAGAGCAGCGCGCCCGCGCCCGCGCCGCGCAGAAGAAGGAAGTCATTTCCCTCTCGCAAATCGAAACCACCACGCCCACCAAGTTCGTCGGCTATGACCACCTTGCGGTGGAGGCCAAGGTGGTTGAAGTCGTCTCCTTGAAGGACAAGACTGCCGTCATCCTCGACACCAGCGCGTGCTACGCCGAGATGGGCGGCCAAGTCGGCGACACCGGCGAGTTGACCGGCAGCGGCCAGCTCTGGCGCGTCACCAACACCCAGAAATCCGGAAACACCTTCCTGCACTTCGTCGAGGGCGGCGATGCTCCGGCCATCGGCGCCGGCGTCACGCTGTCCGTCGAGAAATCCCGCCGCGATGCCATCCAGCGTCATCACACGGTGACGCATTTGCTCCACTGGGCGCTCCATGAGGTCGCCAGCAAAGAGGCTTCGCAGAAAGGTTCCTTCGTCGGGCCGGACAAGCTGACGTTCGATTTCAACAGCGCGCCGCTCACGCCTGCGCAGGTCGCCGACATCGAGAAGCTCGTCAACGAACGCATCCTCGACAACGCCGGCGTCTCGTGGACGGAAGTTGCCCACGCCGACGTGAAGCAGCGCAAGGATGTAATGCAATTCTTCGGCGACAAATACGGCGACACCGTGCGCGTCGTCCAGATCGGCGGCGGGGCAGGGAAGCTGGACGGCTACTCGATGGAGCTTTGCGGCGGCACGCACACGCGCGCGACCGGCGAGATTGGCCTGTTCCGCATCACCAGCGAAGCGGCGGTGGCGGCTGGCGTGCGGCGCATCGAGGCGGTCGCGGGACTTTCGGCTTACGACCTCGCCAACGAGCAGTTGCAGCTCATCCGCAGCCTCGCCGGCAAAATCAATTCGCCCGTCGGCGAACTGGAGAAGAAAGTCGAAGCCCTGCTCGCGCACCAGAAAGAGCTTGAGAAGTCGCTCAAGTCCGCCCAGCAGCGCGAGGCTTCCAACGCCGCGAGCGAATTGCTGGAGCGCGTTCACACCGTGAACGGCACACCGGCCATCATCCACAATGTCGGTGGCGTGGACGGCGAATTTTTGCAGGCGGTCGTGGACGCGCTGAAATCGCAATTCAAGGGCGTGGTCGTGCTTGGCGGCGCGGCGAACGGCGCGGTGACGTTGATCGCGTCGGTGTCGGCCGACTTCACCGCGAAGGTGCAGGCCGGAAAAATTATTCAAGCCATTGCGCCCATCGTCGGCGGCAAGGGCGGCGGCAAGCCGGACCACGCGCGCGGCGGCGGCAAGGATGCGGCCAAGCTGGACGAGGCGCTGGCAAAGGCGAAGAGTTTGCTGTGAGCCGGTGGCCGCCGCGAATTTTTCTTCAATCAAATCATGGGAACCGCCATAACAATTCGTCGCAAGCGCACCAAGCCGCTGCCGCCGGTGGAAATCCGCGAGATGGAATTGCGCGACGTGCCGCAGGTGTTTGAGCTGGGCGAGAAACTTTTCACCGCCGAGGAATGGCCGACGCTCTACCGCTCGTGGGACGACCATGAGCTGGCGCAGTTGTTCAGCAGCGATGCCGAGACCTGCCTGGTGGCGGAGGCGGACGGGAAGATCGTGGGCTTCGCGCTGGGGCGCGTGACGGAAAAGCCGCGCAGCGCGTGGCGCTACGGCCTCCTGATGTGGCTCGGCGTGGAGCGGCGCTTCAAGCGCGCCGGCATCGCGACGCGGCTGGTGCGGCAATTGACGGGGCTGTTCATTGACCGCGATGCGCGTATCATGCTCGTGGACACGGCGGCCAAGAACCACGCGGCGGTGGCCTTCTTCCGGCGCAACGGCTTCGGCCAGGAAATCCGGCACGTCTATCTTTCGCAGAATCTGGAGAACGACCCCCGCTACATCGAGCGCAACGACGACAGCGAGGATGACACGGACGATTGAACGGTCTGCGCGGTGGCGGCACCGAAGTCTTCGGGAATTGTAACCGGCCTTCTACTGGTGACGTCCAATCGGGTAAGTATGAAAACACTCGTCTATCTGGCGCTCGCCGCCTTGCTCCTGTCATCGGTTGCCTCCGCAAACGCGGCGGGCTTTGGCAAACATCATCACGGCAACAAGGCCGCCAGCCACGTCGCCGGCAAACATCACAAGGGACATTGGGCCGGGCATCATCACCACCGGCACGCCTGAAAATCGCGCGCCAATAAAAATCCCCGCGTCCGGCGACGCGGGGATTTTTGTTTAACTGGGTCCGATGTGCCGCAGCGCCACCAGCGGATCAATCCGCGCGACCAGGAAGTGCGCCCAGTGGTTTTTCCAGCGCTGCCACAACGTCTGCGACGCGCGGAAGGCTTTCAGTTCGAGGCGGCGCGAATTTTTCAAGACGGCGGCAAAGATTTCCGCCGCCCCAACCACGGTCGCATGGTCGTTGAACTGCAGCATGAGTTCGTAGTTCATCTTGAAGCTGCGGACATCGAGGTTGGAGGAGCCGGCAAAAACTTTTTTATCCACGAGGTAGAGCTTGGCGTGGAGAATCTGCGGCTGGTATTCGTAAATCTCCACCCCGGCGCGCAGCAGGCGGGGATAATAAATCAGCCCCGCGGCGCGCGCCAGCGGCACATCGCAATGGGCGGGCAGGATCAGCCGCACCCGCCCGCCGCGCCGGACGATTTGCCGCAGGAGCCGGCGGAGCCGCCGGACGGGCAGAAAATAGGGGACGATCAAATCCACCGAGCGGGCGTGCGCCAGTTCTTGTTGCAAGGCGCGTTGAAAACTGGAAGTGCCGCGGCCGGGCTGGATGACGAAAATTTGCGGGTCGTTGGTCCGGCGGCGGAAACGGCGAAAGGCGCGCAGCCGGCGGAAGCGGCCGTGGGCGAAGCCGGCGTTGGAAAAAATCTGGTCAAATTCTTTCGCCAGCCGGACGGCGAGTTCGGCCTCTTCAATCTGCACCATCAAATCAAGCCAGCCCTGCGTGACGCCGTCGCCGCTGTGGCAATCGCAGATGTTGGCACCGCCGATGAAGACGGTTTGACGGTCGCAGATGAGGAGCTTGCGGTGGTCGCGCACGCCGAAACGCGAGAAACGGAGGGGATTGAAGAAACGGACTTCGCCGCCGGCCTGGATCAGCGGTTCAAAAAAACTGTTGGGCAGCAGGAACGAGCCATAGGCATCGGCGAGCACGCGGACTTGGACGCCATGGCTGGCGGCCCGGGTCAGGGCGTCGAGAAACTGCCGGCCGATTTTGTCGTCCGCGAAAATGTAAATTTCCAGTTCGACGCTGGCGTGTGCCTGGGCGATGGCGGCGAGCATGGCGGGGAAGAATTTCCCGCCGCCACAAAACCATTCTGTATTGTTTGCGTTCGCCGTCACGGTTTCAGGTTAGCACCTGTCCGCGACGGCGCAATTCCCTCCGGCGTTTTACAGCCGCGAGATGAGCAGTTCGCGCTGGAAGATTAGCTCCTTCGGCAACTGGCTGTAGAGCTTGATGAACAACTCGTCCTGCATCACGAGCTCGTGGTGCCACTCGGAGGTGTCAATCTTCTGCACCTCGGCAAACTTCTCGGGGGTCATTTCCTTGTCTAGGCCGCGCATATCAATGTCCTGATATTCCGGCACCCAGCCGATGGAGGTCTCGATGGCGTGCGCACCCATCTGACTGCGCTGCACAATCCATTTCAGCACGCGCATGTTGTCGCTGTAGCCCGGCCAGAGGAATTTTCCGGCGGCGTTTTTGCGGAACCAGTTCACGTGAAACACGCGCGGCAGATGCTTCACGAGCCGGCGCATCTCCAGCCAGTGCGCAAAATAATCGCCCATGTTGTAGCCGCAGAACGGCAGCATGGCCATCGGGTCGCGGCGCACCTGGCCGAGCGTGCCGGCGGCGGCGGCGGTCATCTCCGAGCCGACGGTCGCGCCGAGATAAACGCCGTGAACCCAGTTGAACGCCTGGAAAATCAAGGGCATCGTCGTGGCGCGGCGGCCACCGAAAACAATCGCGCTGATTTTGACGCCGGCGGGATTTTCCCAGTCGGGATCAATGATGGGACAGTTTTTCGCGGGCGCGGTGAACCGGCTGTTTGGATGGCTGGTGACGTGGTGCTTGCCGTCGGCATCTTTTTTGTCCGGCGTCCAGTCCTGGCCTTTCCAGTCAATTAGATGCGCGGGCGGCGTCTTGGTCATGCCTTCCCACCACACGTCGCCCTCGTCGGTGAGCGCGACGTTGGTGAAAATCGTGTCCCGCTTGATGGAGTCCATCGCCATCGGATTGCTGCTGTAAGACGTGCCGGGCGCGACACCGAAGAAGCCGGCCTCGGGATTGATGGCGTGCAGATGACCGTCCGGGCCGGGCTTGATCCACGCGATGTCGTCGCCGATGCAGGTGACTTCCCAGCCTTCTTGCTTCAAGTGCGGTGGCGGGATGATCATGGCAAAATTTGTTTTGCCGCACGCGCTCGGAAACGCGGCGGAGACGTAGGTCTTTTTGCCCGACGGATCTTTCACGCCGAGGATCAGCATGTGTTCCGCCATCCAGCCCTCGTCGCGCGCCATCGCGGAGGCGATGCGGAGCGCGAAACATTTTTTGCCGAGCAGCGCATTGCCGCCGTAACCGGAGCCGAAGCTCATGATGAGCCGGTCTTCGGGGAAATGGGTGATGTAGGTGTGTTCGGGATTGCACGGCCACGGCACGTCTTTCACGCCCTTCGCCAAGGGACTGCCGACGGAATGCAGGCATTTCACAAACGTGCCGGTCGCGTCAATCTGCGGATAAACGCCCGCGCCCATTCGCGTCATAATTTTCATGTTCGCGACGACGTAGGGGCTGTCGGAAATCTCAATGCCGTATTGCGCGATGGGCGAACCAATCGGCCCCATGCTGAAAGGGATGACGTAAAGCGTGCGGCCTTTCATGCAGCCGGCGAACAGGCCGTTGAGTTTGGCCTTCATTGTGGCCGGTGCTTCCCAGTTATTGGTCGGGCCGGCGTCCTTCGGCGACTTTGAGCAAATGAACGTGCGCTGCTCAACGCGCGCCACGTCGCGCGGGTCGCTGCGGACGAGCAGGGAGTTCGGACGCAGTTTTTCGTTGAGCCAGAGGCCGGCGCCGGACGCTACAATCCGGTCGCGCATCAGTTTGTCCTCGGCTGCGGAGCCGTCGCACCAATGGACGCTGTCCGGCTGGCAAAGGGCGGTGATCTCGCCGACCCAGTTCAAAATGGTTTCGTTTTTGGTAAGCGGTTGCTTGGCGGTATTGCTCATATATAATTCGTGCTGTCCGTTTCAAATTTCGGACAACCCATTGTGGTTCGTCGAAATTTAATTCCGGCAATGCTGGCAACGTGCCAGAAGCCGGTGGATATGGCCAACCGGATTTTGGTGCAAACTTGCTTAATTTTGCCGGCCACCGCGCTTGGCCGCCGGCCATCTTTGCCGTCGCGGCGGGTTTTGGCCTGTGCTAAAATCCCGGTGACATGACCGTGCCACCAGCCGCCAAAAACAAACGCGAGCCCGATGCCGCCCAATGCCTCGCGCGCTCCGTCGTGGACACGCTGGCCGAGGAACCGGGGCTGGAGGCGGTGACGATTGACACCGCGCAGCAAAAAATCTCCGTCGCCACCCTCGGTCGCGCCGACGTGGAAAAGCTCACGGCCAAAATCTCCGCCAAAATTTCATCCGTCCAAAATTCCGCCGCCGGCAAAACCTGCTCGCTGCTCGACGGCAAAAGCGATTGCACCACCTGTAGCCAACCGCTTTCCGAAGCCGAGCAAAAGAAAATCACCATCCGCCGCGCCGCCGCCGTCACGACCATCGCGCGTGTGACGTGTCCGACCGCGCCGAAATTCTGGCGCTGGCGCGACATCCCGTTCCCCAAGATCGCGCCGCGCGAACTGGAGATTCCCGACGACGACCACCACATTGACGAGTGGAAAGGCCAGCTCATGCTCGCCATCGCCTGCGGCGTGTTCGGTCTGCTGGCGGCGTTTGTTGTGCCGGTGGAATTTAAAGTGTTCGCGTATGCCGCCGCATATCTGGCTGGTGCCTTTTTCGCCGCCGAAGAAGTTTTGGAGCGCCTGCACAAACGTGTGCTGGACGTGCATTTCCTGATGCTCGCCGTCGCGTTCGGCGCGGCCACCATCGGCGCGTGGGCGGAAGGTGCGACGCTGCTGTTTCTCTTTTCGTTCTCCGGTGCGCTGGAACATTACGCCTTTGGCCGCACGCAGAAGGAAATTCGCTCACTCTTCCGCGATGCGCCGAAAACCGCCACCGTCATTGACGCGAACGGAAATGAGGCCGAGGTGGCCGTCGAAAAAATCTCCAAGGGCGCGCGGCTGCTCATCAAGCCCGGCGCGCAGTTTCCCGTGGACGCGGAAATCGCCAAGGGCAACACCGCCGCCGACGAATCCAACCTCACCGGCGAGGCCGCGCCCGTGGAAAAAATCATCGGCGACACCGCGCTGGCCGGCACGCTGAATTTGTGGGGCGCGGTCGAAGTCATCGTCCTGCGGCCGGCGGCGGAAAGCGCGCTGCAAAAAATCATCACGCTCATTCGCGAGGCGCAGCACCAGAAGGCGCCCGCGCAGATGTTTGCCGACAAGTTCAGCACCTATTACACCTACGGCGTGCTCGGCCTGTCGCTCGCGATGTTTTTCGTGTGGCGCTACGTTTTTCATCTCGAAGCCTTTACTTCTACCGTCGAATCGCACAGCGCCTTTTACCGCACGATGACACTGCTGGTCGTGTCGTCGCCGTGCGCGCTGGTGCTGTCCATTCCGTCGGCGGTGCTGGCGGCGATCGCGTGGGCGGCGCGGCATGGCATTTTATTTCGCGGCGGCGCGGCGGTGGAAAAACTGGCCGAGGTCAACGTCGTCGCGCTGGACAAGACCGGCACGCTCACGACCGGCGAATTGCGCGTGGAACAGGTGGAAAGTTTTCCGCCCGGCCGCGAAAACGAAATCGCGCAGCTCGCCTACTCGCTGGAAAAATTGTCCACGCATCCGCTCGCGCGCGCCATCACGCGCCACGGCAAACAGCAAAATCTGGCGACGCACGAATTCTCGCAGTTTGAATCCGTCACCGGTCAGGGCTTGAAGGCGAAGCGCGACGGCAAGGAAGTTTTTCTCGGCAAACGCGAATGGGTTTTGGAATGCCGGCTTGCTGCTGGAGTCCAAGTTTCAGCTTGTTCGGCGGACCGGTTGCAGCCTGAACTCCAACCCGGCACGTCCGAAGTCTGGATTGCCGCCGACGGTTTGATGGGTCGCGTCATCTTGCGCGACGACATCCGTCCGCAGGCCGCCCAAGTCATTGATGACTTGCGGCACGAAGGTTTGAAATCAATCGTGCTGACCGGCGACCGCCAGGCCGCCGCCGATTTTCTGCGCACGGAATTGAAGCTCGATGACGTGCGCGCCGAGCTGAAGCCGGAGCAGAAGGTCGCGGCGATTCAGGAATTCACCGCCGCCGGCAAAAAAGTCGCGATGATCGGCGACGGCGTGAACGACGCGCCGAGTCTGGCCGTGGCCTACATCGGCGTGGCGATGGGCGCGCGCGGGGCGGACGCCGCACTGGAGCAGGCCGACGTGGTGCTGATGAACGACCGGCTGGAAAACTTTCTCGCCGCCTTCCGCTTGAGCCGCCGCGCGCGGGGCATCATCCGGCAGAATCTGTTCATCTCGCTCGGCACGGTGGTGGTGCTGGTGACGTTTGCGCTGCTCGGCAAAATTCCGTTGACCATTGGCGTGGTCGGCCATGAAGGCAGCACGGTGGTGGTGGTGATGAACAGCCTGCGCCTGCTCTTCGGCGGCGGGAAAAAGCCTTAGCCACAGATTTGCACAGATGAAACACAGATGGGGCGGTCAACCAAAATGGAAGCCATGAAACCCGCACCGATTTTCCTGTTGATAAACGGCGAGGCCGATGGCCCGCATGAAGCAACAGAGATTTTGGATTGTCTCTCTGGCGACGCTTTGGACAAAGATGAAAATCCGATTGAGAAGTTATCCGAGGGCACTTTGTCGTGCATGGAGGGAATGTCCGGCTGGCGTTTTTTGCCGGAAACTTTGATATGGGCTTACGCAAAACTTCTGTCAGCGCTTCCGCAAACTTCAGATTGGATCCAGCAGATGGACGAATGCACTCTTAACCTGCGCGATGGCAGCAAGGTTATCCGTGAAACACTCAAACGCACCGCCAATCTTGATGATTGGCACGCGCCTGATTTTATTTGGAAGGCATTTGATGCAAATGTGTCCCTGTTGAAGCGGCACCGGGATTATGAAAAGCGTGAACAACATTGGAATATGCGAGCTATCGAATTTTACCCGATATTTGAGCTGCGTTTTTTCGACCGACAAACTCCCACACGCGACTGGAACTCGGAATGGCAGAAAGGTGGTGGGCAAATTTACGATGGCAAAATGATCGCGCCCAAAGATGATCCGGTATGGCTTGCGCTCAGTGATTTTGGCCACCCATTTGAACCATTTGATTTTGACTATTCAGTGTGGGTCGGAACCATGTCACGCAAAGAAGCAGCCGAACACGGTTTGGCTGTTGATCCGATGACAATAAAGTTTCCACCAATTAAACCATTCGGCATTGTCGGGCTGTGATGGAAGAATCTGAAATCTATGTTTCATCTGTGAAAATCTGTGGCTAAAAATGTCTGCGCTGATTAAATACAACCTCGTCATTGCTTACGATGGCACGGCCTATCAGGGCTGGCAATGGCAGCGCATCGGCCTCGGCGTGCAGCAGCGCGTGGAGGAGGCGCTGGCGAAATTGTTCCCCAGCGCGCCGCGCCTGCACAGTTCCAGCCGCACGGACACCGGCGTCCACGCGCTCGGCATGGTTGCGCATTTTGAGGTGCCGGCCGCCGAGATGCGGCGGCTGACGACCGCGCGCCTGCCCATCGCCATCAACTCGCTTTTGCCGCACGACATCCGCGTGCAGTCGGCGGTGCGCAAGCCGGCGAAGTTCCACGCGCGCTTCGACGCCACGGGCAAGCAGTATCGTTACTTCGTGTGGAACCACGTCGGCATGAACCCGCTGCTGCGCCACACCGCGTGGCACGTCCCGCGCAAGCTGGATTTTCCGGCAATGCGCGCGGCGGCGAAACTGTTTCTCGGCGAGCAGGACTTCCAGTCGTTTGCGTCCAATCCCGGTTACAAACGCACGACCACCGTGCGCCACCTGACACGCTGCGAGTTCAAGAAGTCCGGCGCGCAGCTCACCTTCACCATCGAGGGCGATGGGTTTCTTTACAAGATGTGCCGCGGCATCGTCGGGACGATTGTGCAGGTGGGCATGGGCAAGTTCACGCCGGACGAAGTCGCCGTGATGCTCGCCAAGGCCGACCGCCGCGTGGCCGGCATGAGCGCCCCGGCGCACGGGCTGGTGCTGTGGAAGGTTTATTATTCAACGCAAGGGCGCAAAGCCGCCAAGGCGCGAAATCAGGTGGAGGCTGAAGAGTGAAGCGTTTGGTTTGTTCCTTGCATCTTTGTTCCTTCGCGCCTTTGCGTTAAAAGTTTTGCCATGAACATCGTCCTGCTTGAACCGGAGATTCCGCCGAACACGGGCAACGTGGCGCGGCTCTGCGCCGCCACGAAATCCGTGCTGCACCTGATTGAGCCGTTCGGCTTCAAGCTGGACGACGCGCAATTAAAGCGTGCAGGAATGGATTATTGGCAGCAGGTCGAATGGCATCGCTGGAAGAACTGGAGCGCGTTTGCGGAAAAACTTCCGGCGGCGGCGCGGCTGTGGTTCATCGAATCCGCTGGCGCGAAGAATTACAGCGGGGTGAAATTTTCGGTGGACGATTATCTGGTGTTTGGCCGCGAGACGGCGGGACTGCCGAAACAATTGTTGGAGCAGCACCGCGAGCGCTGGCTGCGGATTCCGATGTTCAACGCGGAATCGCGTTCGCTGAATTTGTCGAACTGCGTGGCGCTGGTTTTGTTTGAAGCATTGCGGCAGCAGGGTTTTGCCGGGGAGATTTCATGAACGCAGGATTTAGTTCACGCCGAAGATGCGCACTAGCAAACCGAGCGTGCCGTAGGTCACAAAACCCAAGGCGGCGCGCACCGGCGGTATGTTGATCAGCACGATGATGATGATGAAACCGAACCGCGCGAAGTTAGCGTAGGTTTCGTGGCTCATGCCCGTCGCGACCCGCATGATGTGCGAGCCGTCCAGCGGCGGAACCGGAATTAGGTTGAAGAAGCAAAGAACGAGGCTCAGCCCCGCCGCCTGCAGACAGAAGTCAATCATCTGGCCGGATTGGAAAACCATGCCGACCCGCGCCAGCGCCACGAGGCCGATGGCGAGCAGCAGGTTCATGGCGGGCCCGGCCATGGTCACGAGGATGTCGTCGCGCTTCGGATGATTGAGATTGTAGGGGTTCACCGGCACGGGCTTCGCCCAGCCGATAAGAAACCGTCCCGCGCCCGGCATGAAAATCATCAGCAGCGGCAGCAGCACCGTGCCGATGGGGTCAATGTGGACGACCGGATTTAGCGAGACGCGGCCTTGCAGGCGCGCGGTGTCATCGCCGCATTTCATGGCCGTCCACGCGTGGCCGTATTCGTGAAAGGTCAGCAGCGCGACCAGCATCAGATACTGGATGAGGCCGTCGGCGATTGCGTTTTGATCCATCGCCGGAAGGATAATTATTTTCACCGCGCGCGTCGAGGCTGCGAATTGTTGGAGTTCAGGCTTTAGCCTGCGAACAAGCTAAAGCTTGAACTCTAGCGTGAATTTTCTTTGCGCGCCATGGTGGAAAAGAATTAAGCTGGCGACCGTTCAACCAATTACTTTATGTCATTACTTGAAGGAAAAACTGGGATCGTCTTCGGCGTCGCCAACAAACGCTCCATCGCGTGGGCCATTGCGCAGGCGTGGGCGCGCGGGGGCGCCAAACTCGCGTTCACCTACCAGGGAGAACGCCTCAAGGACAACGTCGAGGAGCTCGCCGGCACGTTCGGCGCGGACACTTTGATTTTGCCGTGCGACGTGACGAAGGACGAAGACATCGCTAATGTTTTCAAAACCGTCGGCGAGAAATTTGGGAAGTTAAATTTGCTCCTGCACTCCGTTGCCTACGCGCCGAAAGACGCGCTGGAAGGCGAATTTGTGAACACCAGCCGCGAGGCGTTCCGCGTGGCGCACGATGTGAGCGCGTATTCGCTCGTCGCGCTGGCGCGCGGCGCGGCGGCGCTGATGCCCGACGGTGGCAGCATCGTGGCGATGAGCTATTACGGCGCGGAAAAAGTCGTGCCGCACTACAATGTCATGGGCGTTGCGAAAGCCGCGCTTGAAGCCAGCACGCGCTATCTGGCCTATGATCTCGGCCCGAAGAAAATCCGCGTCAACTGCATCAGCGCCGGCCCGGTGCAGACATTGGCCGCGCGCGGCATCGCTGGATTTAGCGACATGATGAAACATTACGAAGTGCACGCGCCGCTCAAGCGCAGTTGCACGACCGAAGAACTCGGCCAGACCGGTGCGTTCCTCGCGAGCGACGGCGCGGCGGCCATCACCGGCCAAGTCATCTACGTGGACGGCGGCTACCAGATCATGGGGATGTGAGCCGGCTCAGTCCGGCCGCTTCATCTCAAACCGGTCGCTGGTCTTGCAATACCAGTGCGGCGACGCCATGCGGCCGATGGTCAGAAGTTTTTCCGTGCGGACGCGTTTGGTTTGCACATCAAATAATTCGTCGCGCAGGTGAAGCCGTTTGATCAGGCCGATGACCACGCGGTTGCCGCCGATTTGCAAAGTTCCCCATTCGACACATTCCAAACTCGCCGGCGCTTCGGCGATGCGCGGCGGTTTCACCACCGATGACGGCGCGGCGTGCAGGCCGGCGCGCGTGAGTTCGCTTTCGCCGAACGGCAGCGAGGCGGCGCATTGGTTCATGGCTTCGGCGATGGCTTCATCCACGAGATTCACCACAAATTCGTGCGTGGAACGGACGTTGAGCGCGGTGTCCTTCGGCGTGCCATCCTCGCGGTTGCCGGGCGCGAAGGCGCAGATGGGCGGATTCGCGCCGAGTAGATTGAAGAAGCTGAACGGCGCGGCATTCACCTTGCCGTCGGCACTGATGGTGGTGACGAGCGCGATCGGGCGCGGCGTGACGAGACTGGCGAGAATGGTGTAGGCGCGGTCGGCATAATCGGTTTCGAGGTTGAGTTCCATAAATTTAGTTCAGGTTAAATTTTTCAGGCGCGCAACATAAGCGCCGTCCACGTTGTCCGCAAACGGCAGCAACTGGCGTTCGGTTTCCAGTTTGAAATTTGGATTAGTGGCAAGAAATTCTTTCACGACTTCGGAGTTTTCTTCCGGTTCGAGACTGCAGGTGCTGTAAACAATAATGCC
>Ga0302278_10002239_pt1 | contig 22529 bp, 12 predicted proteins | sample III_Bog_N3_2_FD_194543 | JGI IMG/M metagenome (GOLD analysis project Ga0302278, IMG submission 194543) | Peat permafrost microbial communities from Stordalen Mire near Abisko, Sweden - III_Bog_N3_2 | ecosystem: Environmental > Terrestrial > Soil > Wetlands > Peat | place: Sweden: Abisko...
TCCGTGTGCTCGACGATATACGCCATCGTCTTCATCTGATGGACAGGAGCCACGCCCAGAAACGCTCCAACCTCGTCGATGGTCTTCTGCCCTGGCGTATGCACAAGCTCCGGCAATCCATCGCCGCTCGGCGCGAGGTCCTCGACCGCCGTGAGCTTCGATGTCGCCTTCTCCACATTGGCCGCGTAGCCCGAACTGGAGCTTGCGATCAAATCCTCGCCCGCTTCGGTCGAGACCATGAACTCCTGCGACCCCGTTCCGCCCATCGCTCCGGAGTCAGCCTCCACCATCAGGAAGTCCAGCCCGCAGCGCGTGAAGATGCGCCGGTAGACCTCCTCATGTTTACGGTACGACTCGTCCAGCCCCGCCTCGTCGATGTCGAAGGAGTAGGCGTCCTTCATCAGAAACTGCCGCACCCGCAGCAGGCCGGACTTCGGCCTCAGCTCGTCGCGGAACTTGGTCTGGATCTGGTACCAGATCTGCGGTAACTGCTTGTAGCTGCGCAGCTCGGAGCGTGCAATCGAGGTCATGATCTCTTCGTGCGTCATGGCCAGGCACAGCTCCGCGCCCTTGCGGTCCTTCAGGCGGAACATGTTGTCGCCCATACTGGCCCAGCGTCCGCTCTCGGCCCAAACTTCCATCGGGTTCAGCGCGGGCAGGTGCATCTCCTGCCCGATGGTGTCCATCTCTTCGCGCACGATGGCCACGATCTTGTTGATCGCGCGGTTACCGAGAAAGAGCTGCGAGTAGATGCCCGAGCCGAGCTGGCGGATGTAGCCCGCGCGCAGCAGCAGTTTGTGGCTTGCGACTTCGGCGTCGGCAGGCGCCTCGCGCAGTGTGGGAATGAAGAGTTGCGACCAACGATGCATGGGTGGTGGGAGAACGCTTTCCGGCGTGGATCGCCTGGTTGCCTGTGCGCCTGCGGCCTGCTCAACGAGCGAGGCGCGGACGCTATTGGGCCAAGGACTATTCTAAACCGCCGTGGGCGAAGGCATGCCAGCGCGCGCTCCGCGCCATCAACGGATTGTGATGTTTCCCGAGCCGGTGGCGGCGCGCAGCGTGGGCCCACCGCCGTTCACCGTCCCAACGACGTGCTGTTTGTTGAGCGCGCCCTGCATCAGGACGGGCTGTTCGACGTGGATGGAGCCGCTGCCCGTCTCGGCGTTCAGGGTGAATCTGGCCGCGCTGCCCACATTGGCGTGGATGCTGCCCGAGCCGCTCTCCAGCCTCCACTCGGCGGTTGGAGAGCCCGTGACCTCGACCTCGCCTGAACCGGCCTGGGCACGCAGGCCGCCACTGAGGCCGCTGATGTGGATGGAACCGCTGCCAGTCTGCGCCTTGACGTCGCCTGCCCCGGTGAGACCGAGATCGATGTCGCCAGAGCCGGTCTGGAGTGTCGCCGCGCCATGTACGTTCGTGGCATGGATGGAGCCGGAGCCGGTTTGGAGACGCGCATTGGCTCCGATATTCTCGACCTTCATATCCCCCGAGCCGGTGTCCGCGATGACGATGCCTTCGATGCCGCCGATCTCCAGGTCGCCGCTGCCGCTCTCGGCCTTCAGCGTGGTGCCGCTCGGCGTGGTGATCTCGTAGTCGATCGAGACGTCGCGGAAGAGGCTGGATTCGCCGTGTTCGGCGCCAATCGTGATCGTATTGCCCGACTGTTTCACGGGCGGATCGGCGACAATCTGCTTGACCTTGGCCTCCGCATCGCCGCCGAACAGACCGGCCCGGACGTGGACGCGCCCGATGACATGCACCTGGCTGCCGGATCCGGAGTAGACATGCACATAGCCAGAGCCGGTCGCAACAGAGAGGCTCGGCGCGCCGATGACGACAAGCGTCCTCTCGAAGTTGCCTTCGGCAGCGAAGGCTGCGGTTGCGGTCAGGGTCAGGGCGGCGATCAGAACGGCAATGCGAGTCATAACGGCTCCTCTTGGGTGCGGCGCGTTGGGTGCGGCGCGCGGCGAACAGAATGCGGACGAATGAAGACAGACGCAAAAATCCATCTGCCTAGCCGTCTCGAAAGATAGCTACGCAGAAGCAGGCGCGGCGGTTCCATGGAAGTTGCTCAGGCGTACTTGCGCAGGATTCCCAGCACCTTGCCCTGGATGGCGACGTTGGCCGCGGGCGCGAAGATGGGCGCCATCTCCTTGTTCGACGGCTGCAGGCGGATCATCCCTCCCTCGCGGTAGAAGCGCTTCAGCGTCGCGTCGTAGCCATCCACCAGCGCCACGATGATCTCGCCCTCGCGAGCGGTCGCGGTGCGCTCCACCAGCACATAGTCGCCGCTCACGATGTGCTCGTCGCGCATGGAGTCGCCGCGCACCTCCAGCGCGAAGACCTCGCGGTTGCCGATGATGTCGCCCAGCGAGATCGTCTCCGCCATCTGGACGGCCTCAATCGGTTGGCCCGCCGCGATGCGACCCAGCAGAGGCAGCCGGTCGAAGCCCTTCTTGCTGGAGCGCGGAGGCAGCACGTCGATCGAGCGGCTGCGGTTGTGCGCTCGCTGCAGCAGCCCCTTGTTCTGCAGGTTGGTCACATGTTTGTGAACGGTTGCCAGCGAGGTGAGGCCCAGTCCGTGCGCGATCTCCTCATACGAAGGCGAGAAGCCGTTCTTCTGCGTGAAGTTGCTGAGAAAGTCGATAACTTCTTTTTGCCGCCGTGTAATAGCCATGCGCCGATTGTAGCGAATAAACGGCGAACTACAAGCCCTTTTGCAAAATAAATTCGATGCCGGGCTGGATTCCTTCCCAGAGCGGCTCCCGCCCCGCTCTCACGCAATCTGGCTGAACTTCGTGCGCACCTGCGCAAAATCCGACTGTCCCAGTCCGCGCCTCTCGGCCAGCTTCAGATATGGCATTGCCTCTGCGTCCAGGTTCCAGTATGTCTTGGCGGCGTACGCATCCACCGCCACCGGGTCTGTTCCCGCAACCAGCGTCTTGTGCAGCGCCACGTCCTCCAGATTGCCTCCCGTTGGCCCGTTCCGCAGCAGCACGCGGTAGCAGTCGAGCAGGGTCAGCGTGGGCAGCATGAACGCCGCCAGGTCCACCAGGCTCTGGTGGATCTGCTGATGCAGCCGGTTCCTCTCGCCGCCCAGTATCCCGTACCAGTTCTTGAATCCCAGCGTGGCGCCGGTGAGGGCATGGTGTTTGGCAATCGGCAGGTTGATCACCTTGTCGGCCAGCAGGAATGGCTCAAAGACCTGCCAGTTCTGTAGTACCTCTCCGCCCAGGTCCACCTCGCGGAAGCGCGCCGGATCGGGCAGAATAACATCGGCGCCTTCGGCGCGCGCCGCCGCCGCAATGCCGGAGCGGCGAAAGCACCGCTCCGCTTCGTTGCAGCTCACATCGGTCACAATCACCCGCTTCGCCCCGGCCTGCACGCACTGCTTCACCACCTCTGCCACCAGCTCCGGATTGGTGGTTGCCGCCTGCTCCGGCGTGCGGTCCCACGCGATGTTCGGCTTCAGCACCACCACGTCGCCATGCGCGATGAACCGCCCCACTCCGCCCAGATCGTCGAAGGCCCGCCGCACCAGCGCGCGCGGGTCTGTGGCGTTCGGCCCGTCTCCCTGCACCACTACCATCTCCGGCAGCGCCGCGTTGGCCTCCACCGTGTGATTGCGCCGCACGTTCGCCGCCGCGGTCGAGCCCGGCAGCTCGCTGTGCTTCGCCAGCCACACCGCCGCTGCCGCCGTGCCCGCGCCAGCAGCCGTCAGGCGCAGCAACTGTAGCATCGCCTCGCGCCGAGTCATCCGGTCCTTCGCGGTCAGGTTCTCAGCAGTCGAATTGTCCGCAACCGGCTTCTCGGAAGCCATCCCCGTCTCCTTACGCAATGCGTTGCTCGATCAGCGCAATTCGCGCCGGATCGTTCGTCCCCAGTCTGTGCTGCGCATCCGCCGCAGTCGCCAGAAAACTGGTCGGGGTGCCCTTCTGCGCCAGCGTGTTCAGGCCCTTCTCGGCGCGTTTGCGTTCGATCATCTGCGCGCTGATTGTGTCGATCGCCACCCGGTCCTCGCCCACCAGCAATCCGTCCTCGTTCCACGAGTACTCCGGCCGGTAGCTTGGCCCGCCCTCGTACACCGCGGTCTTCAGATCGCCCACCACAAAGCGCACCTTCTGCCGGATCTGAGGAATCATGTTCAGGTCGGCCAGATACGGATTGCATGCCGCGCCATGCAGCGCGCTCGGATTGTTGATCACGCCATACATGTTCTTCATCGCCATGGTCACGCCGGCCAGGTTGTGGCTCTTCAGCACCGGCAGATTGATCAGCACATCGCTCTGGGCAAGGATCTTAGCCAGCCGCGTCGTCACCGATCCGTAGCTCACCGAGGCGTCCTCATAGCCCGCCGTGTCCGATCCGATAAAGCGCACCGCGCCCGGAGCATTCGACAGCTTGAACCCAGCCGACTCCAGTTCGCGGCTGCCGCGGTCCCACACAATGATGTCGCCAGCCTTGATGCCGGCCTGCTGCAACCGTTCGCAGATCGCCGCCACCAATGCCACGCTGGGCGAGATCGCGCGCCCGCCCATGGAGTTCAGCTTCAGGCTCACCACCTGCCCGGGCCGCACGATCTGCTTCCACGGCTGCAGCGAATTTTGCGCATTGAAGTAGGTCTGCATCGCGTGGTCCAGCAGCGCAGCCACGCGCTTCTCGTCGGGCGCGGGGCCCGGCGTGCGCAGCTTCGCGTCGCGCACAATCACCACCTTCGACTTTGCAGTCCTCCCTTGGCCCCATGCGAAGTTCGTCCCCGCCCCCAGAACAGCGGCTCCCGCTACCATCTCCTTCACAAACTCCCGCCGGCTTTGCATCCTGTACCTCCGTGCTTCTGGCCCTTCGTTCCGTCAATCCGTTCTCTGCGATTCGTTCTACATCCTGCCCTGCAATCTGACCTACAGCCTGCCCTCAACTCCATGCGCCAGCGCCAGCAGCGCATTGCCCCCGCCCGGCACCGCATCGAAGGCCGTAATCCGCACCAGGTATGATCCCTTGCGGAAGACAACGCTCTGCCCGTACAGCCGCGCTGCATCGCCCAACTGCACGCTCTTGCTGTCGGAGGTCGCCGGATCGGCCTCGAAGATCGTCTTCGCGCCGTCCGCCGCCTTCATCGTGTAAACGTCCACGGTCGCCTCCACGCTTCCCTGGAACTTGTAGTCCGAGGTTGCCACGCCCACCACGCCCGCGCTGATGTACTGCTCCGCTCCGCCGTCGATGTACTCATACAGGTTCGCCGCGTCGAACGTCTGCGTCTTGCCGCTCTTCTCCCACCCCGCCACCACCCCCGAGGCAGGGAAGGGGTCAGCAATCTTCTTCTTGCATCCCACGCCAGCCATTACAACCACGGTCAGCAGTGCAGCGATTGCTATCAATCTGTTCCTCTGAATTCTCATCTTCATCAAACCTGTCCTCTTCTTGTTCATGACTGTTCTTCCCTGGTTCAAGACTGTGCCTTTCCCTTTCGTCTGGTCAACAGAATCTGGCTCTCCGCCGAACGGCTCTCTCCGATACTGGTCACATACACGGCCGGATGTTCCTGCAGCGGGCAGGCGTACTCGCACGCTCCGCAGCCCACGCAGCGGCTGGGATCGACGTGCGGCTGCTTCAGCAGCTTCTTGTTGCCGTCCGCGTCGATGACCTCAACCTCCTGCAAATAGATTGCCTTAGGCGACACGGGACACCACTCCTCGCACACGATGCAATCGGTCGCCATGGCCCACGGCAGGCATCGCCCGCGATCGTAGAACGCCGTCCCCAGCCGCACCGGCGGAGCATTGCCCTGGCCCACGCCCACCACCCAGCCCTTCGCCTGCGGCGTCAGTTTCCAGATCGCCCCCGTCGGACAGACCTCAGAGCAGAGCACGCAGCTCGGCTCGCAGTACCCGATCCTCGGCGTCAGCACCGGCGACCAGATCCCCTCCAACCCTCCCTCGGTCAGCGCCGGTTGCAGCGCATTGTTGGGACACACCTTCATGCACTCGCCGCAGCGGATGCAGCGCGCGAGAAAGTCCGTCTCGCCGAGCGCCCCCGGCGGACGGATCAGCCGCTCGTCCCGGCTCTTGCCCAGCGCCGTATTGGCCCGCAGCAGCGGCACCGCCGCAACCCCCACCGCCAGCCCGGTCAGCACCTTGCGCCGCGGCAGGTTCGGCCCCGCAACCTCCGGCTCCTTGCGGAAAAATCGGAACTCCAGGCTCTGGTGCGGACACGCGTCCAGGCAGTTCATGCACATCAGGCACTCCGCCTTGTGCCATGGCACCGCGCCCACCGGATCGTCGCCGCCCTGGCAGTGCAGCAGGCAGCGATTGCACTTGTCGCAGCTCGCCGGGTCCTTGTGCAGCCCGAAGACCGACCACTGCGAAGCCGCGCCCAGCAGCGCGCCCAGCGGACAAAGAGCGCGGCACCAGAATCGAGTCACGCGAAGGTTCGCCGCCAGCAGAATTAAAAAGATCAGCCCCAGAAAGATTCCCTGGCGAAAGTGAGGCTGCTTGAAGTTCAGCACCGTCGCCGCCAGTGCCGCATGGAGCCCCATGCCCACCAACTGCACGAAGCCAACTCCGCTGTGCCCCATCGCATTCAGCCCCGCATTGGCCGCGTAGTTCGTGCCCGGCAGCACCGACAGTCCCATCGACCGCACCAGCAGGCTGAACGGGTCGAACCACCCCACCAACCCCGTCCCGCAAACCGCCGCCGCCAGCACGGCAATTAAAATGACGTACTTCGTCCTCTGCCACGGCTTGTAGCGGTTCGCATCGATCCCCTGCTTGCCGCGCTTGCTCTCCGACTTGAAGTTGCCGAAGAAGTGGTGCAGCGTTCCCATCGGGCAGATCCATCCGCAGAAGAACCGTCCCAGAAACATCACCGGCAGCAGAATGATTAAGCTCCATAGCAGACCGCGATAGAGCGCATGGGTCGCCAGAGCATTGGCCAGTGCCACCAGCGGATCAAGCTCGAAGAACAGCCGCACCGGCCAGTGCATCCGCACGTCGCCGCCCGCGCCCACCGTCCCGCGGAACTCCGTCCGCAGCAGAAGGAACAGAAACAGCAGCAGAAATAAGACCTGTGACGCGCGACGCAGCGCCACCACGCGAAGCCTGCCGCCCCGCACTCCCGCGAACCATCGATTAAATCGGAATCTCGCGAACATAGCTCGGATCAACAGCCCCCTCTCCGCGCCAACGCACTGGCCCGTCCGGTTCGCCGCGCATCTGCTCTATTTCATCGCGATCATTAAATAAAGACGCTGCGTCCGCGGCAACAGACGCATCCGGCACTCAATTCCATCAGCCGCGACAGCACCGTGTCTGGAACCAGAACCGATTGTTCGCTTCGAACGCCACCCCGATCAGTGATGCCCATCACCGTCATCAGCCAGGGTCAAGAGCAGACACATATTGTGGTGTTGTAAGAAATTGATTTCATGGTGCGCCCTGAAGAGATTCAAACTCCCGACCCCCTGGTTCGCAGTCTAATAACTAACGTAATATCAACAACTTACTCGCAGTGGCTGGAAATGTATGGTGCTGATAAGGAACAGTGAGGAAGAACATGGAATTCTTATTGTGGGGCCCGTGTGGGGTTCGGCTCTGGGAGCTCCGATACGCTAAGGTCCCGTATTACAGCAGAGACAAGTCGCGGCGCGTCTGACCGGCCTCTGCAAGGGCTCAGGCGCAACGGGCGCACGCTCCCGCTAGTTACCACCCTGTACTCCAGTACTGCGGGAGGCTGTTTGGCGATTGCTCTCCGGAACATTGAGTGGGTCACTGAGGGGTAAGGCGATTTTTCATCAACTGAGAGTCCTTCGTGGCGACAACGGCGTTTGAACTAAGTCGCTGGCGCGACGGACGCTGCTGCATGGGCTTTCCCCGGGCATTGTTGGCTGTGTAAGCCTTGGGTCACAAGGAGGCTTTTGTGACCCATCTTCGGCAGCAGATGCTGGATGAACTCCAGCGTCGTAACTACTCTCAGAGCACGACCCGTTCCTACATCTTTGCGGTGGAGGACTTTGCCAAGTACTTTCACCGTTCGCCGGAGCGCCTTGGCCCGGATCATATCCGCCAGTACCAGGCGTATCTGTTTCGCGAGCGCAAGCTTTCGCCCGGAACCATCCAAGGCCGCACTGCGGCGTTGCGTTTTCTCTTCGTCAAGACGCTGCGCCGGCCGTATTTACCCGATGACATTCCTTTTCCCAAGCGTCAGCGGCGGCTGCCGACCATCCTGGACCGGCAAGAGGTGGCGCGGCTGATCGATTCAGCCGGGAACCTGATGCATCGCACCATGATGATGATGCTGTATGCAACGGGTTTGCGCCGGGCCGAGATGTGCCACCTCAAGGTCTCCGATATCGACAGCAAGCGCATGGTCATTCATGTGCGCCAGGGCAAGGGAGGCCGTGATCGCGACGTGCTGCTGACACCCAAGCTACTGGATACTCTGCGCGAGTACTGGCGATGGATGAAGCCCAAAACCTATCTTTTCCCAGGCACAGTGAAGGGCTGGCGGGCCGACGTGCCCATTACAGAGAAGATCGTCTGGCAGGCCGTGAACGAGGCTGCCAAGCGTGCCGGCATCACCAAGCACGTATCTCCTCATTCGCTTCGACATTGCTTCGCAACGCACATGCTGGAAGCCGGTGCCGACCTGCGCACCATCCAGGTTCTGCTCGGACACTCCAAGCTCGCCCACACCACCGTCTATCTGCACTTGTCCCAGCGCCATCTGCAGGCGGTTCCCAGTCCGTTGGAAGCCATCGAGGTGTCCAGCCCTGACGAGGTGAAGCGTTCCAGGAGGAAGATCAGGCGATGAGCCGGCCCACCCTCGAGGTGGCCGACATCGTCCGCGCAACGGGCAACAGTTTTTGGGAACAGCAGAAGTCGCATCTTGCATGGCCGCATCGCAAGGTGCTCGATGCCATCGTCCGCTGCCGCACCGCGGCACTCGGTGGTCATCGCGATCAGTGCGTCCGCTGCGGTCATCAGGCCATCTCGTTCAACTCATGCCGCAATCGGCACTGCCCCAAGTGCCAGGGGAGCGCGCGCGCAAAATGGTTGGCGGCGCGCTCGGCTGAACTGTTGCCCGTTCCGTACTTTCACATTGTCTTCACCTTGCCCCACGAACTCTCCGCTCTTGTCCTCCAGAACAAGCGGCTGCTCTATGATCTGCTCTACCGCACCAGCGCCGCGACCATGCTCGAACTGGCTCGCGATCCCAAGCACCTGGGAGCCGACATCGGGTTCCTCGGCGTACTCCATACCTGGGGACAGAACCTTGAGCATCATCCTCATGTACACTACATCGTTCCCGCCGGCGGCCTAGCACCTGATGGCTCCCGATGGATTGCCTCTTCCAGTCGCTTTTTCCTGCCTGTTCACGCACTGAGCCGCGTTTTCCGCGGCAAGTTCGTCGCTGGACTGAAGCAACTCTTCGCGCAGAACAAGCTTCAGATCCACGGCTCGCAACGGCATCTGGCCGCGCCAGGCTGCTTCCGCAACTTCCTTCGCCAACTGTTCCGGCAGGATTGGGTGGTCTACGCCAAGCCGCCATTCGGCGGCGCTGAACACGTTCTCAACTACCTGGCCCGCTACACCCATCGCGTCGCCATCTCTAACCATCGCCTCGTGGCCTTTGAAAACGATCGCGTCTCCTTCCGCTGGCGAGACTATGCCCACGGTGGCAAGCAGAAGGTCATGACCGTTTCCGCCCATGAGTTCCTGCGCCGCTTCCTGCTGCACGTCTTACCCGGTGGTCTGGTTCGCATCCGCCACTTCGGACTCTTCGCCAACCGAAGACGGAGTGCTGCGCTCGAACGCTGCCGCGCTCTGCTCGGCACGGCGGTCTGCGTCGATCCGCCCGAGCAGCCCAGCCTGCGTTGTCCCGCCTGCTCCGGCATCATGCTGGTTGTCGAACGGCTAACCCGCGGACAGCTTCACTTCCGTGCAAGCCTGACACCGTCCAAGCCAAGGAGGTGCGGCGATGACAGCTCATGAACGCCTCAACGCTCGCCCAGCCGCTATCCATCCTTCCCAACGCCGTGTGTCAGCACGCAACCCCGCAGTGTGCTCAAACCCAGATAACGACCGCAACCAGACCCGTCCGAAAATGCAGAACAGGTCTACATTTAGTCATGGAGCCGGAGTCCGCACTCCCCAAACCGTCGCTCCCCGCCCTTGCAGCACCATACAGGTCATCTGGCACCCATTGAAATCCCATAGGTAGATCACCGCGTCCGTCGCAAACGCCAGCGACTTACTTCAAACGACCCTATCGAAACTGCCCAGGCCAAGCGTCTTGGGACAGACCACCAGTGTTGTGCCGGGGCAGTCCCGATAGGGACCTAGCGTTTCTCAGGACTAAAGCATTTTCACTACCGCTGTAGAGTGTTGCGTTTCAAACATAATACGGGGATTCTTCCCCTTCGCAAGCTCAGGGGCAGAATGACAATTCTTTTCCCACAATAGCAATTGTGAAAATGCTATAGACATCATTGATATAAGCCACAGCGGAATTACTTGAGACGGGCGAACTCGAGATGGGCCTGTTTCAGAATGGGGAGATCCATATCCGCATCCTTCCATGAGTTGAAGAACTTTTCATACTCGCTGCGGCTGACGACCTTGTTGTTTTGCATGGCATAGGCGCGAGCCAGACCAAGTTGCGCCAAGGGATACAGGGCAGAGACAGGATCGACACCTCGGTTGGCAAGGACCTTCAGATAGTCATGAACGGCCATGCCTGGCTGTCCGGCCTGCAGATAGGCCCCTGCCCTTTGCATCAGTACGTTGTAATCGGCCAGTTCGTATGGCATGGCAGGTTCGAGCGCGGTAATGGCTTCCAGAGGCTTGCCCCGTTCCATGGCCAGCGCCGCACGCAGTCGAGGTAGATAGACATACTCCATCAGGGTGCCGGAATGGGTGTCAGGGCTGTGCTCTGCCATGTAGTGTTGGGCAACGGAGGCGTCGCCCAGCTGCACGCGCAGGATGGCAAGGTCCAGCGAAGTGGCGCCGTGGTTGCGCAGGCGGCTGAGGGCATCGCGCGATGCGGCAGGCAGGCCAAACACGAGCTCCATCCGCGCCTGGTCGAGCAGGACATCGTCCGCGGTTTCGGGGAGGCCCTCGCGTTGCGCGGAATCGTATGCCGCGCCGAAGAGCTCTTCGGCGTGCTTCAAGCGACCCTCTCTGGCTGCTGCCAGCGCCTGCAGGTCGAGGAACTCCCACTCGACCTCCTTGCCCTGACTCCATGCGATCTCGCGCGACAAGGCAGATTGATCCTGCTGCAGCAGCCCGGTCTCAAACAGAGTGACATGGACCAGGTCGGAGTCCTTGCCAATGGCGAGGGCGCGCTGGGCGGTGGACTGGGCCTCGGCGTAGCGGTTCAGGCGCATGTAGTCTCGCGCCAGCACGCCGTATACGATTCCATGGTTTTGATCCAGCGCAAGCGCGTGCTGCGCGGCGGAGATCGCCTCGTCGAACTGCCCGAGCTGGGTGTAGAGAATGGCGATGTTGAGCCAGGGCCCCCAGTCGCGGGGATAGACCTCGGCCCACATTCGGTAGGTCTGAATGCCCTGCTGTATGTCACGGATGTCGTCGGCGAAGTAGTGCGCGCGGATGTAGAGGCGCTCCTTCTCGCTGATGCGATTGCTGAGGTCGAATGCCTGCTGGTAGTATGGCGCGGCCAGATTCGGCTCGCCCAGGTTGAAGTATCCAGTGGCAATGGCGACCGAGGCCATTGCAAAGTGCGGATCCAGTGCCAGTGCGCGTTGAAAGAACGGGAGAACCTCGTTCTCCTCCTTGCCCATGCTTCCCAGCAGATACTCGCCTGTGGAGTATTGCTCGAGTGCGTCCAGCGAGGAGGTGGTAGCCTGCGCGATGGGAACCTGAAAGCGTTCGAGCGACTCGGCGGATTCTCCCAGGTCCTGCCGGACGCGGTTGGCAACGGAGTCCAAAGCGGCAAGCACTTTCTCCTTGGTAGTGGCCTCGGCCTTTGCCCCGGAGAGCAGCTTGCCTGAAGCGCAATCGGTCGCCTGCATCATCAACAGATATTCCTGGCCAACGGCGGCGATGCTTCCCGTCAGGAGCACCTGCCGGTTGCTGCGCTCGCAGATTTCCTTGGCAATCTCGGGGGTAATCGCCGAAGTGTCGTTTCGGCCCATCTGTTGCAGCGTGCTCACCGCCTCGCGCTCACTCATCACATCGATATAAGGAGACTGCTCCAGATCGATCTCCAACGCTCTCTTGAGAGTGCGGTCGAAGGTGACGTCGCCGGTGGTATTGGCGAAGTCCGCGACCATCACTGTGCGGAGTTGCGGCGGCTTGGCAAAGTGCTTCCATACCGAGGGAGTGGCCAGAGCGATCAGCGCCCCCGCCAGGACAGCGACTGCCATCCACCAGACCGCGATGCTGCGGCGGGATGAAGTCCCCGCGGGAAGCGCAAGGGGAGCAGTCGGGAGCGACGACTTCTCGTAGACGACATGGGTGCGTTCCCGAACGCGCTGCACAAAGATGTCCCCAGGCTGGCTCTCGGGAAGAGAATCCACGGGATATTCCACCTGGACCTGGGCGGTGAACTGATATCCGCGGCCGGAGTACGTCACGATCCAGCCGGACTTATCTGCCAGCGCCTTGCGCAGCGCGGAGATGTGCTGGGTCAGGTTGTTCTCTTCCACAAAGGCGTTGGGCCAGACCGCCTGGATCAACTCATCCTTCATTACAATCCGTCCGGCGTTGAGAACCAGGTACTCCAGGACATCAACTGTCTTCGGGGTGAGCGGAATGGGGGTATTGTTGCGAGTCAAGACCCGCGTGGAAGCGTCCAGCTCAAACCCATCGAAACGATACAAGCCGCGCGAAGTGAATGACATAGGGCGCCTTCATAAAACATTCAGAATAATTCAGTCCAAATTCAAGACGCCCGATTCCAGGCCATGCTCCAGTGGGAACTCGAGCGGGTTGCCGAACGCCAGCTTATGAGGAGCAAACGGGGAGCGAATGTATGAACATCTTACGCCGCGGCGTATCGGTAAAGGAAACAACAAAAGATGAAAAGAACGGGGAAGAGATCGCGCATGGACGCATCGAGGTGACGGTGGAGCGGGAATGGGTCTCGATGCTGGTGCGTGGCCAGCCCAGGGAGGGCGCAAAGGAACCGGCCAGCGGAGACAGCGGGACCGAATCGGGGCCCCCAAAGTTGCCGGCACCCTTGCTGACGCCCCAGGACAAGCATCGCAGGTAGCGGGACAGGCAGAGGCAGCAGATGAGTTTAGTTCGATCCACAAAATCTATTCAGAGTTCGGTTACGGAGAAAGCCATGATGAGACAGAGGATGGAGCAGTTCAATCTCAACTCGATGCGCCTGCTGGCTGGGGTGTGCGGACTATTCACGATTTTTGCCCTGACGCCGGTGGTCGTCGCCCAGCAGTCCGCCGCTGTTCAAGGCGGCAATGTCTCCGTCGCGGCTCCGGCTACGGCTGCGCCCCTGGCCAAGACTGGTCTGGCCGTCAATCCAGCGGCAAAGCCAGCCGAGGAGCAAAAGGCGGCTGCGCCCGGCAAGCCAGGCAATGAAGGCATCAAGGTGCACGGCCACTGGTCCATCGATGTCAAGAATCCCGATGGCACGCTGGCAAAACACGTTGAGTTTGAGAATTCGCTGGTCTCTCCAGGCCAGGGAGACCAATTGCTCGCAGGCCTTCTGGGAGGATTCTCAGTACCTGGCGATTGGGCGATTCGGTTGGTAAGTCCGAGCATCTGTAGCGAAACAGTTTACTGCCTGATTTTTCCGACCCTGAATGGCCCTTTGGCCATGCCATCCTGCGCCTCAGGAAGCAATAACGGATGCGCGACCGGGCTGACGTTAGCCTATGTTGCGAGCACCACCACAACGGGAGCGGCCTTTAAGATGAGCGGCACTCTCACTGCCTCGGGTACGGGAAACATTACAAGCGTTGCAACAGTGTTCTCTACCTGTATGGAAAACGTGAACTATTCCAGCGCGGCGACCTTTAGCCCATCGAAATGCATCACCTCAGAGACCACGGGCTTACCCAATGCGATGAACTCGGACACATTTACCGCTACAACCCTGACCACCCCGTTGGGTGTCGTCCCGGGCCAGATCATTCAGGTCACGGTCACCATCAGCTTCTCTTAACTTCTTCGGCACAACGGTTCGGGCGAAGTGGAAGGGAGAGCGGCGATGAGAGACAGAATCGGGTTTGCGGCAGTTCTGAATGGGGTGCAGGGACAGCGCCGGAGCGTGGGCGAGGCTCGCTGTCGTCGTGCCGGTGCGTCTGTGCGCGCAGGTTGCGCGTTGGCGCTCGGTCTGCTGGCGGTGGGGATGGCTGCGGTCTCTGCCTCGGCGCAGACGCTCACTGTCTCCAACCAGGTCTTTCCGCTGACGCAGGTCGGGCACAGCACGTCGCAGGCCGTCACGTTCACCTACAGCGACGACCTCTGGCTCAACTCGGTCCTGATCGATCCGGCGTATAGCGAGTACGCGCTGACCGGAGTGAGCTGTGGAATCGGAAACTATCTCCCGGCCGGAACACCCTGCACACTTACCATCTCCTTCGCGCCGAAGCTGCCGGGCTGGGCCAGCGCGCCAGCGCCCATCGGACGTTCCGCGCCGGTGCAGATCGGCCTCTTCGACTCCGATAACAGTGCCACGGTGACAGTGAGCTTTGCCGTAACCGGTACCGGGACAGGGCCGGTGGCGGCGATGAGCCCTGGGCTGATCTCCGACCTCGTCGGCAGCGACACCGCGGTCGAGGATTATGTCAACACTCCCTACGGTGGCGATGGAGGCCCAGCCAGCGCGGCGATCTTCTATAACCCGGCGGCGATGGCGGTGGACGGTTTGGGCAACATCTATATCGCGGACACCTACAACGACGTGGTCCGGGTGGTCTACAAGGGCGGCACGCAGCTTGCCAGCCTGATCGCGCTGGAAAATTCCGGCACCGTCGCCGTGGTGGGCAATATCTACACGATCGCGGGCGAAGCGCCCACATATAGTCCTACTTACTCGAACAATTTCGGTTTTGACTCGGACGGCCTTCTCGCCACGCAGTCCCGGCTGGCCAACCCGCAAGGCATCGCGGTGGATGCGGCGGGAAATATCTATATCGCGGACGGCAGTCAGGCGGTGCGCATGGTGAACGCCACGACGGGCCTCCTGAACACGGTTGCGGGCATGCCGCTGGGCAACGCCGGCTACTACACCGGCGATGGTGGCCCTGCCACATCGGCGCAGCTCTACAATCCGCATGGCCTTGCGGTAGACGGCTATGGAAACCTCTATATCGCGGACACCCAGAACAACGTTATCCGCGTGGTCTATACAGGTGGAACGCCGCTGGCCAGCCTGATTCATACGGAGTCCGGCGTAACAGCGACGGCAGGTAATATCTACACCATCGCGGGCGGGCAGGGCAGTACATCTTCGAGCAGCGACGGACCGGCGATCTCGACCAGCCTGAACCAGCCGAACGCGGTGACCGTGGACTCGCAGGGCAACGTCTTCATCCTCGACGCTGGAGACTTTGCCATACGACGGGTGGATGCAGTAAGCGGCACGATGAGCTGGGCCTATTGGGGGCAACAGATCAACGGTATCGCGGTGGATGCCTCCGACAATATCTACTTCGGATTGATAAACACTTGCGCGGTGAACCAGTACAGCTTGCTGATCTCGTTGCCGTACGCGACGACCACGGTCGCCGGGAATGGCAGTTGCGTCGCCTCGGGCGATGCGGGCAACGCGACGACCGCCGGGCTGAGCGGCGTGCAGGCGATGGTCGTCGATGGCACGGGAAGCCTATACATTCTGGAGCCGGATGGCGTTCGGTATGTGAATGCATCGGTCACCAGCCTCGCGTTCCCGAACGCGAACTTCGGGGTCCAGGACCCCCAGCAGACGGTCTCCATCGCGGATGCGGATATTCAGAACTATCCGCTCGGATCGACCGCTCCGAGTACGATGACCCCGCTGACCGAGAACACGGGAACCACCGGGCTGGTGGTGACGGCCCCGTTCCAGGTGGTTGCGCCCACCTCGCTGCCGGCCGGCACGGTGGATTGCGGAACGCTTGCCATGAACCTGACTCCGGGGCAGACCTGCCTCGCCGCGGTCACGGTGCAATCGACTACGGATGGCCCTGTCTCCAGCTCCGCAACGTATCCGGACAACAGCGTCTCGTTTGCCGGCGTGCCGCTTGCCATCAATCTTTCGGCGACCATCTCCGGCACAGCGCCGACGGTTACACTGACCGGCGGGCCGCTCTCCTTTTTGGGTGTTCCCAATACGGGAGCGAGTGCTGCGCAGAATCTGACGCTGACCAACCTGAGTACGACAACTCCGCTGGCCATCAACTCCATCGTCGCCTCGGGGGCCTTTGCCGCGACGAGCAATTGCGGAAGCACGCTGGCGGCTGGGTCCTCCTGCACCATCAGCGTGACCTTCACCACGACAACGACGGGGCTTCAGTCCGGTATGGTGACGGTGCAAGACGACGCGACGACCGGGAGCGGGGTACAGACGGCATCGCTCTCGGGGAACGGGGCCTATCCCACGGCCACGCTGACCGGTGGCCCACTCAGCTTCACGGGGGTGGTTCAGATGGGCTACGGCACCGCGCAGACCCTGACCCTGGCCAATACCAGCAATGTCCCGCTGACGATCATTTCCATCAACCCCAACCAATATACCGTCCCCCCCTTCAAAGAGACCGACAACTGCGGGACACTGCTGGCGGCCAACTCCAGTTGCACGCTTTCCGTCACCTACGCCGCCACCGCAACTGGCCTGCAGACCATGACGCTGACCGTCACCGATGACGCCAGCAGCGGAGGCGGCACGCAGACTGCAACCTTGAATGGCACGGGGACCGCGCCGTTGGTGAACCTTTCGGTCTCCAGCATCCAATTCCCATTGACTGCTCCGGGGACCACCAGCGCCGCCAGCATCGTGACGGTGACCGACACGGGCAATGCTCCGCTGACTTTTTGCAGCGCGGCTGTCGTCGCGCCAAGCACCATACCAGTATGTTTTAACGGCTATACCAGCGCTCCGACAGCAGCCTTCACTTTGTCCGGCAATGAGGCGGATATGTTCAGCGTGGTTGGTACCACCTGCGGCGCGACACTGGCGATCAGCGCCAGTTGCACCGTCTCGGTGGCCTTCTCGCCGAACATGCCGGGATACTTTACCACAACGCTGAGTGTCAACGACAACTCCGGCGGAACAGGCCTCAGAGACTACTACGCCTCGCAGAACGTGGGCCTGGTCGGTTCGAGCTTCATCTCGGCGGGAAGATCTAGCTTCACCATCGGCAACGCGACGTTTCCTGCGACTGCTGTTGGGCAAGGCACCACGCAGACCGTCACCTTGCAGTTGAACAATAGCCTTGCTCTCAAGTCGATCGCCATGCAGACCGGATTTACGGAGTACGCGCTGGGAACCGTCAGCGGATGCACCGTGGATGGCACGACCGTGAATTCTTCAACAACCATCTGCTCGATTCCCGTGACCTTTACTCCCACCGCACCGGGGTTCCGCAACGCGCCACTGGTGGTGACGACCACGGAAGGCGGAGGCACGCCCTACGCCTTTGCCCTGACGGGAACGGGAACAGGCCCGGTGGCGGCGCTAACGCCCGGAATCATCAGCAATTATGTGGGCGGCAGCGGGGGCGTTTGCACGGGAGTCGCCGGAGAAGACGGAACCCCTGCACCCGATGCGTATGTAGGATTTCTGAACGGCATGGCCCTGGATCAGGCGGGTAATCTGTATCTATCCGACAGCATGAACTTCCTCATCTGGCGTGTCGATCCGCAAGGCAACATCCATCTGTTTGCCGGTAACCCTTTCAATTGCGGAGGGTATGACCAGTACCTCAACGGAAACGGGGGGGCTGCGCTGGGTGCGAATGTCGAGGACGGCGGACCGCTGGCCGTGGACAGTGTGGGCGGCCTTTACATCGGCGACAACGCGGCCAACAGTGCGCCCAGCATCCGCTACATCAACCCCGTCACCAAGATCATTACATCGGTTCTCGGCAACCTCAGCAACACCGGCGGCCAGGGCAATGGATGGGAATCCAACACCTACTTCTATCCGGGGAGCATCATTCAGGAGACCCTCACGGTGCCGAACGTACCCGGCCCAGGAACCCACAACGCGAATTTTATCTACTCCGTTACGCAGGGTGGAACGTCCGGCAATACGGGGCCAGCGTTTCCCTCTACCCTTGGCCAGACCGTGGTGGATGGCTCGGTGACTTGGGCGAACGAAGGTACTCCATCGACATTGAACACCGGCAGTCCATCGACATCGTTCAGCGGCGTAGGTTGCCCCGGACAGACAGACTCGTTTGGCGACGGCTGCACGGGTACAAACGCCACGCTCGACGGCGTCTCCGGCATCGCGCTCGACCAGGCGGGCAACCTCTACTTCGCCGACAGATATGTTTTTGGTCCGATTGTGAACGGAACTGAATCGGCGGTCTACAACGCCGTGGTGCGCCGCATGGATGCGCATACCGGCATCGTCACCATCTACGCGGGCAACGGGACTTATGGTCACAGCGGAGATGGAGGCGCGGCAACCGCGGCCAAGATCATCCCCGGCGACATTGCCTTCGACAGCAACGGCAATCTCTACATCGACGAAGGTCTCCAGGTGCGGATGGTGAATGCCCTGACCGGCATCATCACCACGGTGGCCGGCAGCGGAGTAGCAAGCCGCTATCAACAGGACGTCTGCTACGGCAACGTCGGCGATGGCGGCACGGCATTGTCCGCGGGCTTCGGCGGACTGGGAGGCATTGCTCTGGACGCGGCCAATAATCTGTACCTGGAGGACAACACCGCCTGCGATGTGCGCCGCGTGGACCAGGCGACACAGACGATCACCACGATCGTCGGCCAGAGCAGTGGGTACAACTACAACGTGGGCGACTTCGGCGGATTCGGGGATTTCGGGTACGGCTCGGCAAACCTGGCCTCGCTGGCGCTGCCTGAGCTTGTCCGCGTGGACGGCCTGGGCAATGTCTACATCATGGAGCAGTCGCGCGGGGTGCGCAAGATCGATGTCTCCAAATCCACCCTGGAATTCTCGCCCTGGTACTCTGATGGAACCTTCGTGCAGTTGCCGACGGGCAGCGTGACTGGACCGATGACCGTCACGGTGTTGAACGCCGGCAATGCCGGCCCGCTTACCTTCAACAGCCCCTTCACCAGTCCCATCGCCTACGGCATTTCCACCCCGGACTTCACGCGCGATGTCTCGGCGCCGGACTGCATCCTGCTCAACAGCACCGGGCTTGCGCCCGGCACCGAGTGCCCATACAGCATCGACTTCACGCCCACCGTCGCCGGCAACCCGCTGTTCGACACCGACCAGCTTACGGACAATGGAGCGCTGCCAACCCAGACCATCAACCTGTACGGCGCCTCCAGCGGGACGGCCGCGCCGGTGACGCTGCTGCCGCCCCTGCTCAGCTTTGTCAGCACGGTGAATGTCACAACGTCCGCGCAGAACTTTACGCTGAGCAATAACACGACGAGCAGCCTCCCCATCACCAGCATCCTCCTCACCGGGAGCGGCGCGTCCCTCTTCGCGCAGACCAACAACTGCGGAGCGGCGCTGGCGGCCAACTCCAGTTGCCAGATAGCGGTCACATTTACTCCAGCCGTACTTGGCCAATTCATCGCCACGGTGAATGTATCGGATATGATAAGCGGCACTCCGGCGACGCAGACCGCGGGCATGACCGGGTTGACAGGCACGCCAAACGCGATCCTGACGGAAGATCAACTGAACTTCGGCCAGCAGAACGTCGGAATCACCAGCACCGCCAAAAACCTCACTCTGACCAGCACCGGCAACGTGCCGTTGACGATCTCTTCCATCACCCTGACCGGCACAGACACCGGCCAATTCGCCATCAGCGGCACGACTTGCGGAAGTTCGCTGGCGCCGCTGGCGCACTGCACCATCCCGGTCACCTTCACGCCGACATCCGACAGCCCCACGGTCAATTCTGTAACCATACCCTTCTCGGCGTATGTCTCCGTCGCGGACAATGCGCCCAACACGCCGCAGGTATCGCACCTGACGGGCACAGGAGTTGGAGTGGCCCCGACCGTACTGGCGATTGCCGAGACGATCCACGTCACGGATGCGCAGTCGGATACTCCGGCGACCATCTTGAATATCGCCGAGACCATCCATACGTCCGACAGCGTGTCGATCCCTGTGTCGAAGATCGCGCAGGCGATCGCCTTCACTGACAGCCTGCCCGCCTCGGCTGTCTATAGCTCGAATCTCACCTACGCGATCAGCGCCACCGGCGGCGGCTCGGGCAACGCTGTCACCTTCGGCGTGACCGGCCCAGCCACGCTTACCGGTAGTACGTTGACGATAACCGGCGTAGGAACTGTGGTGGTAACCGCCAATCAGGCTGGAAACGCCAACTACACGGCTGCGACCGCAGTCACGCAGAGCGTTGTGGTGAATAAGGCGAATACGGCAACGTCGCGGGTCTCTTCGGCGAATCCGGCCATCTTTGGCCAGCCCGTGACCTTCACCGCGACGATCTCACCTGTGGCCCCATCGACCGGGACACCGACGGGCACGGTGCAATTCAGCGTGAACGGCAGCGCGGTGGGCTCACCCGTGACGCTTAGCGGCGGACAGGCGACCTACAGCAGCAGCACTCTCGCTATTGGCTCAGACTCCATCACCGCCGTCTACAGCGGCGACAGCAACTTCATCGGCAGCGCCGCAACTGCACTGAGCCAGGCGGTGAATAAGGCCACACAGACCATCACCTTCACCGCGCCCACGTCTCCGGTGACTTATGGCGTATCGCCCATCACGTTGGTTGCAAGCGGCGGAGCCTCGGGCAATGCGGTGGTCTTCAGTGTTGTCTCCGGACCGGGAACAGTCAGCGGCACCAACGGTAGTACGCTGACGATCACTGGCGTGGGAACAGTAGTTGTGGCCGCCAATCAGGCGGGCAACACCAACTATACTGCGGCGACGCAGGTGACGCAGAATGTCGTGGTCAACCAAGCGACTCAGACGATCAGCTTCACCGCGCCAACATCGCCGGTAACCTACGGTGTTTCGCCCATCACGCTGGTTGCAAGCGGCGGAGCCTCGGGCAATGCGGTGGTCTTCAGCGTTGTCTCCGGCCCGGGAACAATTAGCGGTAGCACGCTAACCATAACCGGAGTTGGAACTGTAGTAGTGGCTGCCAACCAAGCGGGCAACACCAACTACTCGGCGGCGACGCAGGTGACGCAGAGCATCGTGGTCAACGTGATTGGAGCTGCCTCCACGCCAACCTTCTTGCCCGTGGCCGGCACTTACACCACTGCGCAGTCGGTGACGATCAGCGATACGACGACTGGCGTAACCATCTACTACACCACCAACGGCACAACGCCGACGACCAGTTCGACGGTGTATAGCGGCGCGATCCCCGTCACCTCCACAGAGACGCTGGAGGCGATTGCGACGGCCACCGGCTACTCCACCAGCGCCGTGGCATCCGCGGCCTACATCATAGCGAATCCTGCCCCGGCGATCAGCGGTTTGTCTCCTGCGTTTACCAACGCAGGCGGCGCAGTCTTCACGCTCACGGTTAACGGATCGGGATTTATCGCTAGCTCGACGGTTTATTGGGGAGCTTCGGCCCTCACCACCACATATGTGAGCGCGACCCAGCTCACGGCGCAGGTACCAGCGGCTGATATTGCCACTGCGGGGACCATCGCCATTACGGTGCAGAGTCCAGCGCCGGGCGGGGGAACGTCCAACGCATGGCAGTTCGAAGTGGACACTGCTGCGACTGGAACAACCGGGCCAACCATTACCTCAACCACGGAGACAGTGACTGCCGGTTCCACGGCCAGCTATCCGGTTACTGTGCCAACGTCGACGACCAGCGTCTCCGTAACCTGCCTGAACCTGCCTGCGGGAGCGGCGTGCAGCTACTCCTCGACCACCAATGCGGTGACGATCACCACCTCCCCGACAACGCCCAAGGGAACGTATCAGATCATCGTGGTCTTTACGGAAACTGTAACCAGCACGGCCTTTCTGCTGCCAATTCTTCTTCTGCCTCTTGGTTTCATGAGGAGGAAACTGGCGGCGCGGGGCATCTGGCTTACGGCTTGTCTGGGGCTGGTCCTGCTGGCTACGGCGGCCCTCAGTATCGGCTGCGGCGGGGGCTCCGCACCACCCCCATCGACTCAGCAGGCGACGAGTTCGGGCTCCGTCAGCCTCACCATCCAGTAGGAGACTCCTAACACCTCAAGAGTGCTCTGCTCTGTTTCTTAACCCATCCTTATTGATGCCAATGGATGCCAGCTTTACTTTCCTGTTTTCAGTAAGCGATTGATTCTATGGTGCGCCCGGAGAGATTCGAACTCCCGACCCTTTGGTTCGAAGCCAAATGCTCTATCCAACTGAGCTACGGGCGCACGCTGTGGAGAAAATTAGCCGCAAATTGATTTTACAGGGGTGGTCTT
>Ga0302278_10002249_pt1 | contig 22504 bp, 19 predicted proteins | sample III_Bog_N3_2_FD_194543 | JGI IMG/M metagenome (GOLD analysis project Ga0302278, IMG submission 194543) | Peat permafrost microbial communities from Stordalen Mire near Abisko, Sweden - III_Bog_N3_2 | ecosystem: Environmental > Terrestrial > Soil > Wetlands > Peat | place: Sweden: Abisko...
TCGCGCCTCTCCAGTCTTGTGAGCCGCTGGGAGTGGCGTGGCGCAAACGATACCATGGCGCGCCATTTTGACCAGGCCGGTTTCGACATCCGCCACCCGCAGATTACGCGCTATCTTGACCTCTGCATGCGAATGCAAGACATGCCGCGCCATCTCGGACAGCACTCCGGGGGCATGGTCATTTGCGCTGGAATGCTGAACCGCGTCGTACCCATCGAGCGTGCATCCATGCCCGGGCGCACTGTGGTGCAATGGGACAAGGAAGACTGCGCGGACCTCGGCATAATCAAGGTCGACCTGCTCGGCCTGGGCATGATGGCGGTGCTCAAGGAATGCATCGAGCTCATTCCGAGCCATTACAAAAAGGAAGTGGACCTGGCCGCGCTCCCTGAGGATCCTCTCGTCTACGAGACACTGCGCAAAGCTGACACGGTGGGCATGTTCCAGGTGGAAAGCCGTGCGCAAATGGCCTCCATCCCGCACAACGCTCCCACGAAGTTTTACGACCTCGTCGTACAAGTGGCCATTATCCGCCCCGGCCCCATCGTCGGCAAAATGATGCACCCCTATATGAACCGTCGCCAGGGTAAAGAAGAAATCACCTATCCGCACCCATCGCTTGAACCAGTGCTCAAGCGCACCCTCGGCGTGCCTCTCTTTCAGGAGCAACTGCTGCGCATGGCCATGGTAGTTGCCAGCTTCACCGGTGCTGAAGCCGAGGAATTACGTCGCGCCGTGGGCATGCGCCGATCCATGCAGCGTATGCAAAACCTTGAAGGGCGTCTCCGCGACGGCATGACCCGCAACGGCATCGGCGCTGAGGCTCAGGACAACATCGTTCAGGGCATCTCCTCTTTCGCCATGTATGGTTTTCCTGAGTCGCATGCGGCCAGTTTCGCGTTGATCGCCTATGCGTCAGCGTATCTCAAGGTTCACTATCTCGCAGCATTTACCTCCGCCATTCTCAACAACCAACCTATGGGCTTCTACTCGCCTGCCGTACTCATCAAGGATGCGCAGCGCCACGGGCTACGCGTGCGCCCCATTTGCGTGCAGCGCTCGCAAAGTATCTGCACACTTGAAGCTGAATCCGGCTCTCCGTTATCGCTCCGTCTTGGCTTCAATTATGCCCGCGGTTTGCAGCGGACAACGGCTGACACGCTTGTGCGTGAACGCACGCTGCGTGGAGAGTTTCGCTCCATCGACGACCTGGCTCTGCGTGTTCCCGAACTCAGCCGCAGAGACCTGGTTTCCCTGGCGCGCATCGGCGCGCTTAACTCCATAGGCGATGTGGAGCACCGCCGCGATGCGCTATGGCAGGTGGAGGAGGCCGCCCGCGCTACCGGACCTCTACTGCGGGGCGCAGGCAACACGAAGGAACAGTCGCGCCCCAAGGCGCCACTCCGGAAAATGAACGATGAAGAGCGCCTCACAGCGGACTACGCCGGAACCGGGATTACCACCGGCCAGCACCCCATGGCCTATCACCGGACATCTCTCCGTGCCGATGGTATTCGGTCGGCCGCTGAGCTGGAGCACGGCCTCAATCATCAACCCATCAGCATTGCCGGTTGCGTTATCGCCCGGCAGCGGCCCGGCACGGCAAAAGGCTTCGTCTTTCTCTCGCTTGAAGATGAGACCGGCATCGCCAACGTCATCATCGCGCCCGATGTCTTTGAAGCCAATCGCCTGGTTGTCACCCGCAGCCGCATCCTGCGCATTGATGGGCAACTCCAGCTTCAAGAAGGCGTAGTGCATGTCAAGGCGAAGCAGATCATTCCGCTCGATATCTCTCAGGCTGACGTGCGCTCTCACGACTTCTACTGAAGCCTATAACTAGTACTCCTCCAAATTAATCTGGGGCGCTGCACCCTGGCCTTCGCAATGATACGATGTGAAAATCGTCCTGAAAGGACTGGCGAAATGAGCGACAATTCCCCGTCAAACACACTTACTCCCGAGCAAATCTCGACCATCACGCGGGAAACCAACTACGGTACCTGGCGCTTCCAGAAGGGCTGGAAGCCGATGTACATCGCCGACGCCGAAGGTTGCTGGTTTATTGACGGAGCGGGACGCCGCTACCTCGATTTCTCGGCGCAACTGATGTGCGTCAACCTTGGCCACAAAAACGCGCGGGTGATCGAGGCAATTACGCAACAGGCCAATGAGCTTGCCTACGTCACGCCCGGATACGCCACCCTGGCACGTGCCCGCCTCAGCGAAAAACTACTTGAGGTGTTGCCCCAGGGCCTCAATAAATTCTTCTTTGCCACCAGCGGCACTGAGGCCAATGAGGCCGCCTTCAAAATCGCGCGCATGGTCACCGGCAAAAACAAAATCATCTCCCGCTACCGCTCCTATCACGGCTCTACCATGGGCGCCATCGCTGCCACAGGAGATCCGCGCCGCTGGGCCATGGAGCCCGCCGGCAAAGGTGGTGGAGTTGCCTTCGCGCCAGAAGTCAATTGCTACGACTGTCCCATCAAGCACACCTATCCCGGCTGTAACGTAGCCTGCGTCGACTACATCGAACACATGATTCGCAACGAGAGCGACGTGGCTGCGGTCATTGTTGAGCCTGTCGTCGGAACCAACGGTGTGCTCATTCCGCCCCCCGAGTATTTCCCTCGCCTGCGCGACATCTGCGATCGCCACGGCGTACTCATGATTGCCGATGAAGTCATGGCAGGATGGGGCCGCACCGGCAAGTGGTTCTCAATCGATCACTGGAACGTGAAGCCAGACATTCTCGTTACCGCCAAGGGAATCACCTCGGCGTACATTCCCCTGGGACTCTGCGCCACGACCAGCAAAATCGCAGACTACTTTGAAGACCATTACTTCGCTCATGGCCACACGTACGAAGCGCACCCCATCACGCTGGGCCCGGCCGTGGCCACTATTGAGGAGATGCAGCGGCTCAAGCTCGTGGAACGAGCCGCAGAACTTGAGCCGTATGTACGCGCCAAGCTTGAAGCCGTCAAGGCAAAGCATCCCTCGGTAGGCGACGTGCGCGGCCTCGGCCTCTTCTTTGCAGTGGAGATCGTCAAGAACCGCAAGACCAAACAGCTCTTCAACACCATGCGCGACAAGGTGGAAGGCAAGCCGCTGGTCGTCGATCAGATCGTTGGCAAGATGATGGCGCAGGGAGTCTCAATTCAGGCCTGGGTCAGCCACTTCGTGATCGCGCCGCCGCTTATCATAACAAAGGAAGAGCTCGACCTCGGCATCGCCGCTCTCGACGGGAACCTCTACCTCGCCGACGCGCTGGTAGAAGCTGAATAGATCCGAGCGCCTCTGTTCACGCTCGATTTGTGATCGCGGAGGAGTCAATGAGTCGCATTCAAGCGGTCTCTTCCGCACCGCGGGCATAGGATCGCGCCGGTACGCTCACCTTCATCAACACCACGTAGACAATCCCCGCGGTAAAGAAGCCCACGAACCACGCATAATCGTAAAGAAAGTGCAGCGGCGCGTAAGCCAGGCCGATGAGTGCAATCGCAACGCCCAGCACCAGTGCGGCGATAGCTCGCGGATTAAACCCCTTCGTGTAGTAGTAAATCCCCTCGCGGTGATAAAGCGAATTCACGTCAAGCTCAGTCTTGCGAATCAGAAAGTAATCCGCAACCATGATGCCGGCTACCGGTCCAAGCAGCCCGCTGTAGCCCACCAGCCAGCCAAAGATGTAAGCATCCGGCGTTGCCAGCAGCTTCCACGGGCACATCGCCAGTCCCAGAAACCCAGTGATCAGGCCGCCGGTACGAAAGCTGATCAATCGCGGATACAGGTTAGAGAAATCGTTCGACGGCGAAACCACGTTCGCGCCAATGTTCACATTGAGCGTGGCCACCAGGATGGCGATCAGCGCGACGAATGCAACAACCGGCTGATGAAATGCGCCGATCAGCAAAATCGGATTCCATATGGGGTGACCGAACAGAACTGCCGACGCTGAAGTGACAGAGATGCCGACAAATGTATAGAGCACCATGGCCACCGGAAGCCCGAAAGCCTGTCCCCACGATTGCGCGCTCTGTGATTTTGAGTAGCGCGTGAAGTCCGGAATGTTCAGCGCCAGCGTTGCCCAATAGCCGACCATCGCTGTGAGCGACGGGAAGAAGACGGCAAGAAATTCTCCAGTCGAGTGGAACCGGCTCGGTGTGGAAAGCATCTCGCCAAAACTTCCCGCCTTCACGCGCACCCAGATCACCAACGCCAGGGCCATCACGAACATGAAAGGTGCGCCAAATGCCTGCAGCCTGCGGATCGACTCAACGCCGCGCCACACGATCACCATGTTGAGCAGCCAGAAGGAGAGGAAGCACGCCCACAACACGCCGTTGTTATCCGCAGCGCCCGGCCAGGTCACCGAGAGCATTGCATGAATCGCGGTTCCTCCGATCCAGGACTGAATGCCGAACCATCCGCAGGCCACAACCGCGCGCAGAATCGCAGCCACGTTGGCGCCGCGCACGCCAAATGGTGCGCGAATGAAGACCGGAAAAGGAATTCCGTACTTTGCGCCCGCATGCGCATTCAGCAGCATGGGAACCAGCACAATCAAATTGCCCAGCAGCACTGTGCCAATGGCCTGCTTCCAATCCATGCCCTTCGCAATCAGCGACGATGCAAGTTGATATGTGGTGATCTCCATGCACATGGAGAACCAGAGCGCCGTGTAGTTGTAGAAGCCCCATGTGCGCTGTGCCTGCGTCGTCGGCGCCAGATCGCGATTGGATAGTGACGGATCGTTGACACTCACGGGGCCTCCTCCGCGGTCCAGGTCCTTAAATCAAGTTCGCACATGCCTGCTGCAGTCAGATTACTTCCATGCACCGCCTCGCGCCTCGCGCCGCAAGTAATTCCCACGCCCCGGCTTTCCAATAAACTTTCCTCCGGATACGATCAACTCGCCGCGAGAATAAACATCGCGCGCATTGCCGCGCACCTGAAAGCCTTCGAACATGGAGTAGTCCACGCGCATGTGGTGAGTCGCTGCAGAGATCGTGAGTTCTTCTTTGGCATCCCATAGCACCACATCTGCGTCGCTGCCCACGGCAAGTACTCCCTTTTTCGGATACATTCCAAAAATCCGCGCGGGAGCCGTTGAAACCAGCTCGACAAACCGGTTGATCGAAAAATTGCCCTTGCCTACGCCGTGATGATGCAGCAGTTGCAGCCGGTTCTCAATGCCGGGACCGCCGTTGGGGATCTTGGTAAAGTCGTCTTTGCCCAGCGCCTTCTGGTCTGCAAAGCAGAACGGGCAATGGTCGGTGGAAACCACTTGCAAATTGTCCCGGCGCAGTCCCTCCCAAAGCTTCGACTGATTCTTACGCTCACGCAACGGCGGCGTAAACACGTACTTTGCGCCTTCCCAGCCTTTGTCGGCAACGTCCTCAATCGACAGCAGCAAATATTGCGGGCATGTTTCTGCAAATGCAGGCAGGCCGCGGTCGCGTGCTTCCCGCACCTGGTTCAGCGCATCCTCGCTCGACAGATGCACGATGTACACCGGCACGCCAGCCATCTCCGCCATGGCGATCGAGCGATGAACCGCTTCAGCCTCAGCCTTCGTGGGCCGGGTCAACGCATGATAAATCGGAGCAGTCTTTCCTTCGGCCAGCGCCTGCTGCACGATGACGTCAATCACCGAGCCGTTTTCCGCGTGCATGCAGATCAACGCGCCATTTTTCGCAGTCTGCTGCAGCGCCTTGAAGATAGTGGCGTCGTCCACCATCAGCACATTGGGATACGCCATGAACAGCTTGAAGCTGGCCACGCCTTCGCGCACCAGGTCGTCCATATCTTCCAGGCCCGCATCACCCAGGTCAGTCACGATCATGTGCAGGCCATAATCAATGCAGGCCTTTCCCTCGGCCTTTTTCCACCACGTATCCAGGGCATTGCGCATTTTGGTGCCGCGCGCCTGGATCGCAAAGTCCACAATCGTCGTTGTCCCGCCAATTGCTGCTGCCCGCGTGCCCGTCAAAAAATCATCGGCGGATTGCGAGCCACCAAAGGGCATATCGAGATGCGTGTGCGCATCGATGCCGCCTGGCAGCAACGACAGGCCGTGCGCATCCACAACCGTGTCCGCGGAGCTTGCGGGAATGCCCGCGCGAATTTCCTTGATCGTCGCTCCTTCGATCAACAGGTCGGCCTTCACCGTGGAGTCGGCGTTGACGATGGTTCCGTTCTTAATCAGCGTGGTAGCCATACCTTTTAATTCCCGCTTCCTGAGGTTATGGATCGTTCCCATTCAGGACTGCGTTTGCGTTGTACATGAAGCGCCCCGCGTGCGCTCATCCCACGTCTCTGGTGCCAGCCCGGTATCAACACGCACCATCGTAATGCACTCGTCAACAGGACACACAAGCGAACACAGATTGCAGCCCACGCACTCGGTCTCGTCCACGCGCGGAATCCGCGCGAGCGGCGTTGGATAGGGTCCCTGCACCGCCGCCTCGCGTTCCTTGCGCGTCACTGGCGTCTCCACCACTGCTGACCTGCTCTCCGCCTCACGCGCGGTCGGAATTGGATGCAACTCCACATGCCCGTTCACCGGGCCTGAAACGCGATCCAGATGAATGCACTGGTGAGCGCCATCCCAGCATGCAATGTGGCAAAGATCGCACCCAATACATTTCTGCTCGTTGATGCGTGCCACAATCTTGTAGTTCAGGTTCAAGTGCTTCCATTCGGTCACCCGCGGAATTGAAAGCCCGCGGAAGTCTTCGATGGTGTTGAAGCCCTTCGACCGCATCCAGTTGTCGAGACCCTCCGCCATGTCCTCCACGATGCGATATCCATAGTGCATGGCCGCCGTGCACACCTGCACTGTACCGCAGCCCAGCAGGATAAACTCCGCTGCATCGCGCCACGTGCCAATGCCGCCTATGCCTGAAAGCGGCAGCGCCGCCTCAGGGTCTGCCATGATTTGCTGAACCATGTTCAACGCAATTGGCTTTACGGCAGGGCCGCAGTAGCCTCCGTGAGAACTCTTCCCGTCCACATTCGGGCGCGGCGTAAATGTGTCCAGATCGATTCCGGTAATCGAGTTGATCGTGTTAATTGCTGACAGCCCGTCGGCTCCGCCTCGCTTGGCCGCGCGCGCAACCGTACGTATATCGCTGATGTTTGGAGTCAACTTTACCAGTACCGGCGTGCGAGCCTTCTCCTTCACCCACTCGGTAATCATCTGCGCGTATTCGGGCACCTGCCCCACGGCCGAGCCCATGCCGCGCTCGCTCATGCCGTGAGGGCAACCGAAGTTCAGTTCGAGCCCGTCCGCTCCCGCATCCTCACTCCGCGCAACAATGTCGTGCCAGCTCTCGCGGTTTGAAGCCACCATCAACGAAGCAATCACTGCATTCTTCGGATAGCGTTTTTTCACTTCGGCCATCTCGCGCAGGTTTACTTCCACAGGCCTGTCGCTGATGAGTTCGATATTGTTGAAGCCCATGATGCGCTGGCCATTCCAGTCGGTGGCCGAGTAGCGCGAACTCACATTGGTCACGGGCTCGCCGATTGTCTTCCACACCGCACCTCCCCAGCCAGCGTCAAATGCGCGCATAATCTGCTCGCCGCAGTTGGTGGGCGGTGCTGATGCAAGCCAGAAGGGGTTCGGACAATCGATCTTGCCGGCAAATCCACGAACAGAGATGTCAGGCATGGGCCGCCTCCGCAGTCTTCAGAATCCCGAGCGCGGCGCGCTTGCCGCCGGCCACCGCGTCCACTACTTCCCGTCCGCCATTGACGCAATCGCCGCCGGCAAAGTAGCGCGGATTGCCTGTCTCTCCAGTAACAATGTTGGCCACGATCCTTCCGCCGCGTACTTCCACGCCGCGCAAATCCTGGATCAGCTGCGCCAGCGGCGACTGGCCGATTGCGGGAACAACAAAGTCGCAATCGATGGTGAACTGAGAATCCGCAATCGGCAAAAGCTTCTTGTCCACCTGCTGCATCTGCACCGTGTCCAGCAACAGGCGCCCGTGCTCGCTTGGGCGGATGGCGAGCGGCTGTCGACGCCACAAAAACTGTACGCCTTCCTGCTTGGCATGCTCGTACTCAAAGTCGAAGGCAGACATGTCGTTCTCGCCGCGCCGATAAAGCAGATAGACGGTCTCTGCGCCCAGCCGTCGTGCAGCGTTGGCCGCGTCGATCGCTGTATTCCCCGCGCCCACCACAACCACCGTTCCGTGCATCTCGCGAATATGCCCAACTTTGTAGGCTGCAATCAACTCCAGCGCGTTGATCACACCCTTGTTGTCCTCACCCGGAATCCCGAGTTGCTGCATCGCGCCCAATCCCAGGCCGAGAAAGATGTAGTCGAACTCTGCTTCCAGCGAATCGAGCGCCGCTGAGGAATCGACTGTTTCGCCAAAGCGAAATTCAACGCCCATACGCCGAATCATTTCCACTTCGCGAAGACTGTCGGCGGCGCGCAGTTTGTACTCGGCCACACCGTAGGTGTTCAGGCCTCCGGGCAGCTGCCGTCGCTCAATGATGGTGGCCTGTGCTCCCTGCCGGCATAATTCCGCCGCGCATGCCAGCGATGCCGGTCCTCCGCCAATGCAGGCAACGCGAACATTGCGCGACCGGGCGGGGGCAGTCGGAACCGGCTCACCAGAGTCGTGAAATGCATCCATCGCATGGCGCTGCAGGAGTGCAATCTGAATCGGCTTGTGATTCTGCCGGTGCAATACGCATGCGCCTTCGCAGAGCACGTCTACCGGGCAGACTCGCGAACAACTTAAACCCAGAATGTTGGCGTCGAGAATTCGCATCGCCGAGCCGCGCAAATTCCCTGAGGCAATCCGCCTGATGAAGCCGGGCACATCGATATGGGTTGGGCAGGCGCCGGTGCAGGGAGCGTCGAAACAGTTGAGGCAGCGATTGGCCTCGATCACAGCGGCCTGGGGCGCGAGCGGTGGCTTCAAATCGCCAAAGCGCTCACGCAATTTCGGATCATCGGGTAAAGCTGCGGTGCTCATTCCCACCTCGATCAAAGAATGGGTTCTCTTCAAAGTCTCTTTCGAGTCGGTCCGGTTCAATCCCTCACAACTCCGCGGCTCCCGCGTGTTCTACGAAGCCACAATCGGCCCGTATTGGTCAGGCCGACGGTCGCGGAAGAACTGCCAAGTTCGCCTTACCTCCGCAATCTCATCTAGGTCCAAATCCGTGGTCAATACCTCGTCCTTGTCTCGCGAGGCCTGGGCAATAATCTGTCCGCGCGGATTCGCGAAGTAGCTCGACCCGTAAAACTCGCCGATATTCCAAGGCGGCTCGGTGCCCACGCGGTTGATCGCGCCGATAAAGTAGCCGTTCGCCGCAGCGTGCGCTGGCTGCTCCAGCTTCCACAGGTACTCGCTCAGTCCTGCCACCGTCGCCGAAGGGTTGAACACAATCTCCGCGCCGTTCAATCCCAGGCACCGCGCCCCCTCGGGAAAATGCCGGTCATAACAGATATAGACGCCGATCTTGGCGAATCCGAGATCGAACACAGGATACCCAAGGTTGCCGGGGCGGAAATAGAACTTTTCCCAGAAGCCAGGCGCCACATGCGGAATATGGGTCTTGCGATATTTGCCCAGATAGGTGCCGTCGTTTTGAATCACGGCCGCCGTGTTGTAAAAGATACCTTCCTGTTCTACTTCATAAACCGGCACAACCATCGCGACGTGCAGCTCTTTCGCCAGCGCTTGCATCAGCGTCACAGTCGGTCCCGATGGTACGGGTTCGGTGGTCTCGTACCACTTGACTGATTGTTCAGCGCAGAAGTAGGGGCCGTTGAAAATCTCTTGCAGGCACACAATCTGCGCGCCATCCGCCGCGGCCTTGCGGATCAGGCCCAGGTGCTTATCAATCATGGCCTCCTTCTGAACGGCCAGGGTCTCGGTTGCCGGTACTGCGTTCGAAGCCTGAATCAGGGAACAGCGTACGGTACGGGGCATCGCGGGCGCCTCCAAAGACAAAAGTCGATAGTATTTGAAGTTAATTCAAGCTGCAGTTTAGGGCAATGGATTTATTACCCTTGTGCCCGGCCTGAAACCGATGAGTCATGCCCCCGGCCATGCAGCTTGAACGGCTTTTCAGCCCAGGCGCGTGACTCAAGCCTGCCTGCCCATGCAAGCTTTTCCTGGGCGACGTTCGAACGCTAATGCTCTACGATGACTGCATGGCCCCACTGCTCCAAATCAACGAACTGCACATTCGCTTCGCAGCGGTTGAAGCCGTTTGCGGCGTAAGCCTGCACGTCGACGAGGGCGAGGTGCTCGGCCTGGTCGGCGAATCAGGTTCGGGCAAGAGCGCGACCGCGCTGTCCATCCTGGGCTTGCATGGAGCGGCCGCGCAGGTCTCAGGCCAAATCCTTTGGCGCGGCTCCAACATTCTTCACCTGCCACCAAAGGCTCTCCGTCGCTTGCGCGGGCGCGAGATCGCCATGATCTTCCAGGAACCGATGACCGCGCTCAATCCCGTCATGTCCATCGGTCGCCAGGTCGCCGAAGCTGCGCAAGCGCACTTTCCCTCATGGACAGGGCGTGAAGCGAAAAGGAAAGCAGTCGCCGCACTCGAGGCTGTCGATTTGTCCGACGCTGCCGAGCGCTACAGTGACTACCCGCACCAGTTCTCCGGCGGCCAGCGCCAGCGCATCCTGATTGCCATGGCGATCATCAACCGTCCAAAGCTGCTTATAGCAGACGAGCCGACCACCGCGCTCGATGTGACGATACAGGCACAGGTCCTTGAACTACTGCGGAGCCTCCAACGGCAATACGGTTTGGCAATGCTCTTCATCTCGCACGATCTTGCAGTGGTAGGCCAGGTGGCCAGTCGTGTCGCAGTCATGCAGGCGGGCCACATTGTCGAAACAGGGCCGTGCACTCAGCTGCTGGTCACGCCCGCCCATCCCTACACGCGCAGCCTTCTTGCAGCCGTTCCAACGCTGCGCACCGATCGCGCCAGGCCCCTTGCAATGGCGGGTGGTTCGTCGAATGAATCGGCGGTATACTCTCCGCACGAGTTGTGAGTTTTAGAGGAAAGTCGAAGCAGAGTAAGCAGGGACGAGGAGAAGGTAATCCATGACGCTTCAAGCACGTAGCCAATGTGCGATCTTCAGTGCCGTTCTGCTCGTCGCAACTTTGCCTGCATGCGTCGCCCAGAACGCGACCCCAAAGAAGAAGACTCCGCCCAAGCCTCCTCCCACGCAGCAGGAGTTATTTCAATACGTCCGCAGCGCGCTGATCCTGCTCAGCCCCGACGACGGAATCAACGACAACGTCGAAGTCACATTCAATCCAGCCACCAGTGTGCTCACCGTAACCCAGCCCGCCGGTCATTGCGATGAGTTTCTGAACGCGCTCGACGCACAGAATGCGGTCTGGGACCAATTCGATCCCAGTGATGCGCAGCAGACGCGCGAAAAGCTGGTCCGATTCACGCTGGTCTCGGTGGCCGGCAAGCCAGCCCGTATCTGCTACGACAAAGCCAACCAGGTTGATACCAGCGTCCCGCAGAACCGCATCCGTCTGCTGTTTTCTTTTTCGAAGGCGGAACAGTGGCTTCTTTTTCAGGAAAAATTCTCGAAGGCCCTCAAGCAACTCATCGCGCTTTGTGGCGCTCCTCCCGTGGCAGACATTTTCTCGGATGATCCGAAGCTCAAGGACAAGAACAAGCAGCCCTAACGCCTGTTTTGCATCATCTGCTGACCGCACATAAGCACACTCGCGCCACAAAACGACACGCGCCGCCCCCGACTGTTTCGGGAGGCGGCGCGCGTCGTTTTCGAGCTCTGTTCCGGTTTACTCAGCCGCAGTTGCTTCTGTCGCGGGCTCGGCGGCCGCAGCTTCGGCAGCCTCGCCTTCAACAGCTTCAGCCAAAACCTTCACCTTGATGTGAGCCGTCACTTCGCGGTGCAGCTTTACTCCGACGGTGAACTCGCCCACGGTCTTCAGCGCCTCGGGCAGGTGCACCTTGCGACGATCGATCTCAAAGCCCTTGGCGCCCAGCTCGGTGGCAATATCTGACGAAGTAACCGAACCGAACAGGCGGCCTTCTTCACCGGACTTGCGGGTAAAGCTCAGCACGACCGGCTCGAGCTTCGCAGCCAATTCCTCGGCCTGAACCTTTTCCGTAGCCGAACGGCGTGCAGCAGAGGTCTTCATCTGTTCGATGACGGCCTTGTTGGCCTGGGTAGCTTGCATCGCAAGCTTGCGCGGCAGCAGATAATTGCGGCCGAAGCCCTCCGCAACTTTCACCACGTCTCCGCGATGACCCAGATTGTCTACGTCTTCCTTCAGAATAACTTCCATGTGAAACTCTCCAGTGTTTCCGGGCGCCGTGGGCGCCTTGTTCTTCTTTACCTTTTCAGCCGGTGCGACCGTGATTCCGCCACGCAGCCTTGCCGGCAGCCATCCCAAACATTGCCGCCGCGTCGCGTTCATCCCACCGGGCCGCGAACTTTGCACCGGTAAGCGAACAGCACGAACGGCCGTCAGGGGGCAGCCGTTTAGTGGCGGGTCGCGAACGGAAGCAGGGCTATGTTCCGGGCCTGCTTGATGGCGCGGGTCAGGCGGCGCTGGTGCGTGGTGCAAACGCCGGTCAAACGCCGAGGCACAATCTTGCCTCGCTCGGCCACAAATCCCTGCAGCAAACGTACGTCACGGTAAGGAATCGCATCGATCTTTTCGGTGCAGAACTTGCACACCTTCTTGCGCCGGAAGAACTTGCCGCGTCCGCCAGGACCGCCCGCGGGACGTGGGCCTCCAGGCCGGCCGCCGGGGCGTGGACCTGAACCCGAACCCGGTCCCGAGCCTGAACTCTGACCCGAACCCTGGCTTGAAACTGGCCCGGAATCCGATCCACCTGCTGCTGCGCCCGCTTCGGGCGCCTTTCCTTGAGTTTCATCAGACATAGTGTTTCCTCTTTACTCTCTTTGTTTCCAGGCTGCGCCCCTTGGGCACAGCCGAGTTCCTTGATGCGGCTGCTTCCGGGCTCTTCATCGGAGCTATCGTTAGCGGCCAGATTCAGCAATCTAGCTAGACGACGGCCTGTGCCGGCTCGGCAGCCTCCGCTGCGGGGGCAGGAGCTGGGGCAGGTGCAGCCGCAGCAGCGGGCTCGCTGGTCGTTTTGGTGCTGCGACGCACTCCACGCAGAGCCTTTACCTTGGCCAGACGCTTTTCTTCCTCGTCGATGCGCACGGTAATGAACTTGATCACCGGCTCAGTTACGCGCAGCCTGCGCTCCAGCTCAAGCACCCCGGCGCCGTCCGCCTCAATGGTCAGCAGAACGTAATTGCCGTCGTTGAACTTGCGGACCATGTAGGCGAGCTTGCGGCGGCCCATCTTCTCCACTGTCTTCACCGTGCCGCCGCCAGACGCGATGGTGGTGCTAAAGCCGGCAATCAGCTTGTCGGTATCCTCTTCGGTCACATCGGGCCGAACGATAAACATAACCTCATACACACGGGACATCGGTATTCCTTTTCCGCCGGAGCAATTCATTGCTCCAGGCCTCAACTCTCAGTTTCCAGCTCCCAGGCTTTGCTTCCTATTCCTTATTACCCGGACCCTGGTCCCTGTCTTCCTTCCGGTTGAACTCGTTCATCGCGGCTGCCGGTCCAAGTTCGAGGATGCGTCTGGTGGCCGTTGCCACCCGGTCGAGCACCTCATCAAGTACCGATAAATCCGCCTTGCGCATCGGCGAGAGCAGGTAATCCCTGCCCGGACGCCTTCCGCCACCGGCGGCAATCGCTTCAGGAGGTAAATCGAGCCCCACGCCAATGCGGAGGCGCAACCACTCCTGACTTCCAAGAGCCCCGGTTACGCTGCGGGCTCCGTTGTGGCCCGCGGGCGATCCCCGCTCCCTAATCTTGAAGGTCCCCAGCGCCAGGTCCAGCTCGTCGTAAATCACGAGCAGATCCTGGGCTGGGTCCGCTTCAAATTCCTCAACCAGAGTGGCAATCGAAACCCCGCTCAGGTTCATGAATGTCTCCGGCTTGGCCAGGACCACTGGACGCCCTGCTATGCGGCAGGTTGCCGTAACGGCCCGGCACCGCCGGTTCTGCACCACAACCCCTTCTTGCTGGGCGATGCGGTCGATGGCCATGAACCCTGCGTTATGCGGGGTCCACAGGTACTCCGGACCGGGATTGCCCAATCCCACAATAAGGAAAGGGCTCTTCCGGTCTCGGATTTCACTTTCTCCGGCCAAGGCTTACTTCTTTGCCCCTGGGCCGGCGTCCTTCTTGGCTCCGGCTTCAGGCTCCGTCTTGCCCTTCTTGGCAACTTCAGGCTCGGCTGCGGTTGCGGCAGTGGCCGCTGCAACGGCGGCTGCTTCAGCTTCAGCAGCAGTCGGCGCTTCTTCGCGGATCGAAACAACGTGCGCCACAGTTGCATCGGCCGGGGTCAGAAACTTGATCGATTCAGAGTGCGGCAGGTCGCTCACGCGCAGCACGCCGTGCATCTCCAGCTCGCTGACGTCCAGATCAACGTGAGCAGGAATATTCGCGGGAAGGCACTCGATTTCAACTTCGCGCAGTACCTGGTCAAGAATGCCGCCGGAGTTCTTGACGCCCACCGGAATGCCCAGAAGTTTCACGCGCACCTTCACGCGCAGAACCTTGTCCAGCGCAATCCGCTTCAGATCAATGTGGATCAGCTGGTCCTTGATCGGCTCGCGCTGCCAGTCGACGATCATCGCCTTAGCCGTGTCTTTGCCGGGAATCTCAACGTCAAAAATCGTGTTGTGGCCGGTCTCGGAAAACAGGATCCGGGAAATCTGCTTCGGGTCCACTTCAACGGCAACCGGGTCATGTCCCGAGCCGTAAATCACCGCGGGAATCTTGCCGGCAACCCTGACGCGGCGCGCGGCGTTCTTGTTGAACTTGCCCTCACGGGCTTTTGCTACGACTACTTCTGGCATTCTGTCTCTCGTTTCCTTGTTTCGGGCACGATCCGCATCCGGTCCGCTCCCTTTGTTGGAGCCGGGAACCAGGTTTCTACCTGTCGCCGGCTATTCCTTGTTACGGGTCATTGATCCCTGACCCCTGCCTCTAGTTGAACAGCGAACTTACGCTGGTCTCCATGTGAATGCTCTCAATGGCCGCACCCAGCAGGCCGGCGATGGAGAGCACTTTGATCTTCTCGAGCTTCTGCGCCGCTTCGCGCAATGGAATCGTATCGGTCACCACCAGCTGTACCAGGCGCGAGGCAGCAATTCGGTCAATTGCCGGGCCTGAAAGCACGGCGTGGCTGGCGCAGGCATAAACTGAGGCCGCGCCCGAGGCGTACAGCGCATCCACGGTCTTCACCAGTGTGCCGGCCGTGTCGATAATGTCGTCGATGATCAGGCAGGTCTTGCCGTTCACGTCGCCCACCACGTTCATCACTTCTGCCACGTTAATGTCGGTGCGGCGCTTGTCCACAATGGCCAGCGGCGCGCCCACCTTCTGTGCAAAGAACCGTGCCCGCTCCACACCGCCTGCGTCGGGAGAAACCACGATCAGGTTGGGCAGATTGAGACTGCGGAAGTAGCCCACCAGAACCGGGCTGGCAAACAGGTGATCGACAGGAATGTTGAAGAAGCCCTGAATCTGGGCCGCGTGCAGGTCCACAAACAGCGCGCGATTGGCGCCAGCCGTGGTCAACAGGTCGGCAATGAGTTTGGCGCTGATCGCCACACGCGGACGGTCTTTCCGATCCTGGCGCGCGTACCCGTAATAGGGCACCACTACCGTGATCCTGGCCGCCGAGGCCCGCTTCAGAGCGTCAATCATCACCAATAGCTCCACCAGGTGCTGGTCCACCGGATAGCAGGTGGGCTGCACCACAAACACATCCACTCCGCGCACATTCTCAAGGAGTTGGAAGTACACTTCGCCATCGGCAAAGCGTTGAATCTTGACCTCGCCCACGGGAACGCCGATCTGGCGGCCAATCTCCTCGGCGAGCGGCCGGTTGGCCGTGCCGCTGAACAGCTTGAAGCGCTTGTCCTCGCTCAGGTTACGGGCCTTCTTGCGCTCCGGAACCGGCTTGGCGTCCTTGCCTTTGGCCCCGTCCTGCTTCGCCCCGTCCTGCGGCTGCGGCGCCTTCGGCTGTTCCTTGCCTGTCTCGTCCGGCTGTCCGCTCGCTGGTTGCTTCTCTTCCGCCGTCACCGTTACCGTCCCCACTTCCATGTCCGACTACCTCCAAGCTGGTTGGCTTTGGCTGTTCTTCGGGCCCTTCATCGAAAACTTGGCTGGGCGACCAGGATTCGAACCTGGACAAGTGCCTCCAAAGGGCACTGTCCTACCATTAGACGATCGCCCAACTTGAGCAGCCGTCCGCGAGTGTCACCCGCTCAATGGACGCCTGTCAATGTGAAAGCATCTCGCGCCAGTAGGCCGTACGCGGCAAGGTGCGCGTCAAGTGACTCTTGACTCCCACCGGCCGCAGCCGTTCGCAGGCTGCTTCCGCATCCCCTCGGGTCAAGTACAACCCGTAGAGCGCTGAACCGGACCCCGACAGCGAGGCATGAAGTGCTGCCTCCGGAGTGCCCGAAGCCGCAAGAAGACGCTTGATTTCTGCAAGGGAAGGATGCTGGGGAAACACGACCCGTTCAAAGTCGTTCTGGATCCAGCTACTGATCCCGGTGCGGACAAGCGCGGACTCTTGTGGTCCGGCCAGGTCCCCGCCTTCGGCAGGGACACCGGAGGAGCCTGCTCCCTGCCCACCCCCCAGCGGAATTCCTCCCGCAAAGGCGCTGGCGTAAGCGCGACTCAACTCATTCAGTTTAGCGGTACTGGCCTCTGAGGTCAAACCTTCCGCCGCGCACAGCGCATCCCAGTCGCGAAAGGCCTGTGGGGTGGATACTCCCACCTCCGGAGCGGCTACCACGCACCACACCGGTTCAATGTCAGGCAGCGGGTAGACTTCCTGTCCGCGGTCCAGCCCCAGAACGGTTCCACCAATCAGAAACAACGGCACATCCGAGCCAACCCGGGCCGCGATTTCCAGCCGCCGGGTCAAGAAGCTCTGGGCAATTCCGTAAGCATGCTCCGCCAACCTGCCGGGTGCCCCATCCTTCGAGCGTTCTTTGCTCGAAGGATGGGTTTCACGACTCAACTCCGCCTCCAACCCCACCAGCGCCGCCACCGCATTCGCTGAGCCCGCGCCGAGCCCACCCTGCACCGGCAGCCGCTTTTCGATATGAATCTCGACCGCGGCCGTTTGTCCCAGCATCTTCAGCGCCAGCTCCACCATCTTCCAGGCGGTGTTGCGGTTGTCCGTCGGAACCCGGCTGTCATTTGACGTCAGCCGCACACTCGTCACCGCGGCCGGCTTTGCCGCCACCGTCACAAGGTCGTGCAGCTCCAATGTCTGATAAACAGTAGCCAGCGCATGAAACCCATCAGCGCGAGGCGCGCCAATGCCAAGGCCAAGGTTAATCTTCGCGTGCGATCGGACAACGGTGGGCATACCGGATCATTGTAGAGCGCACCCTTCCTTCGGCGTCCTCCAGATTCAACGTCCGAATCTTCGTGGATCAGCTAGACTTGGCAATGACAAATCCCCGGAGGCCTACCCATGGAAGATTGGAAGTTTGCGCAAAAGGATCCGTCTGAGTGTCTCGCCAAGTTGCACTTCTACTCCGTCACGAAGAAGCACGCTTGCGGCGAAATTGAAGCCCGCATCACCGTCAAGGAGTTCGCTACCTGCAAAACCAGCGACCTGAAGTTCTACGCCTCGGCCAATATTGAGCTGAATCAGAAGACCGTCCCCTTCAAGCCCTTCGGCTGGCACGAAACGCACCTCGGCGCCCTCGCCGAATGTCTCAGAAACCTGCGCAAATTTGACTATGAATGTGACGATCCTGCTCCCGCGCCCCCGGCAAAGTGAGTGGTGGACTCTCCCCGGCGCTGTGGGCATTATCGCGCCAGCAAAACTCGGCCGGATTTCGGGAACTTCAGGAGTAAACTTCTCGTAATCACTTTGGAACGTGCGAGAGAGCCCCTATGCATTTCATGATCTTTGCCTTTGCGCTCTATTTTGTGCCGGCCATCGTTGCCGCGGCCCGGCACACTCACAATGCCACCGCAATCCTGCTCATCAACATCTTCTTTGGCTGGACCGTCATCGGCTGGTTCGCGGCGCTGCTCATGGCCATCTGTTCGGCGCCTTATTACGTCTACTACGCCCGTCGCGGATGGTGACAGCAGGGAACGGCTCGTCTGAGCCGTCTTGGGTCTTGCGTGACTGGCTCGCCGCGGTCGGCCTTTTTGTTGCCTCAGCCGCAGTCGTTCTCTGGCAGAATGCGCACGTCGCCGTGCTCTGGGATCTCTCCTACGTTCTCGACACTGCTTCGCGCATCGCTCTCGGCCAGATGCCCTACCGCGATTTCCCCCTTGTTCATGCACCGCTTACCTTCCTCATCCAGGCAGCGATCATCCGCGTTGCCGGGCGCGTCTACTTTCATCACGTTCTCTTTGTAGCCGCCGTAGGCGGGCTTTCCACCGTGCTTGCCTGGCGCATCATCTTCCGCTCGCTTCTCGGGTGCGTGCAGCAGGCGTTTGCGATTGCCCTGCTGCTGGCCTCCCCACTTGCCGTCCTCGGCATCTACTGTGTTTTCCCGTTCCCTTCCTACGACTGCGACTGCGCCTGCTCCATCCTCGTCGCCATCTACCTTCTTCAGCGCCTCTCAAACCATTCATCCCTCGTGCAAGCCGCCTCCACGGGCGCAGCACTTTGTTTTCCTCTCTTCTTTAAGCAGAACATCGGCCTTCCGTTTCTTGCTGTCTCCACTGTTGCCATTCTTCTGCTCCTGGGCGGGGCGTTCCTTCGCCGGCAAAACTCTTCCTCGTCCAATCCTGAAATGCGCACTCTGTCTGCTGTGCTCGCGGGCGTCGCTGCAACTCTCTTGGCCGCGCTGCTGCTCATTTATTTCACCGTCGGCCTTGGCAACTATCTTCACTGGACCATCCAGTTTGCCGCCCAGCGCCGTTTGCCCGGATTCAGCGACATGCTCGGCGTCTATCGCGACGCCAAATTGCTGTGGACTCTGCCCTCAGTCGCCGCCGGACTTCTTCTCTTGCGCACCCGCTTCGCGAAAGTCCGATGGGCGCAAATCACCGCCGTCGCCCTGCTAGCCGCGCCCTTCATCTACACGCTCAGCTCGTTGCTCATCTACGACGATGCCGACGAGCGCGGAGACACGCTGCTCGCCATCTGGCCCATGTTGCTGATCCTCGCCTCCGCGCTGGCGCTTTTCAACCTGTTCAAGCTCCGACGCAGTCTTTGCCTGCGCACGTTCCTGCCCATCATCCTGCTGGTCGCCATCAACGGAACTCTCATGTCGCAGCAGCTCTGGGGATCCACCTACGCCATCTGGCCCCTGCTCATCCTGCTCGCCGCCGACCAGATCGCCTTTCTCGCCGCTCCCCATGCAACAACGACCTTCCCGCGAGCTGCCGCGGCTGCAATAGCCGTTATCTTGTCCGTCACTCTGCTCGTTTGCGGAGCGTTTTACACCGCTAGTGAAGAGCGCCTCTCCTACGCGCAATTGCCCGATGAGCCGGCCGCGCATTCAAGCTTTCCGCAACTCACCGGAATGGCCACCCCCGGCCCATATCTCTCCAACTTCGACGAACTCCTCCGCTACGCCCAGGCCAACATTCCCGTTACTGACGGCATCGTCCTTCTACCCGGCGAAGACCCCTTCTACTTCGTCACCGGCCGCACGCCGCAGTTTCCGGTGCTGCTCTTCGACCCCGCAACCGACCCCTATTCCCCGGCTCAACTAGCCGGGGAAGTTCAAACGCATCAAATTCACTGGCTGATTGTGAAACGGGAACTCGAGATCAACGCCGATCCAACTCCAGCGCGAGAAGCCACACTGAACGTCCTGGTCCCAGCCTTCACCCCGGTCGCTCATCTCCGCGCCTACGACATCTACAGGCGCTGACAAACGCTCGCCGGCAACGAACCTACGCCTTGCCCTTTGCTTTCCGCGACCGCTTCAAGTCTTCCCAATCCTTTTCCGTCTGGTCGGCGTAGGCCGAGCCGAACTTCGCCAGTGCCTCGGCAAATCCTGGGCCCGTACCCAGGTAGCCCCCAATCACCACTGGGTCCCCGGAACGTCCGTGCCCTCGCGCCAGCAACTCGCCGCAGACCTCTGCATAGGCCTCAAGACCGCCGCCCTTCAGGTCCTCGAGCTCAATCGACCCCTTGTGGTCGTTGAGCTGACGCACCAGAAACTGTCTGTCGCCAATATGCGTCCAGCCCAGGAACGGATCGGACTGCATCTGCATGGCGCGCTGTCCCTCCGCCACTCGCTGGCCGTTGTGCTTCGGCGGGTGGGAGTCCAGCAGATAGGACGTGTACGCCGACGCTGGCTCCTCCTTGATCTGCAAAAACAGCGCATCGCTCGGACCATTTCCCTCGAAGTAGATGCAATAGTCGCGCAACCCCACCGATCCGGTGCCCACAACTTTGAACGCCACGTCCACCGGCCGGTAGAACGACAGCAGATGTTGCCGCTGCGGCTCCAGCATCTCCCGGTAAGCATCCAGCGAGGCCAGCACCGCGTCAGCCACTACCCCGCTGACGCGCGTAAGCGTGGGTTTCACTTCCTTGAAGCGCCTGCCCGCCTGCTGCTTTTCGCCGTTCTTCTTCGCCGCCTTCTTCCCCGTAACCGCCGCCTTCGCCACGGGCTCGGTCAGCTGTTCCAGCGCAAACTGCGGCGTAGCTCGCTCGGCCTTCAACAGTGCCGCATGAACAGGCTCAACGTCGCCCAGCCTGTGTACCAGGAACCGCCCCACTTCCAGGCACGGCATCTTGGCAAATGCGCGCATCTGCGCACAATAGCGCTCAATGCATTGCACCACTGCCTGCTGCACAGTCGATGTTTTCTGGCCGGCCTCGCGCCCCGCCAGCACCAGCGAAGCCGCCATCCGTTTCAGATCCCACTCAAACGGTCCGCGAATCGTCTCGTCGAAATCATTGATGTCAAAGACCAGCCTTCCGTCCGGCGCGGCATAGGCGCCCAGGTTGCGCACGTGCGCATCGCCGCAAAGCTGTGACGTGATTCCCGTCTGTGGCAACACGGCTAGGTCAGCCGCCATCACCGGTACCGCACCGCGAAAGTAGCCAAACGGCGACTGCGCCATCAGTTCGTACTTCAATTCGATCAGCGCCGGTACACGCCCGCGCATCGACCGCTCAATCAGCGTCAGTGCCGGTGCGCTCCGCGCCTTGGGTTTTAGTTCGCTGTGTTGTTGCCGCCCTGTGTGCTTGCGGCGCGCCTGTCCCAGCAATCGCCGTTCTTCCTGCGCTCTCCATTGCATAGCCGGAACATACACTCTGCAAGCGCCCCATGCAATCATCGCGTGATTTACACTTTTTCTTGAAGCCCGCTGCTCTTCTCGACCCCTTCAATCGCCGGGTGTCCCGTTCACGCGGGCTCTTTGTTGCCGCATGCAGGGTCGGCTTCGGGTTCCGCTTCCGGAGGGTCCACTTTTGCGCTACACCGCTGCTCGCTTGCTGTTCGCCGTTGGGTCTCTTCAGCTCGTCGTCGTCTCTCATGCCGCCCCGGCTCCCCAAAAACCGCTGACGGTTGAGGGAATCTACGCGCACGGTTCCTTGACCGGAAATCCTCCAGACGAGCTCTCATGGTCGCCCGATGCAAGCCACCTCACCTATCTCGACGGTGGCGAACTCATTGACCTCGACCCCGGAACCGGCAAACCGCATGTGCTCATCAGCCGCTCCAAGCTGGCCACACTCATTGAAGGAAGAGCCTCTGAGACAGACCGCGACCATCGCGCGCGGTACAAAATGGCCGGCTACATTTGGTCGCCGGACTCCGCGCACCTCTTGTTCGACTCCGACGGCCGGCTCTGGGTCTACGACTTGAAAAACGGCACCGGAGTCGAGATCGGCTTCACGGGCCTCGCCTCGGGCGACGACCCCAAGTTCTCCCCGGACGGCAAAACCATCAGCTTCATTCGCGACAACGCCCTCTCCGTCATTCGTCTTCGCGACCCCGGCGCCCCCACCGTGGCCCTGGCGCCTTCTCCCAATGAAGCCGTCCTCAACGGCAAGGTCGACTGGGTGTATGAAGAGGAGTTGGATGTCCGCAGCAACTACTTCTGGTCGCCCGACTCAAGCCGCGTTGCCTTTTTGCAGATGAACGAGTCTGAAGTGCCCGTGTATCCGATCGAAGATTGGCTCCCTGTGCGCGCTCGCGTCGATGCGCAGCATTATCCCCAGGCCGGCGACCCAAATCCCGATGTACGCGTCGGTGTCGTCCCCGAGCAGGGCGGCAAAACCGTCTGGGTCAAGCTTCCCATCCAGGCTGGCAAAGACTACATTCCCCGTTTTGGCTGGGCCGATCGTCGCACCTTGTGGATCGAAACCGTCACCCGCGACCACAAGCATCGCGATATTTATTTCGCCGACCCTGAAACCGGCCAGGCCCATGCGATCCTCCAGTTGACCGATGAAAAATACCTCGACGAAAACTACAA
>Ga0302278_10002259_pt1 | contig 22463 bp, 18 predicted proteins | sample III_Bog_N3_2_FD_194543 | JGI IMG/M metagenome (GOLD analysis project Ga0302278, IMG submission 194543) | Peat permafrost microbial communities from Stordalen Mire near Abisko, Sweden - III_Bog_N3_2 | ecosystem: Environmental > Terrestrial > Soil > Wetlands > Peat | place: Sweden: Abisko...
GCCGACGATGTACTTCCATACGAGGTAATAGGCTGCCATGGCGAATAGGAACGCCGGCACGACCCATGCATAGGGAATATTGCACACCTGGAACCAGATGAGGCCGTGCGCGCTGAATTGAAGAAAATTCAGACTGGTGGCGACAAGCGCGCCGATGGGCGCCATGAACAACGGCAGCACGGCGCCGTGCAGCCCGATGGGATGATGCATGCGCGTGTGCAGGCTGAGATAAGCCATGTTCCAGAGGCCGAAGAGCGACGGGACCACGGCCATGGGAAAGATCATGACCTGTTCGATGGGCGTGGAAATCTGAATCACGATGCGCGCCACGATGAACACGGTAAGCAGAATGGGCAGAACCAGCGTGGGCACAAAAATTCCTGCCATGTATGCGCGAAGATATGGATGGGTTTTCATAGCGTTCTCCTTTTCGACAAATTTCACGGCAAGAATGCGCCGGTTTAGAGGTAGTAAAGAAGCACCGGGACCGACGCCGGAAAAGCAGCGGCAACGCCTACCAGGGCCGCCAACAAAGCCCAGTCGAACCAGACTGGCAGCAACTGCGTCTTTGCTACCTGCTTTCGATCCATGCGCCGCAACATCGCCGGCCACAGGTCGCGTGTTGGTTCGGCGTCTTCAGCAACCGGCGGCAGAGCCTGCTGCAACAGCTTCTTCATGCGGTCTTGGTCTTGTTCATTCATGGTGTGATCCCCTGTCGTTCAAGGTCTTTTCTCAGCAATCGAAGTGCACGAAAGACACGTACTTTTACGGCGGCGACGGAGACGCCCAGCGCTTCGGCTACTTCTTTGCCCGGCAATTCCTCAATCACCGCGAGCGTGGCGGCAATGCGCAGTTTCGGCGGCAGCCGCGAAAAGGCCAGCGCAACTTTGCTGCGAATCTCGGCGGCAATCGCCGGATCGGTAGTAGCTGGAGCTGAAAGGTCCGCCGGTAACTCGCACTCCGCTCGCCGGGTGCGCAGCCAATCCAGCGCCGCATGTGTTGCGATGCGGCGCGCCCAGCCCTCGAATCCCTGCGATGGGTCGAAGCACGCATGGGCATTGTGGATGCGCCAAAAGGTTTCAACGGTCAGGTCTTCAGCCGCAGCGTGGTTGCGCACGATGCGCAGCAGCCAGCCGTAGACGGCGCGTTGATGGAGCCGGAAGATGGTCTCGAACGCGGCAAGATCGCCGTGTTGAAAATCGTTCAGGACGTTGCTCGATTCGTTCTGCATCCGTCCTTCCCTTTCCTGCGCTTTACGATCGTTCTCCCGGTTCATTGGTTGAGGTTTTTCACCCGATCTTCGAGACCGGATTGACAATGCCATCGCGCGTTATGTGCGTCCGTTCCACGGTGTCATGCGCGGTATCCAGCGCGGAACATGCGCGCAAAAAATGGGGTATTCGTCAGGGAACGTTCGCCGCAAGGTGGGTTCCTCGTACGTCAACACAAAGAGGTGAGTCATGAGCCAGGCACAAAGCCCATAGACAAACACACGAATATCTTCGAAGAGAAGCGCCTGGCCGATGATCAACGATACAACTGCGACATACATCGGGTTGCGGACAAAGCAGTAGGTTCCGGTAGCAACAAGATGCTTGGTCGGAAATACGGGCGCGGGCGTGCCGATGCCTTTAAGCGCGAAACGCAGAAACGCTTCAAGCAGGGTCACCATGCCTGCGGCCATCAACAGACCGCCGATCCAGCGCAGAGCCGTGAAGCCGAAGACGGATGAATGAAAACTCCATCTTCCAATCCACCACGGCACGAGGCCCGCTACTGTCCCGGGAGCGACGAAGAGAAAGATTGCCGTTCCTAAAACTGCCAGCCCGCGCGTCTTACGGTCAACGGTGTCCATCTTTTCTACTCCCATCCGGAGCCGGTTGCTTTTCGGCTTCTATCTACACTTACGGGACCGGAGGAGGGAAGGTTACATCGAAGAGGTGGCCATTGGTTGCGGGCATCTATTGGGCCACGATCGCTGACGGCTTTTCCGCCACAGCTTTCATCTTGAGATAGACCGCGTTGGTCCATCCGAAGCCGATCGCGTTTTCCTTGTACCCGGAGGTCACGTGGACGTTCGCGTTGCCGGAGACGACGTTGTATTTTTCGCGGATGGTGCCGTCGTGAGCAAAGGCGGTGTCCACGGTCGAGTCGAAGTGTTGCGCAATGCGCGCGGCGTCGGCATGATAGCCGAATGCTTCGAGGCCCGCGGCGGCAATCCAGTTCGTGGGCGCCCATCCATAGGGTTCATCCCACTGCATGCCGGAGTTGAAGTTACTCATGGATAACCCGCCGGGGCGCTCGAATAAGTTGAGCTGGCCGACCATTGTCGTTGATTGTTCGCGCAATGCGACGCCGGCCCATAAAGGATAAAGCGATGTAACATACGCATAACTCGAAGCTTTGGCGTGAACAAAGTCCCAGTCGGCAAAGACGCCCTCTTTGGGCCGCCAGAGATAGCGCTGCACTGCGGCGGCGCGGGCCTTGGCGCGATGATCCCAGCGGGCGGCATCTTCAGGCTTCGCAAGGAGGTGGGCAAAGTGTTCCAGATCGCGCTCATAGCGGTAGAGCAGGCTATTGAGGCACACCGGCGCGTAGTGATGCGTGGCTCCGTCGAAGGGGCCAAAGCGAAAGCTGGGATCGAAGCCGGATTCGCGCATGGCGCGGTCGCCGAGATAGAAGTCGCGGCTGAGCCGGTAACCGGCGGCCCATGCCCGCATGCACACCACGCTGGCGTGGATGTCGCAACTGGCCAGCTTCAATCGCGCTGCCTCGGCCGCATCGGGATGTTCGGAACCTTTGACCAGAAAACCGTCGCCGCCTTGCTTTGGATGCGCGACCAGCCAGCGAATGACATCGGGATAGTAGGCGCTGTCGTCGGCCATCTCCGGCACAGGGCCGGTCCCATAATCGAAGTAGCGCGCCAGTCCGGTCATGCCCGCCTTGTGCTCCGGGCGCATCCAGGTGGAGTAGTCTTTCTCGGCCAGCGTATAGGCGCGTTCGAGCCAGGCTCGGGCTTCGAGTCGGCCGGCCGGAGTGGCCGGAAAGCTGGCGGGATTCTCATAGACCGCCCGTATCATCGATGTTAGGAATGGCGGCTGCGAGCGGGTGAGATAGTAAGTCCGATTGGCGTTGAGTACGGCTCCATAATGCTCGATCTCAAACAGGAAGTTATCTACCATTCCTTTGGCCAGGGCGGCGCGGTGATCGGCTTCCAATCCGATAACAATGAAGTAACTATCCCAGCCGTACATCTCGTTGAATCGCCCGCCGGGAACGACGTACGGATTGGGCAGATAGAGCAGGCCGGGGGTGCGCAATTCTTCGGGACGGATGTCGCCGAGTTTTTCTATGCGGCGGGGGAGCGCGACGTAGCGCACATGGCACTGCTGGGCCAGGTTGGCTAACTCGGGTGGAGCGGTTAGCTCGGCGGGAAGATAGAGCACCGGGTCGGAGGGAACCTTGACGTCGACCAGGGAGTGGCAATCGGACATGTTGCGGGTGAGCATGTCCCACGCGCCGTGAATGTAAGCGAGCGTGGCGGCCGGATCGGGCTCGGCCAATTCGCTTGGCTGCGCTGGTTTGTTTGCCTGTACGGGCGCAGGCTTGGCGCCGGCATTCTGCGCGTGAACGTTTGGATTTGCAATTGCGGCAACAAGGAAAAGCAAACAAAACAGTTTCATGAATACTCCAACGGAAATCGTTGCGAATTTCTGGAGTTTAACGCACCGGGCGCCGCTTTCGCACATCCCGGGAACAGTTCCGGCATGCTCGGTGTCTACAGATAGCACAGTGGTTTCGATTGGGAGATGCGAAGTGCCGGGGCCTCCGGCGACAGCTAAGGGTCGTTGGAGTGGTAGAGGACCTTGAACAACGCTCGCCGCGTGATTAGGCGCGATGAGCGGCCTGATCTTCTGCGCTTGTAATGCCCTGTGCGCTTGTAGACGGCACTCTGACTCCCGGCCGGCGCGGCTGAAATTCGATTCCCGGGAGGCAGGCCATGTTTGAAGACTCCACTTTTGAATCCACAGGCAGAATCCGCACCCGCAGCCGCCGCTGGATGATCGCGGCATTCGCAATCAACGGCTCCATTGTGCTGGCGTTGATTCTGATTCCACTCATTGACCCGCAGGCATTGCCTCACGTCACCATGCCGTGGCTGATTGAAGCGCCGCCGCCGCCGCCGGCTACGCCGGATCAGCCGACTCCGCAGCCGGCACATGCTTCGCAGGGCGCGGGGACTTATGCGCCGACCGTCATCCTCGCCCCGACAACGATTCTGGACCACATTGGCAGGGATGATGGGCCTTCAACCCCGCCCGGCACCGGAGTTCCAGGTTCAGACGGCCCCGGCATTCCGGGCGGCGTGCCCAGCGGATTTCCAGTTCAGCATGGCGCGCCGGTTGTGGTACTGGCGCCGAAAGGGCCGGTGCGCTTGCCTTCCACGATGGTTGAGGGGATGCTTATTCACAAGACGATCCCTGTTTATCCGTCGATCGGCATCGCCATTCACGCGGAGGGCACGGTGGTGTTGCAGGCAACTATCTCCAAATCCGGGACCATTGAGAATCTGCGCGTGCTCAGCGGTCCGCCGCTGTTGCGGCAGGCGGCGATGGATGCCGTGGCGACCTGGCGCTACAGGCCCTACCTGCTGAACGATCAGCCGGTCGAGGTGGAAACCACCGTCAACGTGATCTTCTCCATGGGGCGGTGAAGGCTGAGTTGCGCGGAGTGCGGGAACTATCCGCCGGCAAGTTTTTCGCGGGTCAGCTCGTTCCATGTGGCGATGGCCTCGGGCATGGGCGGGCTGACTGCGCCGGGGGCGATGGGCGCGATCACCTTCTGCGGGTCGACGATGCCGCTGGCGTCACGCAGAATGCCTTTGACCCAGCCGACGGCGGCCAGGCCCTCCTTGCCGGTGAACGTCTGTTCGATGTAGAACCAGCGCTCGTTCCAGCAGACCAGGCGGGAGGTGAGATCGAACGCGGAGAACACGGGCAGGGAACGGCGGTAGGTGATCCAGACTGCGCCCACCAGCGGCTGCCAGCGCTTGCGGACGATGCGGGTGAGAATGCCAGTGCGAGCCAGCAGGTGGGTGCGGGCGTAGTCCATGATGTTGAGGTAGCGCGCGTTGTTGAGGTGGAAGTTGAGGTCGATGTCGTTGGGCCAGACGCGCATGCGGATGCGGTCTTCGTCGAGGAGGGCGAGCGCGGGCAGCGGGCGCAGATGCTGGCGGATGGCCAGCGCCGGGATGCGGACGAAGCTGATGAAGTGGGACAGGGCAGGCCTCGCGCGGTGCTGGAATCAGTTTAGAGGAATGTGCGAGTGGGGGATTTGACGCGAGGACGGTCAATTGTGCCGAGGCGCGGTTACAGGCAATCAAAATGTTGAGATCAAGATCGAATATACTTGCTTCGCATGATTCCAAAGTTTAGGTCCAGCGTCTTCGTTGGGGCCGCGTTTGCGCTTATGCTCCCGTACTTTGCTTTTGTGATTTATTTTTCACTTCGGCTTCCGCGGAATTACTGGCCAGACTGGTTTATAAACACGATTCTCATCTGGTTCGTCGCGAACTTCTTCGCCGTGATGCTCTTGGCGAGAAGAATGTTCCATAGGCGGGGAACTGCGGGATCGCAATCTGCATCACAGCCCACTGCGAGGGCAAAGCCCGCAGTGTGGATTGTGCGAATTGTGGGATCCTACCTTGTGATTGTATGGAGTGTTCTCTTCCTCAACGGAGTAAAGGGGACAATCCAAGGAAGATTAGCCCTCAGTCGTGCGGTCCCTGCTGGTGCATTTCTATTGATCTTCATCTGGGCCTTTGGATGGAGCGTGTACCGGACGTTCCAAAGGAAGGTTTAAAGCTCACAGGATACGGGGGCTGCTGCGAACTATTCAACTCTCGGTTTGTCTTTGAAAGCCTTGTTCGTATTGTTTCCTGCTCGGAGAATGCGCCACAACCTCGCCGAGAAGCATTCCCGCCGCTGGCGCGCCCTCAGCCCCATCGGTGACAATCGTTGCTGTCATGAAAACACTTTCCCGCCGTGAATTTCTTATTGCCGCTTCCGCCGCAACCGTTGCCATCGCCGCTGCACCTGCCTTTGCCGCTGGCCCCTCTGCGAAAGGGCGTCAACGCGTCTTCATTGGCTCGGGGACGCCGGATGGGATTCTGGCTTTTGATTGGGACTCGGTGACCGGCGAGTTGATGCCGGCTGGGGTCGCCGCAAAGATTGCTACTATCGATTGGATTACTTTTTCGCCGGGGCGGGAGTTTCTTTATGCTGCTTCCGAGGTTGACTCCTTCAATGGCAAGCCCACCGGCGCGGTGGCCAGTTTCAGCGTTCATCACGGCGAATTGACGCCACTCTCGGCGCAGAATTCAGCGAGCAAGGGGACCTGCCACGTAGCGCTCGACCACACAGGCCGCGTGCTGCTGGCGGCGGACTACGGCGGCGGATCGGCATCGAGCTACCTGGTGACGGATGGCAAGCTGAGCCCCGTGGTTTGGAGCGAACACTACACGGCGCATGGGCCAAATACTGAAAGACAGGAAGCGGCGCACGCGCACTTTGCGTCGTTCTCGCCGGACAACCGCTTCGCATATTTCAATGACCTGGGCGGGGATTGCATACACATCTACAAACTGGACGCGGCGACCGCGGTGCTGACGCCGGCGGGGACATTTCACTCAAGACCGGGCGCGGGGCCGCGGACGCTGCACTTCCATCCCAATGGCCACACGGCTTACTCGATCAATGAATTGGACTCGACCGTCGACGTGCTGGAGTGGCACAAAGCCGACGGCAGCCTGACGCTGGTGACGACGATTCATCTGCTGCCTGCCGGATACACCGGCGACACGCATGGGTGCGACACGGTGATCTCAAAGGATGGCAGGTTTGTCTACTTCGCGAACCGCGGCAACAACTCGCTGTATCTCTTCCATGCCGACTGGAAGACCGGCAGTCTCACGCCGGGTGGACGCTTTGACTGCGGGGGGACAACGCCACGCAACTTCACGCTCGACCCCACAGAGCGGTGGGTGCTGGTGGCGAATCAGGTTTCAAACAACGTGAGCGTGTTCGCACGGAACCCCGAGACGGGTGTGCTGGCGGAGAAGGGGAAGAGCGTTGCGGCGGCTACGCCGATGTGTATTTTGTTTTGAGACAGGGACTAAGGGACTAGGGACTAAGGGACTAGAGGGCGCTGCCACTGCGTTTGGGTTGCAAGAATTCAGGGTTCTAAATTCTGCCGAAAGCTGAGACTTGTTGGCACCGCAGCCTTGCTCGCGCTCGATGTTGTTCTAGTCCCTAGTCCCTTAGTCCCTAAACCCTGCTTTTACGCGCTCATCAGGGCCGGGTGGCGGAGGGATTCGCTCTGGATGGCCGCGGAGTCGATTTCTTCGGCGGCCTCGGTCATGGGTACATGGGCCAGTTCCCAGGCTGAGCGGTCCTTGAGCAGGCGCGAGACCAGCGCGGTGTGCATGGCGTGCCCGGCGCGCTCGGCTACGACATGGCCCTCGATGCGGCGGCCGGCCAGGGCCAGATCGCCGATCAGGTCCAGAACCTTGTGGCGCACATACTCATCGTCAAAGCGCAGGGGTCCGTTCTCCGGGCCGTTGGGGGTGAGAATGATGGCACTTTCCGGACCTGCGCCGCGGATGAGGCCCATATCGCGCAACTTTGTTTCATCAGCCTTGTAGCCGAAGGTGCGGGCCGGGGCGATGAGGGTGCCGTAGGTCTCGGCGGCGAGGTCAATGCAGGCTTTCTGATGCCCGATGGGGGCGGGAAAGTCGATGGCGTAGTCGATCTTGTAGCCGGAGCCGGGATAGACGCCGATAAACTTGTCGCCCTCGCGCACCTCAATGGGGCGCAGTACGCGGATGGTCTCGCGGCGGCGGCGCTGGGTGCGGATGCCGCCCGAGAGAAAGGCCCGCACATAGGGCTCGGCGCTTCCATCCAGAATCGGCAACTCCAGGTTATCCAGCTCCACGATCACGTTGTCCACGCCCATACCGATCAGGGCTGAAAGCAGATGCTCGGTGGTTTGGATGAGCACGCCCTGGCGCATGAGGCTGGTGGCGTAGCTGACTTTGGCAACGTTGCGGCCGGTGGCGGGAATCTCAAAGTCGTCCAGGTCGGTGCGGCGGAAGACAATGCCTGAGCCGGCCGGGGCGGGCAAAAGCCGCATGGTAACCGGCGCGCCCGAATGAAGTCCGACCCCGGTGAATTCCAGAGGCTCTGCGATCGTCTGTTCCAGGTGTGCTGGATGTCCCAAATACCTTCTCCAACTGAGCAAATCGGGCGTAACCGATAGATTAGACGGGAACTCGCATCTCTGCTGTGTGGCATTTTAGCCACACTCTGCACCATCTGGGCCACCTTTGAAGCAGGGGACAGGGAATAGGGAACAGGGAATAGAAAAACCCGCCCGCGACACCGTTGATGCTATTGTTCTCGATTCGGTAATCTTTTCGGGGTCTGAATCGGGCGGCGGGAGATTGGTTAACCGTCGTAGAATCAGGGGGTCGCTCAATCCTCCACCCACGGGATTCTCTGAAAGGTTCACGGATGTTCGCTGCGCTCGATTCCCCCATTCCTATGCGCGCTCTGCTGGCCGGAGCACGGCGCAAGCAGGCTGAGCTTCTCGAATTGACGCAGCGGCTGGTGCGCGCGGAGTCGCCTTCGGACGATAAAGCTGCCGTCGACGCCTGCGTCGCCCTGGCCGCGGAGCACGCGAAGAGCCTGGGCGGGCGGGTGAAGCTGCACCGCCAGCGCGTGATCGGGAATGTGCTGGAGGCGCGTTTCGGGCCGAAATCCAAGATCGATTCTGCAAGGTCTCTTCTGGTGCTCGGCCACCTGGACACGGTGTGGCCCATCGGCACGCTGAAGACCATGCCCTGCCGGGTGGGTGAAGGCCGCCTGTGGGGGCCCGGCACGCTGGACATGAAAGCCGGCGTCGCAATGGCCTTTACCGCCGTTGAGATGCTGGCGGAGGCGGGCATGTTGCAGCGTGAGATTGTGCTGCTTCTGAATACCGATGAGGAACTGGGCAGTCCGATCTCGCGGCCGATCACCGAGCGGCTGGCTGCCGGGAGCGCCGCTGTCCTTGTGCTGGAGCCGGCGCAGGGGCTGGCCTACAAGACCGCGCGCAAGGGCACCGGCAACTGGCGCATCGAGATCGAGGGCGTCGCAGCCCATGCCGGCGTGGACTTTGAAAAGGGGGCGAGCGCTATCCGCGAGTTGGCCCATGTGGTGGAGACGGTGAGCGGCTGGACCGACAAGAAGCGAGGGCTGACTGTGAGTGTGGGCCTGGCGGGTGGCGGCTCGAAGACCAATGTGATTCCCGCCGAGGCGTGGGCCGAAGTCGATGTCCGGATCGAACACCGCTCCGACGGCCCGCGCATCGAGCGAAAATTTGCGGGCCTGAAGCCGGTGGACAAACGCTGCGCGCTGGCCGTCACTGGCGGCATCAACCGTCCGCCGATGGAGCGCAGCCGGGGAACCGTGAAGCTCTACCGCCAGGCCAGAAGCCTTGCCGCGGAGCTGGGTTTCGCACTGGATGAGGCGGCTACCGGAGGCGGTTCCTACGGCAACTTTACGGCTGCGCTGGGCATTCCCACACTGGACGGGATGGGAGCGGTCGGCGAGGGCGCGCATGCGCGGCACGAATCGATTGTGCTGGAGCATCTCGCGCCGAGGACGGCGCTGCTGGCGGGGATGGTCGCCACCTGCGGCTGTGCGGATGGCGCTTGCGCGCCATGAGGTTTCACGCGATCGGCTGCATGCTTCCCACACTTGCGACAGAAAAAAGCGCAAGGATTGACGGGCACCCGCATCATTTGGAGAAAAGTAGCCCTGGATTGATTATTTCCGCGGGAATAGGAATCTCAGCATTGGCCTTACGCGGCGGGACCAGCTGGATTCGTCGTGCGTGCCGCCGTGGACCTTTTCGAAGTGGAGGGTTTCGCCGGGAACCCAGTGGTTGGCTTTGAGGCGGCGGTTGAGGTGCTCCACGTCGTGGAGGGTGCGGCGGCCTTCATGGTCGCCTACGTCGAGCCAGAGTTTGGGGCGATCCCAGATTTCAGGGGCGCGCTCGTTGAGGTAGCCGAGGATGCTCTTGTGGTTCCACCAGACGCTGGGGGAGAGCACGGCGAGCTTGCCGAACCAGGTGGCGTAGCGCAGGCCGAGATAGAGCGAGACCAGTCCGCCAAGCGAGGAACCGCCCAGGCCGGTCGATTCACGATCGGTGCGGACGCGGTATTGCGTGGCGATCCAGGGCAGGATTTCGCAGGTGAGGGTCACGCCGTACTGCGCGGCCTCGCCTCCGCCCATGCGCCAGTCGCGTTCATGGGTGTATTCGGCGAGACGGCGGTCGCCGGTATTGTAGATGCCGACGATAATGAGGGGCTCGACTTCGCCGGCTTCAATGGCGGCGTCGGCGTGTTCGCGGACTTCCCAGGTGCGGCCGGGGAGGAACGAGGTGCGCGGGTCGAAGAGGTTTTGGCCATCCTGCAAGTAGAGGACGGGGTAGGTGCGTTCGGGCTGCTGGTCGTAGCCGGGGGGGAGATAGACGATCAGGTCGCGCTTGTCAGGCAGGTAATGGCTGGGAAAGGCGCGATGAAGGCGCAGACGGGGATGGAGCGTTGGTTCGCCGGAGGCCAGGAGGGCTTTGGGCGGGTTGGCCCAGGGGTTGTCGTCCGGTTGATGGTATTCCAAATGCAAGGCGTATAGTCCTTTAGGCCTTATCGGCTCACTTATTGGATTGATGCGGGAAAGCAGCGGAAAAAACAACCACCCAGGCTGTTACAGTATCAAGAAATCGGCGGTTCTCCAAAAAAACAGGGAACAGGGATCAGGGAACAGGGAACAGGAAGAATCACGGCGGGAGAGAAGATGAATCGGGAGTATCACAAGTGGTATTCGAGCCGGCTGGGCAGGGATATGGAACTGCTGGTGTTTGGCCATGCGGGGCTGCCGGCGATGGTGTTTCCGACTTCAGGCGGAAAGTTCTATGAGTTTGAAGACCGCGGAATGATTGGCGCGCTGGCCGGCAAGATTGATGCGGGCGAGGTGCAGGTCTACTGCGTGGACTCGGTGGACATGGAGAGCTGGTACAACAAGCAGGTGTCACCGCGGGGTCGGATTGCGCGCCAGGTGCAGTACGACGACTACCTGATCCACGAGGTGGTGCCGCTGGTGCGACAGAAGAACAGGGACTGGCACCTGGTTTCACTGGGATGCAGCTTTGGGGGATTCCACGCGGTGAACGTGGCGCTCAAGCATCCCGATGTGTTTACCGGATTTCTGTCGATGAGCGGAGCATTCGATTTGCGGAATTTTTTGCAGGGGTACTACGACCAGGACTGCTACTTCAACCAGCCGCTGGATTACCTGCCCAACCTGGGCGATCCGTGGTTCTTTGACCACTACCACCGCGCGAGCTACGTGCTGGCGACGGGTTGGGACGACCAGTGCCTGGGACAGAATCAGAGGCTGGACGGAATTATGAGCGCGAAGGGAATTCCACATAAGCTGTTTGTGTGGGACTCGTATAACTCGCATGACTGGCCTACCTGGATGCGGATGGTGGATGTGTACTTGTGAGACAGTTATCAGTTTTAAGTTGTCAGTTGTTAGTGACCGTGGACGGATCGGGGCCCAAAGGCTGAGAGCTAGAAGCTGAAGGCTGAAAGCTTTTTTGCGGAGCAAAAAACATGAGTGAATTGAATCCTTATGAGAAGTTTCTGGATGGGCGGGCGCTGGACACGATTTTGGCGGCGACGCCGGGTGAGATTGGGCGGCTGATTCAGGCGATTGGCGCGGAGAAGGCGACGTTGGCGCCGGCGCCTGGGAAATGGAGTCCGGCGGAGATTGTGGCGCACCTGGCGGACTGCGAACTGGTGTTCGGGTTCAGGCTCCGGCAGACGCTGGCTGAAGACTCGCCGGTGATTCAGCCATTTGATCAGGATAAGTGGGCGGCGACGTATCCCGGAGTGCAGGCGAGTGCGGCGCTGAACGCGTTTTCTGCGAGCCGTGCGTGGAATTTGCGGCTGATTGGCGGAGCTTTGCCGCGCGCGGCTAAACGGCCGGTCACGCATCCCGAACGCGGAACGATGACGTTTCTGAACCTTGTCGAGACCATGGCGGGGCATGACCTGAATCATTTGACGCAGTTGAAGAGGATTGCTTAGAGGCAGGGACTAAGGGACCAAGGGACTTAGGGACTAGGGGACTGAGGGACTTAGGGACTAGGGAATAGAAAGACACTTGCGGAGACGTTCGCTGATTTCAAGTGCGGCTCGCGTTATGGACCGCTTTCAGGAGCCAGGCCATGTTCTGGCCTAGAGTCTTCATGGTCTGGATGCCTTCGTCGTCCTTCTCGACATCGCCGATTTCGCGGCCGTAACCGATGTTCCAATAGGACGAACCGGGCACGATCATCTCGCTGATCAGGAAGAAGTGGTTCAAGGCGTCGAAGGCGTGGATGGCGCCCGCGCGACGCACGGCGACAACGGCTGCTCCCACTTTGCGGCGGAACATGCCGCCGTTGGCCTTGGAAACGAGGCAGGCGCGATCCATGAGGGCTTTGATCTCAGGCGAGACATCGGCGACATAGGTCGGGGAACCGAGCAGGATGCCATCCGCGTGCTCCATTTTTTCAATCAGCATGTTGCCCATGTCATCGGTCTGGGTGCAGCGATGGTCTTTCTTGGCCGAGCATTTGCGGCAGGAGAGACAGCCATGGATTTTGGCTCCGCTGAGTTCGATGAGTTCGGTTTCAATCCCTTCCTTTTCAATTTCCTTCAATACATAGCGAAGCAGGATGGCTGTGTTTCCGCCCTTTCGGGCGCTGCCGTTCAAGGCAACAACTTTGATGCCTGAGTCACTCATGGATGGTCTCCCCTTGGCGGCGATTCAGGCGAACGGCCGGATCGCCAGCTCTTCGAACTTTCTATTGTGGGCGCTTGCGGCGTTCCATGAATGCGAGCCAGATCACAATAAAGGGTTCAGCATAAGGGGTCCAGCCACGGGAAACTACGCTGCTACTTCGCGGTGAGCGTGTTGTTGGTGCGATCGACGTCGAGCAGGACGTGATCGGGGTCGACGGCGGCGGTGACGACGATGTCGAAGCGCCAGTTGTTCATTTTTCTCGTGCAAGATTCTGCGTGGGCGCCGTTCTCTGTTTATGGACGGAAGCGATATTGCGTTGATCGGGGAACCATTTTTCTCTCGCATCTGTCCAAAGGAACAGCATTCCAACGGACAAGTCCGAGGAGGACACATGCGCCGAATTTTCGTAGTTTTGAGCCTTGTTGCGTTCACTCTCACAGCTGGCGCGCAGTCGCCGGCGGGGTCTGATGCAAAATCCAAAACAGCCGTAAAGGCAGCAGAGGTGTCGAACGGGACGGCTTCTCTGTCGCCTGTTGTGAAGGACCTGCCGGTGCGGAAGGTGGTGCTCTACAAGAACGGGGTGGGGTACTTTGAGCACGCGGGCCAGGTAAACGGCAGTCAGCGTGTGGCCATCGATTTCAGCTCGTCGCAACTGAACGACGTGCTGCAGTCGCTGACGGTGCTGGATGAGGGTGGTGGGCGGGTGGCCGCGGTGAACTACAACTCCACTACGCCGATTGAGCAGCAATTGAGGACGCTGGCGCTTGGGTTGAAGGATTTTCCGGCGACGATAGCGATCTACCAGGCTCTACGCGGGCAGCGCGTGGAAGTGACGGGCGCAGGCGCTGCGATTACGGGCAAACTGGTGAACATTGAATTTCGCAGGGAGACGGACAAGAACGGCCTGACGTCGGACGATCATAACTATCTGATTGTTGAAACCGATGCGGGAGCGTTGCGCACAGCGGAGCTGACAGATGCTGTTTCAGTGCGCATGATCGATCCGGCGCTGCAAAAGCAGTTTGCGAATTACCTGGACATTGTTGCCTCGGCGCAGAACCAGCAGGTGCGTCACCTGGTGCTGGAAGACCGCGGCGCGGGCGAGCGGCAACTGCGGGTGAGCTACATCAGCGAAGTGCCGGTGTGGAAGTCGACGTACCGGATTGTGTTTCCGCGGATGGCCAACGGGAATGCGACAATGCAGGGCTGGGCGGTGGTGGACAACACGGTGGGCGCGGACTGGGACAACGTAGAGTTGTCGCTGGTGGCGGGCGCGCCGCAGAGCTTTATTCAGCCGCTGAGCCAGCCGATTTATACGCACAGGCCGGAGATTCCGATTGCGATGGGGCAGCAGTTTGCGCCGGAGACGCATGAGGCGGCGGAGATGAAAAAGGAGGATAGATCTTTGACAACGCCGGCTGCGCCTCCTCAGGCATTCATGGCGGGCCGTGCTGCGACGCAAACGGTCACCGTGAATGCAGGCCCCATGGCGGGAAAGAATTTAGAGACGTTGGAGACCTTGAATGCCGGCGTCGGCTCAGGAAACGGATATGGGCCTGGCTCTGGTGGGAATGTCGGTGGCGGCATTGTGCGAATGAAAGGCGTTTACCGCGCTTCGGATGCGATTGGGGAGGGGGATGTTTCGACGAACGCATTCGACGATTTCTTCCAATACTCGCTAGCGCAGCCGGTGACGATTCACAAGAACGAGTCGGCGATGGTGCCGATTCTGCAACAGGATTTGCCGGCCGAGCACGTGACGCTGTGGAGCGAACACTCGCGGACGCCGCTGCGCGCGGTGTGGCTGGAGAACACGTCGAAGCTGACGTTGGACTCGGGGAGTTTTTCGATCTTCGAAAACGGAGAGTTTGCGGGCGAGGGATTGCTGGACCCGATTCATCCGGGTGAGAAGCGGCTGGTCTCGTACGCCGCCGATCAGGCCGTTCGGGTGCAAGTTGCATTCCGCGAAAACACGCGCGCGCTCCAGCATCTGCGCATACTGAAAGGAGTGGTGATTGAGACGCATACGGGAGTTTCGTCCGTGACCTATTCGGCGACCAACTCCGGAGATGCGGACCGCGTACTGCTTCTTGAACACCCAAGGCAGACCAATGGGTGGACGCTGGACGACGGCATCAAGGCGGCGGAGACTACGCCAAGTCTCTATCGGCTGCGCCTGGCTGTTGGAGCACATTCAACAGAGAAGCTGGTGGTGAGGGAACGCGGGCCAGAAAGCACAACAGTGACCTTGAACGCCGACAATGACCAAACCAGCTACCTGCTTGAGCTGGTGAAGCGCGTGCCCGATGCGCTGGAGAAGCTAAAGCCGGTGATTGACGCGCAGGGGGCACTTGTGGAACTTGACCGGCGGATAGCCGCATCCGAGGCGGAGGAGCAAACCGCATCGAACGATGAAGCCCGCGACCGGGAAAACCTGACGGCGCTGAAGGGGAGCGACGCGGCCAAGCGGTTTGTGGACGAACTGAACCACGCGGAAGACAAGTTGCAGGCCGCGCGGAAACAGACTGCGGACGTGGAACAGCAGAAGCAGGCCGCGGTGGAGAAGCTGAACGAGTTGATCTCGGGAATCAGCTTCGATTGGGACGTGACGAGGAAGTGAAAGGAACAGTTGTGAGTTGTAAGTTTTAAGTTGCCGGAGATCAGAGATCGAGGGCCAGGGTCAAGGGGCTGCCCTGCGCTCACCTATGGGATCGGTGGCTGAGCGCTGTCAACTTACAACTTACAACTTACAACTTACAACTTACAACTTACAACTTAAAACTTACAACTGCTTTACTGGCTCTGCATCGCGCTCAGAATGATGCGGGCAGTGACGTCTTCGTCCTCTTGCGAGGAGATCATGAGGTCGTAGAGATGGGGATTGAGCCAGTACTTGCCCCAGTTTAGCTGGAGGTACTTGGCGCGTTCGCCATCGACGGTGCGGATGCGCTGCTCGACGTCGGCGCCCTTGGCCAGGCGTACGCGCAGGCGCAGGATGCGCTCCTTGTGCGGGGCATAGACGAAGACGTGATAGGCGTCGGGTTTGTGCTGCAGAACGCACTGCGAGCCGCGGCCGACGATCACGCAGTTGCCGTCGGCATAGGCTTGCTCGATGATTTTCTGTGAGATTTTCACCATCTCCTCGGCATCGAAGACGGCGTTGTCGCGGAGTTCGAGGCCGGCAGCGAGGGCGGCGGAGCGCATGGCCTGCTGGTTGAGGCGGCGCAGCCACGATTCGACATGCTCATCGTAGCGGCGAACGACGCTCGGGTCGACGTGGGCAGCGTAAGCAATGGCGTCGATGATGTCCTTGTCGAGCAGCTTCCAGCCAAGGCTCTCGGCAATTCTTTGTGCGATTCGTCCGCCGCCGCTGCCAAACTCCCTGTTGACTGTCAATAAGCGGTATTTCATCGGATGCCCCCCGTAGAAGTGATTCCCGTCGATGGGTCCGGGGTGCACAGACTTTATCTGGTTGCTCCGATGTGCACAGTCCGGTCCGGCTCGGCACTCGGCCATCCATTATAAGGGAGCAAGATTGCGGGGTCGGTGTGGATGATCACAGGGGCCAAAAACATCCTCAAGGAAACAAAACCACCCGCGCGCAGGCGCCGCGCGGGTGGTTGCCAAGAGAGAACGGCAAACTGTTAGTAAATGACTTTCAAGCCAAATTGGACGATGCGCGGCTCGAAGGTACCGGTAACGGTGCCACCGCTGGTGGGATTGTTGATGCTGGTTGCGGTGGAGAGCGTTCCGCCCAAACCGCTTGCCGGCAGGTAAAGGTTGGTGTGGTTGAAAATGTTGTAGAGTTCGGCGCGGAACTCGATCTTCAAGCCCTCGACCGGGGTATTGAAGCGCTTGTTGAGGTCAAAGTCGGTTTCGAAGAAAGTGGGCGTGCGGCCGGGGTTGCGCGAAGCGTTGCCGAACGGGCTCAATAGGTTGCCGTTGGCGTCTTTGGTTGCGGGCAGCGTGAAGGCGTTGAGGTTGACGTACTGAATGCTGCCGTTGGACGCGCTTCTCTGGGCCAGGCAGGAGTGGCCGGAGTGGCAAAGAGCGACATCCGCACCGGCCACCTTGTTGGGGCGGTATTCGTTGGCTCCGCGATAGGTGGCGGAAATCTGCGGCGAAACGACGTTGGCTGAGTTGGGGGTGTAGGTGATATTGAAAGGAGTTCCGCCCTGGGCGGTGTTGACTCCGCTGATCTGCCATCCGCCGACGATGGCGTCGAGGACGGGACTGGCGTCAGAGAGAACGCGGCGGCCGTGGCCGACAGGCAGGTCGTAGACGAGGCTGAGGATATCGGCGACGGGCAGGTTGTAGTCGGATTGGGCGTAGTCGGCGCTGAGGTTGTTGGCGTCCTGCGGGGAGGGTGTGTTGCCCTCGAGCGAGGCGCTGGCGTTGTCAAGCGAGTGCGCCCAGGTGAAGGAGTTAAGCAGTGTGAGGCCATCGACGAAGCGCTGCTCGTAGCGAACTTGCAGGGCGTCGAAGTGGGAGTAGAACTCGTTGAGAGCCTGGGTGATGTCACCGTAATCGTAGGTGGACCCCACGGGTCCGCCCCAGGTGGGGTAGGGGCGAACGAATCCTGCGCCCAATGCGGAGTTGGTCGGGTTGGCCACGCCGAGCGCGGGATTGCCCTGGTTGGCGTTGTCAAAACCTTGCAATTTAAGGCCGTGGTTGCCGACGAAGGCGATGTCCAAAAGGGTGTTCTTGGCGAGGGCCTTCTGCACGCTGAGGAAGTAGCTCTCGACGTAGCTGTCCTTGGTGTCTTTGGGGATGTAGGTGATGTTGTCGGTACCTGGGCTGAAGTTGGAGCCGGCGGCGAGATTTGCCGGGTAGCCCTGATCGAGGGTGCGATAGCCGGACGCTGTGACCGTGGAGGGCTGCGTGACAGAGACAAACAGTGCGTTGGGCGCGTTGATGGCCAGGATGTCTCCCGAACCGGCGCGGGTGTAATGGGCGTAGCTGGTGCCGTAGCCGCAGCGGACAGCGATTGTGGGAGTGACTGCCCAGGCAAAGCCGACGCGTGGAGCGTAGTCGCCAAGGGAGGGATTGATCAGGGTTTTGCCGTAAACGCCGCCACCCGAGTAGGGGGCGACATTGCTGGTGGCGATGAACCCAGGCGTGAGGGTAACCATGGACACGGTCTGCGGGTCGAAGTTGGAGAGGTTGTTGTAGGCCTCGGAGTAGGGCGCGCCGTACTCCCAGCGCAAACCCAGGTTCAGGGTCAGCTTGGGATTGACCTGCCAGTCGTCCTGGGCGTAGACGTTGTCCATGCCTTGCAGCAGGTGGGCGCGGAAGTAGGTAGCCAGGGCGTAGTTGTTGGTGGTTCCGAAGATGAGGTCGGCCCAGTAGGTATCCGCGGCCGCAGTGGGGTTGTTGCAGGCCGTTCCGGCTGAAGCGGGGCAGGCGCTGTAGCCCTTTCCGTAGGTGAAAGAGCCGTAGAGCGGGTTGGAATCCTGCACCTGCATCCAGATGTGTTCGTATTCATAGCCGAATTTGAGAGAGTGCCTGCCCTTGATCCACGAGAAGTTGACCTTGGGGTCGAGCAGCGACGGATATTGCCACTGGGGGTTAGTGCTCTGGCGTCCAAAAGCGGTAAAGCCGCCTGAGACGCTGGTGGATGGCAGGCCGCCGGCGACAACGGGGTTGGTGGGCAGGCCAGGGATGACGATGGCGTTGTCGCCGATGGAGAGCGTGAATTTGCCGGCCCTGGTAGCCGAAAGGCCGAGGCGGGCATCGAGCACCTTGTTCGTGCCCATCAGGCGGGTGTAGCCGAGCGCAATCTGCTGGTCGAGAATCTTGATGCGGCCGTTGGTTTGCCCATCGAGCGGCAGGGGCAGCGTGGGGAAGTTGATGCCGGTCTCTTTACGATCGCTGACTTTGAGGAACCACGAGCTTTTGTCGCTCTGCTGGAAATCGAATCGAAGGTCGCCCTTGTCGGCATTGTCGGTAAACGGCGCGTTTGTGGGGCAGTCGTTCGAATCGAGGCCGGTGGAGGCGTTGATGCCCGCGGCGCCGGGAGCAATCTGGCATTGGGCGGGCAGGTCGGCGAAGAAGCTGAGAATCTGCTTGGCAATGGGGCTGGCATTGGGCGAGTTGAGAATGGGCGTGCCGGCCTTGTAGTAGGTGCCGGGGCTGAATGGGTCCTGCACATCGACGGCGAGAATGCCGTTGATTTCATTCTCAGTGGGGACGGTCAGCACCACCGACGGGGTGAGCTTCTGGCGGAAGCCTTCGTAGTCAAGAAAGAAGAAGAGCTTGTTGGGGATGATGGGGCCGTTAAAGTTGACTCCGAACTGATTGCGATTGAAGCCGGGCTTGGCGATCGGATGGGTTCCGCTGAAAGCTTTGATGTAGCCGAAGGCGTTGAGGTCGGTATTGCGATTGAATTCGTAGAGCGTGGAGTGGAAGTGGTTGGTGCCGCTTCTGGTGGCCACGTTGATGGTGGCGCCGGCGGAGCGGCCGTACTCGGCGCTCTCGTTGTTGGTGACCACCAGGAATTGCGAGATGGAGTCCGGTGGGGGCTGAATGATCTGGTTGTCGAAGCCCTGGTTGCTCTCGCCGTAGGCATTGTTGTCCATGCCGTCGAGCAGGAAATTGTTGAACATGCTGCGAAGGCCGTTGACGTTGTACGATCCGGCGCGCACCAAACTGGTGACGGCGGTGGTGGTGGCCGCGGTGGGCGCCTGACGGGAGCCCGTGACCAGTGCCAGCAGGTCAGAGTAGTTGCGGCTCACCAACGGCAGGGATTCGGTCTGATATTCCGAAACCGATTGTCCGCGCTCGCTGGTCTCGGTCTCGATTTGCAGGGATACATCGCTGACTTCGACGGTGGTTGCGTCCGCACTGCCAACCTTGAGGGTGAGGTCGATGCGTTGGCGTCCGGCAACCGAGACAGTGATGTTTTTGGCTTCGGCCGGGGCAAAGGTCGGCGCAGAGGCTTCGATGTTGTACACGCCGACGCGCAGCGAAGGGATTTCGTAGTCGCCGCTGGCGTTGGCGGTAACCTTGATGACGTTGCCGGTATTGATGTTGGTGGCGGTGATGGCCGCGTTGGGCACCGCGGCGCCGGTGGCGTCATGGATGGTGCCAATCAGGCTGCCATCCTCGTACTGGGCTCTTGCGGATGGGATACAAAATGCGAACAAGAGGCCTGCCAGAAAGAGAGTTCTGCAAATAAGGTTTAGTGTCTTCATGCACGCCAGCCTACAGAGGGTATTTCACGCGGCGGTGAATTCGCGGTGAACGTAACGTGAATCGGCGGGGGCGCACAGCGATGTATGACGGGTTTTCCAGAGCGTGACCGGATGCGGCCCTGCGGCGTGGTCTGCCGTACACTGGATGCGTAGAAAACCTGGGCAGCACGGCTTTGGGGCGAGCGGCTCGATTCACTGGAGGCAAGGCAGCATGAAAATCATCGGGGTCCTTTTCGGCATGGAAAACAGCTTTCCCGGCTCTCTGGTGGAGCACATCAATGCGCGCGCCCTGGACGGCATACGGGCCGAATTTGTTGAGACAGGCGCAGTGCGCCTGGACAAGGCTCCGCGCTACTCGGTGATCGTGGATCGGATTTCGCACGATATTCCGTTCTTTCGCGCCTATTTGAAGCATGCCGCGCTGAACGGGACGATCATCATCAACAACCCGTTCTGGTGGAGCGCGGACGACAAGTTTTTCAACTATTCACTGGCGGAAAAGCTGGGGGTGGCGGTGCCGAAGACGGTGATCCTGCCGCACAAGAAACATCCCGAGGGAACGACGGACCGGTCGATGCGCAATCTCGAATACCCGCTGGATTGGGACGGCGTGTTTGCCTACGTGGGCGAGCACGGATTTCTGAAGCCGGTGGATGGCGGCGGGTGGCGCGATGTGTACCACATTCACAATCGCGAGGAGTTTTTCAGGGCGTACGACCAGTCGCGGGATTTGTGCATGACTTACCAGAAAGCGGTCGAGTTTAACGAGTACTTCCGCTGCTACGTGGTGGGGCAGAAGAAGGTGCACATCATGCCTTACGACCCGCGCAGGCCGCATGCGGAGCGGTATATACAGAATCCGCCGAAGTATGACAAGAAGCTGCTGAAGCGGGTGGAGCAGGATGCGCTGAAGTTATGCCAGGCGCTTGGATACGACTTGAACACGGTGGAATTCGCGGTGGAGGATGGGATTCCATATGCCATCGACTTCATGAACCCCGCGCCGGATGCTGATTTGCATTCGGTGGGGCAGGTGAACTTCGACTGGATTGTGCGGGAAGTGGCGGACCTGGCGATTGCCAAGGCGAAGAAGGCGCCGCATGTGCCGGAGTTGAGGTGGGCGGCGTTTCTGGGGGCGGAGGCCGCAAAGCCGGTGAAAAAGAAGGCGGCGAAGAAGAACAGGGTTAAAGCCAAGGTGTTTCCAGGAACTGCGGAACATTCCAAGTGAGACTTAGAATCCGGCCCATCGACCCGACGTCCTTAAGTCCGCGAGTTGCTCTGGTCTGTTTTTTGGCCTCATTCGTCGTGCTTTCTGCGTTTGGGATCATATTTGTATATCAACTCGTCGCGGTGGCGTGGGCAGCCCTTTTTCACCCGGAGGCTCAGGTAGATGGAGTGCAACTCTTTTTTTCGGTGTTCGGTCTATCACTTCTCCTGCTGGTTTGGATTCCAAGCATGTCGACAATGCGGAGGTTGTGGCGGACTCGCGCGGTGCGGACACCGAAAAAGGTATGAGGCGGGTCGCGGAACTTTCCTTTGGACCGGATCGTATCTTGCTTGGTCCGTCTGAAGGAGAACCTCCGCGTGAGCAACCGATTCGTTTCCCCACTTCGTGCCACTGCCATGGGCGCGCTTTTTCTTGCTGCCAGCCTCTCCTCCGTTGCGCAGGACAAGGGCTTCAGCCTCGATCTTCACGCCAACTCCCACGCAACTGCGAAAGACATCGGGCTGCCCAACTATCCTGGCGCGAAGCCGTGGAAGGAAAACGATAGCGAGTCCGCGGCCAACCTGGGCCTGAGCTTCAAGGGATTCAATTTCACGCTGATGGCCGCGAGTTTTGAGACAACCGACTCCGGGGCCAAGGTGCTGGACTACTATCGCAAGCCGCTGGCGCATTATGGCGAAGTGCTGGAGTGCTTCAAAGGCAAACCGGTAGGCGCGCTCACGGTGACGAAGAGCGGGTTGACCTGCGACGCCAAGAAGGACGGCAACATCGAGGTGAACGGAAGCGGGGACTCGTCGACTGACCACGAGCTTCGCGCTGGCACGCCGTTGCGCTTCCGCATTGTGGGCATCAGCGATGCGAAGGACGGCAAGACGCGCTTTGGGCTGGTTTATCTCGAGCTGCCCAAGGATTCCGATTCCGACTCAAAGAACTAGAGCATTCATTCCCGTGCATACATTGCGCACAACGGTCTTCGTGGCTGGCATTTATCGCCGAAGTGCCCAGGGTAACACCATGGAAAAAGACGCGGATGTTTTGCCGATAATTTCAAGGGTTTGGCGCACAATGGTTAGTGGCTCGTCGAAACGCAGAAAACAATAGATTCCCGCGAGCTTCTCGCCGCAGTTTGCCTTAACAGCCTGTGGTGAAAGT
>Ga0302278_10002266_pt1 | contig 22419 bp, 22 predicted proteins | sample III_Bog_N3_2_FD_194543 | JGI IMG/M metagenome (GOLD analysis project Ga0302278, IMG submission 194543) | Peat permafrost microbial communities from Stordalen Mire near Abisko, Sweden - III_Bog_N3_2 | ecosystem: Environmental > Terrestrial > Soil > Wetlands > Peat | place: Sweden: Abisko...
CGAGATCGATAAACATCGCCGCTAGCTTTTCGCCTCTCCGGCGTGCATCAGCCAGCGCAACTTCCATCCGGTCCTGCAGCAGCGCCCGGTGCGGCAACTCCGTAAGCGCATCGTAATACGCCAGAAATTGAATCCGGTCCTCCGCGGCTTTGCGCTCGGTAATGTCGCGCATATACCAAATTCTGCCGCGATGTCGCCCATTTGCATCCACCAATGGCGCAGAGTATCGCTCAAAGACCTTCCCATTCTTCAATCTGAACTCGTCCGTGCTTTTTTCAGTCCGATTCGAGTTGAGATAGGTGATCCTCTCAACGAATGCTTCGGGGCCTTCCACCTTGTCCAGCATGTGTTGGCGAGTAAGACGAGCGTCACCGGTAGCCAAGAGCTCGTCTGGCATGCCAAAGCTGAGCCCAAACTGTTTGTTTGCCAGAACGATCTTATCGAGTTCGTCGACGACCAGGATTCCGTCCATAGTCGTCTCGGTCTGCGCCTCCAGAAGCGCAGTCTTGAACACCAGCGCTTCCTCGGCTTGTTTGCGCTCAGTAATGTCGCGCACAGTAGCCAGCAACATCGGCCGCCCACTCAGCGTTAACGTCGATAGACACACCTCAGCCGGAAATACTTCGCCGTTCTTGCGCTGGTGCAGCCACTCGAAACGCTCCTTGCCATTCCGAAAGGCAGACTCCATCCTCTCTTGGGCCGCTGTACCCGAGGGGGTGCCATCCAGCTGGTTCGCGGGTGACATTTCGTACGGAAGCGGCATCGCAGCGCCGGATGAATATCCAAACATCTGCCGCGCAGCCAAATTGCAGTCCACAACGCTGTTCTCGTCCACCAGCCAGCTCGCGTCGCCGGAGTCTTCAAACAACACGCGATACCTGTTCTTGCTGTCTTCCATCGCGGCTTCAGCGCGCTTCTGCTCGGTAATGTCTTCGGCCGTGCCTTCGTGTCGCACAACGTTGCCACGGCTATCGTACGAAGCGCGGAGACTCACTCTTACCCATTTCCTGCTGCCATCTTTCCGGTAAAGCTCCACTTCCTCGCCGCGCACAATGCCTTTCTCGCCGACGATCTGAGTCAGTTCAAGAAGTCTGCCTGGATTGACAAATAATTGCTGCGCAACATTCGACACCGCAGCGATGAGTTCTTCAGGAGAGCTATATCCATGCAATTCCGCCATCGCCTGGTTGATGCTAAGGGGCCGTCCGTCCGGCGTCGTCTGAAAGATCCCGACCGCTGCGTCGTTAAAGATGGCCCGATACTTCTCCACAGCTTCCCGAACCGCCTCCTCGGCCTGCTTCTGTTCGGTGATGTCTTCCGTCGTGCCTTCATGCAGCAGGATATTTCTGCTGGCGTCGCGGACCGCTCGGACACTGAGCCGCAACCACTTTCTGGAGCGGTCCCTGGTATAGACCTCGATTTCGACACCACACGCCGCGCCCTGTTCGGACACGATTTGAATGCACTGGGCCATCTGCGTGGGATCGACCACCAAAGGCTGGCCGGCAGTCTCCGCCAGCAATTGCTCCGGCGAATCGAACCCATGCATTCGCGCAAACGCAAGGTTGACATCGATGAGCCGTCCATCTCCTGCGGCCTGAAAAATCCCGATGACCGCATCCTCAAACATCCCGCGATACTTTTCCTCGGCCTGTCGGGTCGCTGCTTCCGCCTGCTTCCGCGCAGTAATGTCATACGCCGATACCAGCATGGATTCGATTCCCTGAAAGTCCAGCGAATGACAGACAATCTCGACGTCGATCAGTTCCCCACTCTTCCGGCGGTGCCTCCAGAATCCACGCTCCTGCAGCCCCGGAGTGCGACGCTCTATATCCGACAGCACCTCGGCAACATCCCCTTCCGGGCGAATCTCGAGTACCGTCTTTGCCAGAAATTCCTGCCGGCTAAACCCGTATTGCCGGATTGCCGCTTCGTTCACCGCAAGAAACCGAAGCGTGCCGGTGTCGAAAACCCACATGGGAATCGGGTTGCATTCGAACAGCAGCCGGTACTGCCCATCCGACTCGAGCGAAGAGATCTCCCGCTGCTTCTTGCCGGCGATCTCCCGCACAATAGTGGACACTCTCGTATCACAGACCCCGGAACTCTTCATCGGCAATTCCGCAAAATGTTTTAGGTCCTGCCGGTCATCGCTGGACGTCCATGGCGCGTCCTCGGCAATTCGTCCTTCGAATCGCCCTGCAATCAACTTCCGCGACGCTGGTGATGCCAGACTCATTCAATAACCCAATCGGCCGTTCTCACTCCGGGATGAATCCAACGCAGACACTCCGGGCTCGAACAACGCTCGCCCCATCCCAGACCGCGAGTATGTCCATAACCATCAGATTCCCAATATGGAAATCTAGAATCCCACCTTTGTCTCACCAAGCAATGTGACGTGGCTCACAGACGGGTGGTCACTGAAGGCGTGGTCGCTGAAGTGGTCCAGGAGGATCCCCTCCAGCCGCGTCACCAGCGCCCCCAAAGCCGCCTCCAAACCAACCCACACCGCACCCATCTTTCGCTTGTCATACCCCTTTCGCTTGTCATTCTGAGCATCGCGAACGGGGTCCCCGCCCAGCTTGCTGGGTGGGATTGGAAGAATCCCCGCATTTCGCCTTTGCCGCTGCCGTTTCCTGTCAGCGCTGAAAGCGCACCCCACACCAGCCTTGGGCCGACGCGAGTGGCGGCCGCGCCCCGGCAACTAGTGCTCGCTGGGAACACCAAGCCGTGAGTGCAAGCCCGGGTATCGTCGTCAAGAGGATTCCGGCGCGGCGCATCCCTCCCACCAAAGCCGTGCCCATCACCCGCGCGCAATCCGATCCAGCACGCCGCGTACCCCGCCGCCTGAGCCTGCCCCTACGGTCGCGTCCCCAGCTTATTGTCCCTAACTCCCACTGACAGCGGCGTCACCACCGGTGTCGCTGCTCCAATTACCTCAGCTAAACCAGACGGATAGCTGTACCAAACGTTTCCCGCCCCGTCGATAACAGGTCCCACTCCCGCACCCCCATCGAAGCCTGCCGAAGGTGACAAGGGAGCGCCTGAATTGGAAAACTCCGAAACGGTGTCAGCTGCCACCCAAACGTTGCCAGCTCCATCGATCGCTAAAGAACCTCCTTGGTAACTCAATCCTCCGCCGGTGAACCCGCCCGAAGGGGAGAGCGGAATACCGGAACTCGAGAGTTTGATGAGGGTGACAGGCGTAGCCACCACCGTGTTTAGTCCCCAAACATCTCCTGCGCTGTCGATCGCCAGACTCGTCGCATTGTTAACCCCTGCACTGGGATAGCTGGTTAGCGACCCCGTACTTGAGAGTTTTGACAGCCCATACCTATCCGCCACCCAGACACTTCCATAGGAATCGCTAGCGACTCCTCCGCCGTAAAGAGACCCACCCGAATAGCCGCCCGAAGGGGAAATTACCGTCCCGGACGAGCTTAACTCTATTACGTCGTTTGTCCCAGGGAACCACACGTTTCCGGAAGCGTCGAAAACCATCCCAGTCTCACCCCGGATTGGGTAGCCACTCACAGGAGACAGAAGCGAACCGGCACTGGAAAGTACGACCACGCCGAAGGCCTGGGTCAACCAGGCGTTCCCCTCCGGGTCGATAGCAAAGTTACCAGTTGCTATCGGATAGCCCGTAGTCGGCGAAACATAGGCTCCGGAAGCGGCAAGCAGAAAAACGGCAGGAGTTCCCGAGCTTGCTGAACCTGAGATCCATATTTGGCCGGAGCCATCCACCGCAATGCCACCTATCCGCCAATCGAAGAAAAAGCTCAGCGTCACTCTCCACTCATCCGGGATATACGTCAGCCCTCCCGCAAACGGGGGATTGCCACCCACCAACCCATCAAGCGCCGCCACGTTAGCCGCCGGATTATGCGCAATGTTGATCGCTGCAGTTGCCGTATCTGTCGGCGTGGCTCCCGTCGTCCCGCCACTCAGCGCATAGCCAAACAACAGGCTGCATCCATTCGATGAGGCCGCTCCAGCGCCCGTGCATGACGCCAGCACATTCGCCAATGTATTGACGGTATCTGGCGACGCTCCGCTTGCGAAATTTGACGGGGGTTTGGCCAGCGCAACGCCCGTTCCCAACGGCTCCAGGTTTGCCACATTGGCAAACGCATTTGCAATACCCGTCTGCGCCAGCGCAGTCCCTGAACTCCCCACGTGCGTCGCATCCGTCGCAAACCCTGCGAACGCATACGCCGTCGCAATCGTCGACACCTCGTTCATCACCACATAGGGCACCGCCGCAAAGCTTCCGCCACTCGGGCATGATCCCAACGCCGCCAGTAGTCCGATCCCCGTGTTCGTCCCCGAACCGGTCGAGCCCCCAAGTGCATACAGATACACCTGGCTCCCCGGCGTGCAACCGTAGTTGCCAAGAAAGAAGCTGCCGTCCGCGCCTGTCAACGCATATGCGCCCACCGAATCCGACTTCCCCGTGCTCGACGCGCTCAGCAGCGACACGGACGCATTGCTGCTGGACGCCGCCAGTCCCGCACCGCCATATCCGGTCGTGCCTGCCGCGAACATATACACGTGCGCCCCGGCAAGCGCCATCTGGCTCGCTAATGCCCGGCCGTTCGGCACAATCACCTGCACCGTCGCCGTATTCGACAGATTGCCCGTATCGGTCACCGTCAACTTGACCGTGTACGTTCCCCACGCCGCATAGGTGTGTGTTGGACTCGCCACCGCTGCCGTAGTCCCGTCCCCAAAATCCCACGCGTACGTCAGCGTCTTCCCCTGCGGGCTGGACGAGCCACTCCCGCTGAAGCTCAGCGCAACGCCCTCGACTCCCGTATAAGGCCCTCCCGCACTCGCCACCGGCGGCAGGTTGACGACATACGCCGCGCTGGCCACCGCGCTATTGGTGTAGCCGCTCTCTACCGCAATCGCCTCGATCGTCTCCGAGTTCGCAACTGTGATCGCTCCGCTGTACAGCGTCGACCCGGTCGTGGGCGTCGTCCCATTCGTCGTGTAGTAAATGGTCGCGCCAGCCGTCCTATCGGTAATCGTCACCGTCTGCGCCGACGTATACGTTCCTGCGGCGATTGAGAAGGTCGGCGTCGCGGCCGGTACCTCAATCACAAACGCCGCGCTGGCCACTACGCTGCCGGAATACCCGCTGGCAAACGCGATCGCCTGCACCGTCTCCGAATTCGACACCGTGATCGCCCCGGTGTACAGCGTCGACGCAACCGACGGTACGCTCCCGTCTATCGTGTAGTAGATTCTTGCGCCCGCGGTCGTGCTCGTAATCGTCACGGTCTGCGCAGATGTATAAGTCCCCGCCGCTACTGAGAACACCGGCGTGGCCGCCAGCGCAATCGGCCCCCCACCCGCGGTTCCCGATGAACCCGCCACACCGGAACTGCAGCCAACCAACCCCACCACCACAGCCAAAGCACACACCACTCCCACAAACCAGGCCCGCATCCTACTCTCCTCGGAGACTCGCCCCAAGGCGATCACAGGCTACTCCTCACCTCGGTAAATATGGACCCCAGCCACACTGGAACGTCGCTCACAAATGACCGTGGGCATTTGCCGGCCGAGCTGACGCCTGATTTCTGATTTCTCAAACGGGCTACAGTCGCTTCAAATACGCCTTCGCCGCATCCATCTCCGGGAACAGCCGCTCCTCTGCCTGGAACGCCTTGGAGTGCACACATCGCCGCCCTGCCTTCACCCGCACCGGATGCTTCAGGTGCAGCATCTCGTGGTACAGCAGGTACTCGATGGCGCACCGCGGCGTATCCGCCCGGTCGAAGACGCGGCTCACCATGATCGTGTTGTGCGCCGCATCGTAGTGGCCCAGCATCCGCCGCGCGTGGTGCGCGCTCCAGGTCAGCGTGGGCCGTCCCAGCAGCCCGTGGAAGAACCGCACGTTCACGCTTTCGAAGACCTCGTCCAGGTCGTAGTAGTGTCCGCGCGCCGTCAGAATCGTCTTCCGCCCGCGCGTTTGGCGAATCTGCTCCGCCTGTCGCGCCACCGCCTCCGACGACACATGCTGCCGATAGCGATGCGAGTGCGTCCGCTCAATCGGCTTCTTGTACAGCTTGGCCAGCAGGATGTGCGCGATCGCGCGATGCACGGACTCCGGCGCCGGTTCCAGCAGGTCCGAAAGCCGCACCAGCAGCTTCCCCTCCCGCAACCGGATGGTCGTGTTCAGCGACGTGAACCGGCGGAAGCGAACGTCGAACGGAGGCATCGGCGCACGCGGCCGCAACTCGCGGTACTCCTGCTCAAAGACGTCAATAAGGGCGGTGGACACGCTGGAATCCAGATTAGCCGATCCGCCGGAGGAAAACGGACGGGCCGCAGCGGCAGGAGCGACCTGCCGCTTCAGCCAGTCGATCGCTCGCCCCACCGGAATCAGTTGGACGCAGGCCCCGTGGTCGCAGGAGCCGGCGGAGTTGCAGGCGTTGGCGCCGCCGGTGCAGCGGCTGGTCCAGGTTGCGCCGTCGGCTCGAAGTTCGGCACCGCCGGCAGAGCTTTCAGTGGATCCAGATGCGCCACGGCGCCAATCGGAATCTCCACCGCGCCCACGCGATCGGAGACCATGTCATGGATCGCCGTCCGCAAGTAGTACTGTCCCTTGACCGGCACACTGACCTCTTCGTGGAACGCCATGCCGCCCTCCAGCAATTTGGCATAGTCGTCCGGTGTTAGCGCTTTATACAGCCGATTGCTCGCCCAGATCAGCCGCTCACCATCCTTGTTGTACACAAACGTCCATACCTCGATGGCGCAATGCCGGTTGTTGTTGGCATCCTGCCGGCAAGTCACGGCGCGTGGATCCGGCACCAGGTCCACACCGTAAGCCTTGTACGGGCCTTCCACTTTGACCTGCGGGTTGGGATTGGTCTGGTTCGTGGCCAGCGGTGTGTCTCCCGGAGGCGCGTCCGAGGGGCGAATGCGCACCTTGAACAGGATCTCTGCCGGGTCCGGGCCGCCATGCATCATCGCCGTTGCCATCGTGGTCGGCTGTGCCAACGAAGTCGCAGCCAGCCCCGCCACCACCTTGCTGCGGTCGTTCGGGTCCACCGCATAGTACCCGTTCCGGTAGGCGAGTTTCACTCCCGGCTGGTCCACCTTCACCTTCACACTGCGGAACCGCTCATCCCACGTCGTGTTGGTCGGCGTATAGGTGAGCGTGTAGTAGTTAGAGCCGTTGTCGATGGCCTTTGCTACAGCCTTGGTCAGGTCGTTGGTGTTGATGAATGCCTGGCCGCCCGTGTCCTCTGCCATGGCCATCATCGTCTCGTGCTCCTGCGCCGTCTGCGTCAGGAATGCATTCTGCTCCGTCGCCGCTGCGGCCCCACTGTCGGATGTGATGGCCGCCGATGTACCGCTGGCAAAGTTCAGCGCCGGATCCACCTGCACACCGCGCACATCCACCGGATATACCGCGACCTGCGCCCGCGTCAGCAGGTTGTCCGTCGCGCGCACCTCTTCGTCGTTGCGCACCACGGAGTCGTTCGGGTCGGCCTCGTTCACGTTGGGTTCCACATCCAGCGGGAACCCTCCGGAGAACCAGATCACGTTCTTGCGCCCGGGAATACCCACCAGATATCGCGCCAACAGATCGAATGCGTGCAGAGTATATTGCTGCCGCATATCCTGCTCGAAGGAGGTCTGCATCGCCTCGAAACGGTTGATGTTGTCTACAATCTCCTGTGTGATCTCCCCCGGTACGGCCATCGGCGCATTCAACGAGTCGGAGAGCGTGCTATCGCCAATCGCACCGCCGTTGAATGGATCGGACAATATCTGCGATGCCTGCGGCGCCCCACCCTTCTTCACGTCCAGCGCGGCCTTCAATGCGTTCATGTCGGAGGTGAATCCCTGCAGCATGCTCAACTGCGTCGTCAGCCCGAAAATGGCAATACGCGTGCCCGGCGTTGCGTGGTTCAGGTAATCCGTCAACTGCTTGCGCGCCATGGGCTGTGCCGTCAGCGGCGTGTTCAGGTAGTCCAGCAGCAGCACGTTCACCGGGCCATTCGCCGGCGCCGGGGGCCGGTTGGAAAACAAGCCTGCGGGTAGCTTCGCCGGCGGCACAATCCTCACGCTGGTTGCGGCACTGTGTTCCTCAAAGTGCCGCACCATCTGCACCTTATTGTTCTCCGTCAACGAGAAGTCCGAGGGCTGCAACCCGTGGACCGCGTTGCCCTGGGAGTCCGTCACTACAACGTCAATCACCACCAGGTTGCTGTAGGTACGGATCGTCTGGATCGCAGCCGTGTCCGGCTGACCCACTCGTGCCTTGAGCGTTGGGTCCTGCTGCCCCGCTGCGGCAGCAGGGGCCTGGCCGGTGGCGGGCAACGCAAACAAGGCCGCGACAGACGCGGCCACAATAAACGATTGGAAGGAACGGAGTTGGGTATGGCGAAGCACGGAAACCCTCCTACAGCTATAACTCAAGAATACACTCCTATAAGACGCTGGAAGCCACTCTTTCGAGGCCGCGTGCCCGCAAACCGCAGGAACCCTCAGCCTTCCGGCTCCGGCTTTGGACCTGAGGCGCCGGTCTCGCCGCTCGACTGAGCCGCCGCTTCCACTGCGTGCGCAATGTGGCCCACCTGCAGCTTCACCAGCTCCGGCTGCGCAATCCGCGTCGGCCCCAGTACTGCAATCCGCGGCAGCGGCCCACGCACCATCGCCACCTCGTCGCAGGCATACAGCCGCGGACAGGCCTGGCAATCCTTGTAGATTTTGTCCGGCAGCGTCGTCCGGTCGGCCAGCCGAAACCCGAAGTGAAAGAAGAAGTCCGGGATGCGCGTAAACAGGCAAACCGAGACAACGCCCTGCAGATCGGCCTCCTCCAGCAGTGCCACCAGCAGCCGCCCGCCGGCTCCCTGCCCCTTGGCCTCCGGCTTCACCACAATCGACCGAACCTCCGCCAGGTGCGGTCCATACAGGTGCAGCGCGCCGCAACCCAGGAAGATGCCCGCCTCCGAATAGGCCACAAAGAAATCGCGCACGTTCTCGCAGATCTCGGCGTAGTTGCGGCGCAGCAACGTTCCATCGCCGGAGAGTGAGTTCACCAGTTCGAAGATGCTGACCGCGTCCTGAAGCTTTGCTTGACGCACCACAGCACCGCCAACACGCGAACGGGTCGATGCGGTGGACTCACTGGCGGCCATCAGGGAGGCTGAACTACTCATCTAGTTATTGTCCCCCAATCTGCGTTTTGCCGCAGCAACAGCTTCCGCCACACGCGCGCGCGCCGTACCTCCGACGACATCATGGCAATCCAGCGTCGCCTCCAGCGTGATGGCAGCGAAAAAGTCCTCTGCGAACGCGTCGGACAGCGTGCGCAGCTCCTCGAGCGTTAGATCGTTCAGTTCGCGTCCGGATTCAAGCCCTAGCCGCACCGCATTGCCCACAATCTCGTGCGCCTTGCGGAACGGCACGCCCTTGTTCGACAGATATGTCGCCGCCGCCATCGCGTTCAGGTAGCCCGTCGTCGCAGCCGCCTTCATGCGGTTAAAGTTGAACCGCAACGACCGCGTGAATGGCGGCAGAATGCTGAGAATCCCGGTCGCCGTTCCAGCGGCATCGAAGACCGGTTCCTGGCCCTCCTGCAGATCCTTGTTGTACGCCAGCGGCAGTCCCTTCATCAGCGTCGCCAGCGTCACCGACGCACCCAGCAGCCGCGCCGACTTGCCGCGAAGCAGCTCTGTGAAATCAGGATTCTTCTTCTGCGGCATCGCGCTCGACCCGGTGGAGAATGCCTCTGGCAGATCGAGGAAGCCGAACTCGGCAGTCGAGTAGAGCGTCAACTCCTCCGCGAACCGTGAGACGTGAACGCCGACCGTTGTCAAGCATTGCGTAAACTCCAGCAGAAAGTCGCGATCGCTTGTGGCATCCATGCTGTTCAGCGTCGGCCCGTCGAAGCCAAGCTCCCGCGCCGCAATGTTGCGATCCAACGCCAGCGTCGCTCCGGCAACGGCGCCTGAACCCAGCGGGCACAGATTCATTCGCTTGCGCGAGTCCGTGAGCCGGCTGATGTCGCGCTCGATCATGCTGACATACGCCAGCAGCCAGTGCGCCACCAGCACCGGCTCCGCGCGCTGCAGATGCGTATATGACGGCATCACCGCTTCGCTCGCTTGCACCGCAAGCTCAATCAGAGCGCTGCCCCATGCACGCAAACCCTTTACCGTCGTGTCGATGGCCTCTCGCACAAACAGTCGCATGTCCGTCGCAATCTGCTCGTTGCGGCTGCGGCCCGCGTGCAGCTTCAGCGCAAGCGGACCGATCACCTCCGTGAGCTGCAGCTCGACGTAGTGGTGGATGTCCTCCACCTCGGGATGGAGCGTTGGCAGATAGCCCGACGAACCCCCAACCATGCCAACGCCAGGCATCCGCTTGCGCAGCACTTCCCCCAGATAGTCGACATCGAGAAACTTCTGGACCTCTTCGAAGCCAATCTCCGGAACCCTGTCCAAACCGGCCAGCATCGTCTCCAACTCTTGCGGCGTCAGGATGCCGGCGGCCGCAATCGCCTTCGCGTGAGCCTTCGATGCGTCCAGTTCGTGGCGCAGCAGCAGCACGTCCACGCGGAAGGAGGCCTGCCACTGCTCAAACATGGGGTCCAGCGGCTCGCGGAAGCGGCCGGACCACATCTTGCCTCCCGCCGCTGCTTGCTGCTTCTCTTCGCTCACTGCAATCCTCTGCTTTCCTACGTCCGTTTGCGCGCCTGGATGCCGCGGTCGCGTGCATTCGACACGCGCTTTGCCCCGCCCAGCAGCATCAGCAGCAGCGCCTTCTGCGCGTGCATGCGGTTCTCCGCCTGGTCGAATACCACAGACTGCGGCCCATCCAGCACCGCGTCCGTCACCTCGGCGTTGCGATGCGCCGGCAGGCAGTGCATGAACACCGCATCCTGCTGCGCCCGCGCCATCAGCGCCTCGTTCACCTGGTAGGGCTTGAAGATGGGCGCGCGCTTGGTCGACTCGTGCTCAAATCCCATGCTGGTGCAAACATCGGTGTAAACGGCATCCGCGCCGGTCACAGCCTTCAGCGGGTCCTGCATCAGCGTGATGCTGCCGCCTGTCTGCTCGCTAATCTCGATGGCCTTGTGGATGATCTCCAGCTTCGGTGCGTAGCCCTTCGGCGTCGCCACCGTGCAGTGAACGCCCAGTTGCGCCGCCGTCAGCATCAGCGAGTGGCACACGTTGTTGCCATCGCCCACATAGGTAAAACGCAGCCCCTCCGCCGAGCCAAATCGCTCCTCCAGCGTGAAGAAGTCCGCAATCGCCTGGCAGGGATGCTCCAGGTCCGACAGCGCGTTGACCACCGGAATCTTCGAGCACGCCGCCATCTCCGTAATCGTGTCGTGCGAATAGGTGCGCAGCACCATCACGCTCATCCAGCGCTCGATATTGTGCGCCATGTCGGCCAGCGACTCGCGCTCGCCCAGCGGCGACTGCGTCTGGTCCACGAAGATCGCATTGCCGCCCAGCGTATTGATCGCCGCCTCGAACGTCAGCCGCGTACGCAGCGACGCCTTCTCAAAGAACAGCACCATCTGGCGCCCGTCCAGCGCGTGGCGGAAGTCGTCCGGATTGCTCTTGACCGCATGCGACAGCTCCATGATCGCGGCCATCTCCTCCACCGTCAGGTCGCCGATGGAACAAAAGTCGCGCCCGCACAGCCGCTTGGCCGCCTCGGAGAATGCGGTGTCGGACTGGATGCCGAGCGACGGGGTCTTCGCCGCGCGCGCCGGCTCCGGGGCGGGCTCCTGCTTCGGATTCATCACTAAAGTTTTGCTACCCATGGGAGTGTTCTCCTGCCGGCGTCTGGCCGGCCAATGCTGCACTGGTAAGGCTGGTAAGAATTCCATCGAGCGCCGCAATCGCAGTGTCCACATGCGCGCGCTCCAGGACGTAGGGAGGGAGAAACCGCAACACAGTCTCGCTGGTGCGGTTCAGAATGATATGGCGGGCCATCATCTCTGCCGCTGCCCTGGTCGCAAGCTCTGCCGAGTCCAGTTCAAGACCCAGCATCAGCCCCATGCCGCGCACCTCGGTCACACAATCGTGCCGCGTGCGCAGCCACTCAAGCTGCTCCTTGAAGTAGCCACCTACATCCTGGATATGCGCCAGTAGATCGCTCTGCTTCATGGTGTCTACAACGGCGATGGCCACCGCGCAGGCCAGCGGGCCGCCGCCGAACGTGGTGCCATGCATGCCCGGCGAAATCGCGCGCGAACCCTCTTCCGTGCACAACATCGCGCCCATCGGCAGGCCATTCGCAATCGGCTTGGCCAGTGTTGTAACGTCCGGCAGAATTCCGTAGTGCTGGTAGGCAAACCACTTCCCTGTGCGTCCCATGCCGGACTGGATCTCGTCCGCCAACAGCAGCGCACCGGTGGAGTCGCATAGCTCCCGCGCCGCTGCCATAAACTCCTGGCTCAGCGGATGAATGCCGCCCTCGCCCTGGACCGCTTCCACGCAGACGCCGCATACATCCGTAGAAAACTTTGCACGCAGATCGTCCACATCGTTGAAGCGCACAAACTCCACATCCGGCATCACCGGCGCAAACGGCTCGCGGTACTTCTCCTTGTGCGTCGTCGCCACCGATCCCATCGTCCGCCCATGGAAGCTGTGTTCCAGCGCCAGAAATCTGGTGCCGATGGTCTTCCCTTCCGCGCGCAACACGCCGGCGTGCGCGCGCGCCAGCTTCAGCGCCGCCTCCCAGGCCTCCGTGCCGGAGTTGCAGAAGAAGACGCGGTCCAGCCCGCTCATCTCCGTAAGCCGGACCGCAAGCTCTGCCGTGTGCTCATGGAAAAACAGATTCGACGTGTGCAGCAGGCGCTTGCTCTGCGCCACGATCGCCGCTTCGACCGCGGGATGCCCATAGCCCAGCGCGGACACGCCAATGCCGCTCAGCAGGTCCAGGTAGTCGTTGCCCTGCTCGTCGCGCAGAAACACGCCGGTGCCCCCGACAAACAGCACCGGGTTGCGCTCATACGTATGAAGTAGCAGCTTCTTTTCCGCTGCCTGGATCGTTCCTAATTTCATCTGATCGTCAATCATGCCACCATGACCTCCGTTCCGTCGTTGACCTTGGTCGTACAAAGGTCGGGTAATAAATGTGCTGCCTCGGCCGGCAAAATCCGTACGCGCTTCACGCCGTGCGTCAGCGCCTCGCGACAGGCATTCAGTTTGGGCAGCATGCCGCCGGAGACCACCATCTGCCGTTCCAACTCGGGAATCTGCGGCAGCGAGAGCCAGCGCATCACCTGGCCGTCCGCGCCCTTGACGCCGGGCACGTCCGTCAGAAATACCAGCGCATCGGCCTGGGTGCAGATCGCGCAGGCTGCTGCCATCTCGTCGGCATTGATGTTGTAGTACTCGCCGTCGAAGCCCAGCGCGATCGACGAGATCACCGGCACTGCATCCATCTTCCAGATTGCTTCGAGCCATAGCGGATCGGTGGCAACAATCTCGCCCACAAATCCCAGGTCCGGCACGGTCTTCTTCTTGCGCGCGCGAAAGACATTGCCATCGCCACCCGCCAGCCCCATCGCAGACTGCCCGTGCGTGCGCAGCGCCGCCACCAGCGACTTGTTCACGCGCCCGGCCAGCACCATCAACGCGGCATCGCGCGTCTCCGCATCGGTCACGCGCAGGCCGGAGATGAACTCGCTCTTCTTGCCCATCTGCGCCAGCGTCGCCGTCAACTGCTTGCCGCCACCGTGCACCAGCGCCACCTGGTTGCCATCGCGCACCAGCTCCGTGATGGCCTTGCCGCAGGCCTGCAGCAGCGCCTTGTCTTCAATGGAGGCGCCTCCCAGCTTCACCACGTATCTCACTTCAGGCCCTCCGATTCATCCCAGCCGCACATCACGTTCATGTTCTGCACCGCCTGGCCCGACGCGCCCTTCAGCAAATTGTCCAGGCACGACACCAGCACCAGCCGCTTGCCATCCTTGCCCAACTCAAATCCCAGATCGCAATAGTTCGTCCGCACCACGTGCTGAATCTGTGGCAGGTTTGGCGTGGCATGCACCCGCACCATCGGGCTCGTCGCATAAAAGCTGCGCAGGCACGCCTCAATCTGCTCCGGCTCGGCGCGCTCCGCCAGCCTCACGTAAATCGTCGACAGAATTCCGCGCGGAATCGGCAGCAGATGCGGCGTGAACTGAATCTGGTCCGAGGTCAGCCCAAGCTGCTCCAGCATCTCGCCCGTATGCCGATGCCCAAACACCGCATACGCCGACAGGTTGTCCGCCGCATACATAAAGTGCGTCTTCGCCGTTGCCGCCTTGCCCGCGCCGCTCACTCCAGACTTGGCATCGCACACTATCCCGTGGTCCACATCCACCAGCCCAGCGCGAAGCAGCGGCGCCAGCGCCAGAATGATCGAAGTCGCATAGCAGCCAGGATTGGCCACCAGGCGCGCCGTCGCAATCTCCTCCCGGTGCAGCTCCGGACTCCCAAATACGGCTTCCGTCTGCAGCGTCTCGGCAAGCGCGGGGGCTGCGTCGTGCAGCTTGTAGACGGCGCGGTTACGCTCGTCCTTGAGCCGCCAGGCCCCGCTCAGGTCAATCACCCGTACGCCATGCTCCAGCCAGCCAGGCACCCACTCGCGCGAGGTCTCATGCGGCAGCGCCAGAAACACAATCTCCGTGCCGCTGTCGCGAATCAGGTCCCAATGGAAGGCCAGCACTTCCGGCTGGCGTTTCCCGTTGCCCAGCGCCAGTTGCGGGTGCAGCTGCTCCAGCGGCACACGGCCCTGTGCGGCATCGTCGGCGACGCGGCCCAGAAACAGCGGCTTGGTCTCGGCGAGTCGCGGATGCGCCAACAGCAGCCGAGCCAGCTCCCCGCCCGCATATCCTCCCACCCCCGCCACAGCGGTGCGCACCGTGGTCCGCGGCTGCTTTCCGCGCGACTGTGCAGGTGCGTCCAATTCTGTACTCAACATTTCCATATCAGCCAACCAATTCTCTCAATCGTTTCCGTGTCTGCTGTTATTGTCCTCAATGCGGGATTAAGTCAGCCGATGTACTCTTCGATGCGGGCTTTGATCGTCCGCGCATGGCGCTCGTCCGGGCAGATGATCAATACCGTGTCGTCCCCGGCGATGGTGCCCACCACCTCCGGCCAGTCTTCGTAGTCGATTCCGGCGGCTACCGGCTGCGCGGCGCTGGTGGTCGTAATCAGCACCAACTGGTTCATCGCCTGGCGCACCTCAATGCCGAAGCTGCCCAGCACCTCGCGGATGCCCGGCAGGCTGTCCTCGTCGTCCTCCGGCACATTGCCCGGCAGCGCATACCCCGCCGGCCCCTTGGAAAGCCGAAGCTCGTGGATGTCCCGCGACAACGTGGCCTGGGTCACATGGAACCCGCGCCGCGCCAGCCGTCGGCGCAGCTCATCCTGGCTCGGGACGTTGGCATGGTTCAGTACGTCGCGAATTGCGGTATGGCGCTGCTGCTTCATTGAATGCCCTGCTCCTACATCTTTTGCAACGAAACCTGAAGGATCGGTCCTGTCTCCGATTACTGCTTGTCATTCTGAATGGCTCTTACTGCTTGTCAAGGCTCCGTTCAGAATCACTCCAATGAATCCACTCTTCGAACTCGCAAGTCCGCCGCAGGAATGCAATGCGCGCACTCCTGCATAAACATACATTATTAATGTATAAATATGCACGTGCCCCTGTCAAGCAGGCCGCAGCGTATTTCCTGCCCAATGCCAGGGTCGCCGCCTTCGTATTCTGAGAGATGGTGCGCCCGGAGAGATTCGAACTCCCGACCCTTTGGTTCGAAGCCAATGAGATAAGTGCAGCACCACTGATTATAAAGGGATTTTAGGTGTAGATACGAACACAAAACGCAGGGCGGAACACCTTATTGCTCCCAAATTGCTCCCAAGTTGTGCCCTATTCATCATCAAGCCGTGGCGTTCGCCACCGCTGACCGTTCCAACGATGAGATGAGCTAAGGTGCATGAATGACAGACACGAATAAGCTCGAACCCATTCCATCAGACGTATTGGACGTTCTCGACCTCGCCACCTTGCTGCGAATTCATCCCGTCACTGTCCGACTAAAAGCGGCCTCTGGAGAGATACCCGGACGCCAAATCGGGAACAGGTGGCGGTTCAGTCGCCAGCGCATCATGGATTGGCTGGCAAACACGGAATGAAGATTAGTTGCGGAGTGGAGGTTCTCGGTGTCGAGTAGGCTGATAAACATCTGGGAAGCTGAACCGGGCAACGACAGCCCCAGAAGGAGCTACTGTTGGCTCAATTCCAACGCTACATCGGTATCGACTATTCCGGCGCGGAGACCGCAGACTCCCGTTGCAAGGGGCTCCGGGTCTATATTGCTGAAGGCACCGGCACGCCGGTGCAGGTTCAGCCGCCGCCGAGCCCACGCCGTTACTGGACGCGGCGGGGTCTTGCTGAGTGGCTCCATGAGGAACTCGACCGGGACATCCCGACTCTGGTCGGCATTGACCACGCCTTCTCGTTCCCGTTGGCCTATTTCGAACGGTACAGGCTCTCCAGCGACTGGCCGACCTTCTTGGTTGACTTCCGGCGACACTGGCCGACCGACGAACCCGGCACCTATATCGACTTCATCCGAGACGGCAATGTCGGGGAGGGCGCGAAACGGATGGGTGACACCGGTTGGCTCCGGCTGACCGAACGGTGGACGGCCACCGCGAAATCGGTTTTCCTGTTCGACGTTCAGGGGGCGGTTGCCAAATCGACGTTCGCCGGTCTGCCTTGGCTCCTCCACCTCAGGAGCAAGTGCAAACGCCCGATTCACTTCTGGCCGTTCGACGGCTGGGACATCCCTCAAGGCGAGTCGGCCATTGTGGAGGTCTACCCTTCCCTCTGGACGAGGCGGTTCCCAAAGGAAGGCCGCGACGGAGACGAACAAGCCGCCTACGCTGTGGCGGCGTGGCTGCAACGGGCAGACCTGAGCGGCACACTTGGCAGTTACTTCAATCCGCCGCTGACACCGGAGGAGCTTGGAATCGCCAGAATCGAAGGGTGGATACGCCATCCAGTATGAGGATGTGTTTACGGGAATCTACGATGAAATGAGCGTAGAGGAATGCCGGTATGTCTACGATGTCCTCGACCTGTACCGTGTCCTGATTCGCAGTTACGACGAACTCAAGGACAAGGAAGGTCTGACACCCGATGACGTGAAGTTCCCCGGATTTGACCTGAACAACGAGTCGAAACGATACGCCTTCGCGGAGCACCTGAAAAAGGAAGGTCGGTGGACGGAGACTCTCAGTGGTTATCTCAACAGTCACTCGATACACACTTTGTCGTTGTACCCCGAGATGCTGAAGAGGTTTGAACCCATCAAGCAGCAGATATTGAACTCTCACTCCGGGAATTGGATTCTCACCGCCGACCAGATTAAGAAAGTCATCAACTGGAAAGGCCCACATGCCGAATAATGAATCAGAACGGGGGCTGCAAAAGGGGCCGTTATTTACTTCGCCGAATCCCAAGCCGTCAAAAATCACCATCTCTGAGATAGCCGAACTTCGAAAGGTATTCGAAGATTCGTCACTGGCGAAGTGGGTTGTACTGGCTGGAATCGGAGGCTTGGTTGAATTGATTCGCTTGATACATGACATTGCACAGTACGTCCACACCAAGGGTTTCTAAGGTTGGTTAAGCATGGATGCCGTACTCAATTCGATACTCAACCTACTCGGCAAGGTTCCCGCCACATTTTGGGGCGTTGTGGCCGGTTCTCTGTTCACTTTAATAGGCGTCACTTTGACGAATCGTGCCAGCGACCGTCGCCTGAGATTGCAGCTTGAGAGCGATAGGGAGTTAAACAATCGAGAACGCGAGATGGCCTTCCGAAAAGAGACATATGCAGCGGCGACGGAAGCCATTGCAGTTTCTTTGAGTGCTATTTCCAAACTCGCCGATTTGACTTGTCCGCTGGAGAAAATTGCTGCGACGTATGGTGAGCAATCTCCCATCATCGCGAAAGTCAATCTCGTTGCAGGTGAAGACACAATTCGTGCCCTCACCAATTACGGCACGGAGTTTGGAGGAGCCTATTTACGCCTGAGCCAGCAGCGCATGGTGCTCACCGTTCTCCAAGAACAGATTGCGGGGAAGGCCGCGTTGCTCAAGGGGTTTGAAAAGACACGCGACACGATGCTTGAGCTTATGCAGCAGCACAGCATTGATGGTGTACAAGATGCCCAAAGACTTGAAACGGTACGGAGAATTTTCGACTTTGAAGGGGGTCGTATCACAACAATGTATCAAGAGATTCAGCAGATGACCGCTGAGCTTGTTGCAAAGCACACCCCTTTCGCGAGAGAGTGCTTCGTAGAATCCATTCGTCTGAATAAACTGCTCGTCCCCGCTCTGGTAGCTGCACGGATGGAGCTAGAGCTTTCAATCAGCGAGGAACGCTACGCAAATATCCTCTATCAAGCACAACCAAAACTTGAAGGGGACTTGGACGAGTTCATTCAGAAGGTGGCCGATGCCAGTGCCGCAGCAACGATTTCGTAGTGATGGATAATGGTAGCCATGGACACGAACGACATCATCAAGCGACTAACCGCCGAACGCGACCGCATTGACGCGGTAATCAAGCTGCTCTCTGGCACCACTGCTGTGGCTCGTGGACGGCCCAAGGGCAGTAAGAACGCGAAAGCCCCGGCCAAGAAGCGCGGCGGAGTCAGCCCTGAGGGCAGGAAGCGGATTGCGGATGCGATGAAGCGGAGATGGGCGGAACGTCGCAAGCAAGCAAGAAAGGTAGCCTGACCCAGAGGCTGGTTCGGAGCCATATGACGTTTGATTGGCGTACAGACTGGAAGAGACCTGTCCTATGGGGAGCGGCTTTTGGAGTGGCAGCGGGTCTGACCCTGTTTGTGGGGCTTGCATTCATTCATTGGTACACGTCGCGTCCGAAGGCATGGAATGCCGACGCGATAAAGGGCATCAGCAGTACCGCTTCCCAATACTTTTCCTTCGATGAAAACGACAAAATAAGCAAGTTCAAGGGAGATGGATTTCATATCTCCTTCATCGTTGAGAACACAACAGGCAAAGACTTTACCTTGCCGCAAAACACCACATTCTATAAGCGTGAAGAGAAGTCGCAAGCCTTGGAAGAAATCAAGCTGACGTTGGAACACGCCTATGTAATTCCAGCACGTGAACGTGCCGAAGTCGTTGCGACTATCGAGTCGTCTTGCCGCGAGATGAATGAGGATAAAGAAGTAACGAGGGAACGGGACGGGAAGGAATGTTTCCACGATGCTCTAGGAGACGCTTCAGAATTCGTTGCATTTGACTACGATTCACGGATTCGCCTCAACCTACCTAAGCCATCTTTTTACGGTGGAACAGAGCCGACGCCGAAAACTTCTAGCAATGGTATTGCGCCGGACAATGCAAAGCCGTGGGACGAGTATTGGGCTTGTTCAGAGGCAAAGAGACTTACACCGATATGTAAAGCATCAAAGATTGAACTTGACCAAGCACAGGCCAGTGAAGGCGGCTGGACGCCAGTAGGCCCACTTCTGTGGCTAACCCGCAAAGCTTGGCCTAGCCCTACTCTGCTTTGCCGGGGCTCCATACTCAACATCCTTGCCACAGCTTGGACACTTGATTTGAGACCAGCCGGTGTGCAGGAGCCACTGGGTTGAATCTTGTAGCCACAGGGTGGGCACGCCATGTCCCATTGATGGCACTGGCAGCAATCTGGGGCAATTCCGCCGATGGAGAGTGCTAACATTCCTCCATGCTCGTCCCTGTTCTACTGTTCGCGATGTTCGCTCCCCGCCAGTCACTTCAGGTGGTTGAAGAGGAGACGTTTCAGCAACTGACCAAAAGCAGTTTAACCTCTACGCTAACAATAAAGGCGATTCTTCCAGACGGGTCTCACGCTCTGCTGTTTTGTTCGGGTGGTTGCGAAGAAGTCCAGTCCCTTCCGCCAGAAAAGCGACTGCCAGCCGAACAGACATGTACAAGTGACACTCACCCAACCATGGGCTACGTGCACCAATGCAAGTACACCGATGTCGGAACGTTCGATTTCAAACGCAGCGGCGACAAAATCACCATCTTTCATAGAAGCGGAAAGACAACCCTATCGGTCACCAGTTCGTGGTGATTCTGGATGAATCCGTGCATGGTTCCGTGTACCCGTTTCCACTTTAAAGTGAGGTAGTCGGAATGAAGCTAACGCTGGCTGTTCTACTCGTTCTGTTCGTCTGCCCGGTTCTCTCCCAAGGCCAAAACCAAACCCAAGTCCAAGGACAGAAAGAAGACCTGAGAACCCTGTTGCAGGATGCTTCATATGTTTTCAACCGCTTTGACGAAGAAGCCACCGGACTGCAAGTGGAGATTGACCACTGGAATGTTGATGCCTCAAGTAAGAAGAATTTCAAGGAGGAAGTCTCGGCAGTTCTACGGGATGTCGATGTAATAAAGCCGACACTAAGTCAACTGCTTTCGAAGAGCCAAGTCTCCTCAGTTGACCTGCTTGATGTCTATGCTGAGGTCGCGGAGGTAGGTAGCGAAGTTCAAGGGCAAGCTTCTAATGAAAGCAACTGGGGTGGGGCAGCTAAAGCAATTGAACTGGCTCAGTTGGGGGCAAAGGCGACCGTCCTCTCCGCGCATATCGAAGTGTTGCTGAGACATCAGATAATCGTTCAGGAGCGTCAGTTGGAGGTATGTTCCCGCCAGCCCGTGTCGTCTTCGCCAGCAGCCAAACATTGATGAACGCCGTGTACGGAGCCGCTACGGAGGAATCAAGGAGAACTAATGTCGATTGCCACCAAGGTCATTGCCACAGGGGAGTTTTTCCACGCGACCGGCGTCATCGGTGAGGATGAGGTTCAGCGCGATGCTCACGGACGACTGGAACCGAAGAAACGGTATCTGGGGAGCTTATTCCCCGGCACTCAAGTGGCAGAAACAATCAAGTTCTCGGAGGTAACGTTTCGAGAATTTTCCGGCAGTGAATTGGAGCAAGTTGACGTAACCGGAACCATCAGGATGCTTCCTGTTCGCTTGCCAATGTGACGGTCACAGCCTGTGGATAACGTGCAGCAGCAGGTGTCGGTCACACTTAAGCGTAAGGGCGTGTGGTGAGCTAGAGCCTATCGAATCGGAGGTAAGGTGACATCCTCCGTTCAAGCTCTGTGATTGACACTAGAATCCAGTTCACATGCTCAACTCTTTCATGTACATGAGCAACCGATTCTTTGGAAGTGCTCACAAACATGGCGTGGGTCTTCGCAAACGTCACGACATAAAATGCGTGAGTGTGGAATTCCTGAATGTACTCGTAGACGCCGGAATCCTTCGGGAACATGAATTTGGCTTCCCGCGCTGCTTTAAAAAACGGCTTCTTGAGGGCTTCCTGTTCAGGGGAGTCCTTCCACTGCAATAGCTCATCGTAAATGTCGAGTATTCGAGCGTAGATGTCGAATCGACGGTTGTAGAGGTCGAGCCTGAGCTTCTCACGGTTGATTCGCCATTGAAGGAAGCTAATCACTGCGACGAACCCCGCAACAATGACCGCAGCGATTGGAGCTATGATTGCTGACATATATGCCCAGCATAGACTGATGCCATTTGGACTGTCCAAGCATTGCGGCTCGTCATGGAACCTTACACGGGTACGTTTTAGTACGCCATCGACAGCGAGACGAGTTCAGCCATGAGCGAGTAAGTATCGACGGCTGTGATTGGCGCAGGTCGAAGTCCGGTTCACAGACTAATCGTTGTTGACCATCGACCAAGCCGCGTTTTGGATGGCAAAAGCCCGGTAAATCGAGGGCTGGGAACGAGACCTTGTGAACCCCCCCCTAAAGTCGCCTTCCGTGAGGAATGTTGAATCCCGAAAGGAAGCCTCGGCGGTCTTCCCGAGGGCTCTATGATTCGCCAGTTGCCAGCAGGTCGGATTCTACTTGCTCCGCAGCCATTCGAACACCGCCCATGTTGCAGCCAAATCTTCTTCGTTGTACTTTAGAATCTCCGCCATCAGACTATTCCGCTCGGCTTCGTCATTAGTCTCGGTCGCCAAAATGAACTTCGCCATTGCCCAACTGCCCCCGTACTCGTCCTGCGTCCGCTCGAAGCCGACGTACTCCTCGACTACTTTGAGGCTGTAGCTGGGCAACGGCAAGACAATTGAGTTCTTCGTTACCGGCAACAGGTCGAGCAGGTTGCTTAGAACACGAGCAGCGATGCCGTTGTGGTCGCCGTAGCGGTCGATGTACTGCTTAATGTGAGTTTTTTCGTAGTGATGCCAGTGAACGAACGGGATGTCAAGGGCGGAGTAAAACCAAACCAGTGGGGCGGAGTAAAAGTAGGCCAGTAGTTGGCAGTCAGGTTGTTGAGTATTCAGGGGCGAAGGGCCTCTGG
>Ga0302278_10002267_pt1 | contig 22417 bp, 19 predicted proteins | sample III_Bog_N3_2_FD_194543 | JGI IMG/M metagenome (GOLD analysis project Ga0302278, IMG submission 194543) | Peat permafrost microbial communities from Stordalen Mire near Abisko, Sweden - III_Bog_N3_2 | ecosystem: Environmental > Terrestrial > Soil > Wetlands > Peat | place: Sweden: Abisko...
CGGAACGCAGGCAGAAACAAATGCTCGACCAGTTCATTGCCAAGCTTGCCGCCGCCGCCATGGCCCATCACGATGGCAGGGTAATCGGCCAGCGGAAGCGGGCATGACCAGTTGGCAAAGTCGGGGGTGTCGGATTTCTTGTTGGAATCGTTCATGCCGGTATCACCTTGCCATTCGGCCAAATGTCTCGAACGAGTCTGCCGCCCTTATCGCGAAATCTAGCTGCTTCTTTGCCGAGGTAAACATCGATTCCCCGATCGTAATGCAGGGACTTCTTCACATACCGATAGACCGCTTCAGACCACTTCACAAATTCGTTGCTCTTGGGGACGAATTGCAGATTCCTGACGACGTCTATCTCATACCAGAAACGCCCAATCGCTACGGCAGTCTCACTAAACCTGCAACTTGAGAACTCAATGCCTTCGGAATCGGAATCAATCACCCACCAATCAGGCTTGGGGAAGTAACTACGCTCAATGTGGCCGGACGGCGGAGCCAGGTAATAGCGAGTATGGGAGGATAAAGGTCCCAAATCTCCGACCTGGTCGACTCGGACCGGCGAATCTATCTCTAACAACTCGAATGAGGGAGAGTAATCGAGCAGTAATTTCGCCTCGAAGCGTTCCTGCAGGTGCCCGACGAGCAAATTCGCATCGGAGGGTAGGAGGTAGAAACTGAATTGACGCCCCATGGCTATGAGCCTACTTTACCCGCGCCTGCGAGTTCTTCCGCGCTCAAAAAACGCCCGTAATTGAAGTATGCAGCGCAGGCGCCCTCGCTTGAAACCATGGTCGCGCCCAACGGATGACGCGGCGTGCACTGCTTGCCGAAGGCCGGGCACGCGGCCGGCTTGATCACTCCACGCAGCACATCGCCCGACTTGCACAGCGGCGACTCCTCGGTATGAATGCCGGTGATTTCGAAGCGATACTCGGCGTCAAACTCGCGATAATCGGCGTTCAACCGCCAACCGCTTTTGGGAATCACGCCGATGCCTCGCCACGCGCGATCGGTTACTTCAAAAACCTCGCTCAGCAACTTCTGCGCCGGCTTGTTGCCCTGAAAAGTAACTACGCGCTCGTATGCGTTTTCGACTTCGTGCTTCCCTGCTTCGAGTTGGATAACCGTGCGCCGGATTCCATCGAGCAGATCGAGCGGCTCAAAACCGGTAACAACGATGGGGACCCTGAAGTGCTTGGCAATCGGCGGATACTCCCAGTAACCCATCACGCTGCACACGTGCCCTGCGGCGAGAAAGCCATTGATATCAGTCCCCGGCGCGCTCAGAATTGCTTCGATAGCCGGCGGCACCAGCACGTGCGAAACCAGCACTGAAAAATTCTTAATGCCGCGACGCTTGGCCACGTGCACGCTCATGGCGTTGGCCGGCGCGGTGGTCTCAAATCCCACGCCGAAAAAAACCACCTGCTTGTCAGGATTCTTGACCGCCAGATCGACTGCATCGAGGGGCGAGTAAACAATGCGCACATCGCCGCCCGCGCCTTTTACCTGAAACAGGTCGCGATCGGTGCCGGGCACCCGCAGCATGTCGCCAAAGGAGCAGAAAATGACGCCCGGTTGCGCAGCTATTGCCAGCGCCTTATCAATCAATTCGAGCGGAGTGACGCAGACCGGGCAGCCGGGGCCGTGCACCATCTCCACACCGGCAGGCAGCATCTGGTCGATTCCGTTCTTGATGATGGAGTGGGTCTGGCCGCCGCAAACCTCCATGATCTTCCAGGGGCGCGTAGTGGCGGCATGAATCTCGCGCGCAATGCGCTGCGCGATTTCGCCGTTCCGGAACTCGGTCAGGTACTTCATTTGCGGTCGCCGCCCATCCCATTTCAATCAACCACAATGTTGGGTGCCCCAGGTCCCGATTTTGGGACCTGGGATACCACAAATCTCAATGCACTTTTGCTGACTCGCCGACTTGCTGACCCGCTGACTCGCTCTCCACACCGCAGCTTCCATCGGGGCAATTCGACTGGGGCGCGGCAGCCGCCCGCGCAAAAGCCTCTTCTTCGCTGGCCAGTTCTTCTTCCAACATCCCCATCTTGCGGAAGACTTCGAGGGTCTTTTCGGCAGTCTCGGCGTCGAGCTTTGAAATCGCAAACCCAACGTGCACAATGGCATACTCGCCCACTTCAATGTCCGGGACGTAGTCCAGGCAGACCCGCTTCACAATACCGCCAAAGTTCACGCGGCCAATCAGCAGGTCGCCCTCATTCAGAATTTCGTCAACTCGTCCGGGGATAGCAAGGCACATGGCAACTACGTTATACCGTCCGGACGCGACCACATAATGTGATTTAAATCACCTTTGGGAAACCGCATCAGTCCGAAACCATGGTCTCGCCAGGCAGAATCGGCCGCGTCCGCGGCAGAACGCCGCGGGCGGCCAATGAGCCCACTATCGCCAGCACGCCTAGAAACGCCGCGAGCTTCACCAGCGAGCCGGTGCGCGTTACGGGCAGCGCCTTCCACAAAATCAGCAGCACCGTTTGCGCGATGGTTACCGCCCAGACGGACCCGTAGAAATAGCGGCGCTCAATGCCCTCGCGCTTGGTCGATGGGCCTACACGCGGCAGCTTGCCGATGAGCCCGAAGAACAGAATCACCGCGCAGAGCGGCGAGTAGGCGTAGAGATAAATCTGCTTCATCATCCACGTGCCGGTGATGACGGCGATTGCCAGGCCCGCCATGTTGAGCAGCGCAAAGTTCAACACCGCGTTCCAGGCAAAGGTGTAGCAGATGCGGCGGTAGAGCGGGTTGGGCTTGTCTTCATCGAAGCGCAGAATGTAGGGCCTGTGCTCGACGCCGGGCAACTGCGCGTAGTAGCCGGCAATGCCCACGCCGACCAGCACGATAGAAAGCCAGATGGTGTTTCCCATGCTGAATCCGTGCGCAAACAGGCTGAAGGTAAGCGGCCCGGGCGCGAGAAAAAAGACCCATATCCAGATGGGCAAATGGCACATGCGGTAAATTGTTGTGTTGCGTTCGCGGATCTTCCTTTGTTCTGCGTACTCAATTTTGCCGCTGTATCCCATGGGCTGAGTCTCGCAAAGCACACAGTGGCGAGTCAATGTGCCGCACCTCATCGTGAACCCATCGACATGCGTGCGTGATAGACTCCGGTTGCGCTGGAAATCGATCAGAATCTGGAAGGAAACCGAGACGATGCTGAAACGCTGGTGGAGTGTGATTGCGGGGATTGCGGCCCTGACCGCTGGAACTTTTTGTGCTGCCCAGGGTGCAACAAAAACTGCCTGGGTGGGAACCTGGGCGGCATCTCCAATGGAGGCGCAGGGCAACTCGATGCGGCCTTTCATCATGACCACGCTGCGCCAGATTGTTCACATAACAAACGGCGGCGACCAGGTTCGAATCCGGTTCACAAATGCCTACGGTAAAGATCCATTGGCCATTGCCGACGTGCACGTTGCCGTGAGCGCCGGTGAGGGTTCAATCAAAGAAGGTACCGACCACGCTGTTACCTTCGGCGGCGCAACCAGCATTCGCCTTGCGCCGGGAGCTGAATTCTATTCCGATGCAGTGCCCCTGGCCGTCGCTCCACTCTCTGACCTTGCCATCAGCTTCTATTTCCCCAACCAGGTGATGCGGGCTGAAACCTTTCATCAACTCGGCCTTCAAACCAACTACCTGGTGAATGGCGATCAATCCGCCGCCGCAACGCTGAGCGATGCAACGAAGCTCAACTCCTGGTATTTCCTCGACGGCGTCGATGTGCCCGCGGTTGATGGCTCACGCGCCATTGTGACGGTGGGCGACTCAATTACCGACGGCGCACTTTCCACTCCCGATGCCAACCACCGCTGGCCCGATATGCTGGCCGCTCGGCTCAAGCAGGAACACGGGCTGGAGAACGTCGCGGTGCTCAACCAGGGCATTAGCGGCAATCGCGTACTGAACGAGGGCGCCGGCCCCAGCGCGGTTGCGCGCGTCGATCGCGACGTGCTCGCGCAAGACGGCGTGAAGTACTTGATTGTGCTCGATAGCATCAACGACATTGGCCGCCTGGCGTCAAAGTATCTCGCGCCTGAAGACGACATCACGGCAGCTAACCTTGAATTTGGATTGCAGCAGCTTGCAGACGCCGCGCACTTGCACGGAATCAAAATCTACGGCGCGACAATTACGCCCTACGGCGGCGCTGGATACTCCTCAGATAAAGGCGAGCAGATTCGCGAAGCCGTGAACAACTGGATGAGAACCAGCGGCGTATTCGACGGCGTGGTCGATTTCGACAAGATCACCCAGGACCCGGCGAATCCGACGCACTTCAACCCGGCCTACGACTCCGGCGATCACCTACACCCCAACGACGCGGGCTACAAAGCCATGGCTGAAGGCATCGACCTGAAGCTGTTTGCGAAGTAAGCGACGACAGACGGCCCAAGCGTCACGCTTTCGTTCCCTCGCACAGGCGTAGATAGCAATACAGCGGCCAGGCATGTGAGTGCGCGCAATAGACGATGTTTGAAGCGAGCCCTTCGGTCGGAAGCAGCGATGAATCGACAGAATCCGAAGCGCTCCACATGCCCGTCCAGTAATCGGGAAATTTCTGTGCGTAGTTGGCAAAGGTCATCCGCTTCAAGAGTCGCTCGGCAAAATCGCGGTCAAATGTAGCCGCGCCCAGTACTACCGGACCATTAAGTGCATACCAGAAGCCGCCATTCTCGCGCGCTCCCCGCGGCGTGCCCGGATGGTCAACGGGCTTTTCGATCTGACGTGCGCCCAACTTCTCGGGAGCCAGCAGCCGGCGATCGAGTTGAGTGAGCAGCGCTCGCTTGCGTTCGACACCCATCTCCGGAATCAGTAACGCGAAGCCCTGCGGCTCAAGCCACATGTTGTCTTCTCCCAGAGAAGTTGTCGAGCTGGTCCACGCACGGCGTGGAAATGCACGCTCGCCAAGGTCGCGCATCCATGCCTGCAGCAATTCCGCGCGGAACTCAAGCATTGCGGCTGCCAGCTCAGCCCCGCTCTCATCGCTTGAGCGCTTCAGCAGAGGCGCCAGGTCGCCCAGCGTCGCAATGGCCATGGCCGTGTTCATCAGGCTTTCGGCGCTTATGAACATGTTGTTATAGGCTCCCTCGGTGGGCCACCAGTAAAACATGTCGTTCCAGTCGGAGTTCCACAGGCGAACCAGTCCGTGACTGCCCACGCCAATGCGGTCGCGAAGGTAAAGAAATGCCTGGCGTACGTGGGCAAGAACGGTATCCGCTCCCGATTTTTCCGCCGGGTAGTAGGCGATAGTTTCTGAGAGAAGCGCCGTGTCACTTGTGGTGCGCAAGTATTCGGCAAGCAGAAGGAACAAATAGAGCTGCTGGTCGCTTGTCTGTTGCGGGCTTGACGCCGCCCAGCCGTATCCCTGGTCCATCAGCTTGATCTCCCCATCCGGGAGGGTCCGCTTCAGGATGAACTTCAACGTGGATCGCGCGAGCGCCGGGTTAATGTGACAGAGCGGCAGCGCCTGTTGCGCAAGGTCGCGGCTCGATGCCACCTGTCCCCACGCATAGTCGTACATGCAGCCCTGCGGAACGATGGTTTCGTCGTAGTATTCGCGCCACTTCGCCATGGCCTCAATGACCGCCGCGTTCCACTGCATTTCGCGCCTGAGCTGCGGATCGGTTTCCGCGGCGAATTGCGGCACAATCTTGCGCCACTCCGCGGCGAACGCCGAGCCGCCCGCCGGCTGCGCGCCAGCCGGAGAGTGGAGCTCCCGTGCAAGGCTTGTAATGGCCTCCTCCGTCGTCTCGCGCGTGTAGCCGAACACGCATTCAATCTCGCGCGACTCTCCCGGCTTGAGCGCAAAGCTCGAGCGAATGCCGATCGACGATAAGCCCGGGGCGCCGGTAGAAAAATAAGGCTGGGTGGATCGATCGCCGGCCGCATGGGCGAACAGAGCAGGCGGGTTCGGTTCGAATGGCGTCATCTGCCCTGCCGGAGGAAAGGTGAGGCCACGCCGCGACTTCACCGCGAAGCGAACGCGCATTGCCTCAGCGCCGGCCTTTTCAATGCCCATTGCAGTGTATTCGGGTGTCGCCGCATCTTGAATCGACTCGAAAGGCAGCATTCGGTAGTTCGCTAGTACCGTCTCCAAATACTCCACGTCGAGCGGTGCGCTGCCGGTATTCACAAACCGAACGTGCAGCAAGTAAGCGGAGGCGCCTTTGCCAACCGTCGTTGAAGGCCTGACCTGAATCGACCGCTCCACCTCGAGCCCCGACTTGAGCTGATAGGAGTAGCGTGCAAAGCCAACGCCGAAAAGTTTGCCCGCATCCCTGGCGGCGGGTTCGTCGAGCCCGATCAGTTCATGCTTCTCGCCGCCAACGATGCAAGTGGCCTGATTGGCTCCCGACCAAATCGCCTCGCCCTGATTCATGCGCGCCCATGCCCGCTCCCCACTCAGAATCTGGATATGGCCGCTCGCGTGCGTGAAGAGTGTGAGTCGGTGGTTGCCGATGAGAAAGACCGGGTCGTCGGGAAGCATTCTTCCATCGAGCCCCCACATCGGCTGCTTCTCTTTGTAGCGATCGGTAAAGCGGATTGGCCCGCGATAGCTGTAGCAGGGCAGGCCCAGGTCGCCGTCGATCCACTGCCCAAGCCCATTGCCGGAAGCTTCAGAATGAGCCGGCTTTACCAGCGAAGCAGCTACCGCCGCGCTCACTCCGGCAAGGAAAGTTCTTCTCGTGCACTCCTCAAACCGAGTGTCCATGCGAATGTTCCCTTCGTGGTCGGAAGGTTCTCCCCACTTGCGATTGTTCTTTGGTTCTCGCGGAGCAATTATTCCACAGTGACTGACTTGGCCAAATTGCGGGGCTGGTCAACGTCGCAACCGCGGCGCACGGCGATGTAATACGCCAGCAGCTGCAGCGGCACAATCTCAATCAGCGGCGAAAGCAATTCAGGCGCGTGCGGAATGTGAATTACATGCTCCACAAGGTCGCCGATCGATGCGTCGCCCTCGGTGGCGATGGCAATCACGCGGCCGGAGCGGGCAGTCACTTCCTGGATATTCGAGAGCGTCTTTTCGTAGCGCAGCTTCGATGCCGCGTCAGTGGAGTCACGGGTGACAATCACTACCACCGGCAAGGTCTCGTCGATGAGCGCATTGGGCCCGTGCTTCATTTCGCCGGCTGGGTAACCCTCGGCGTGAATGTACGAGATTTCTTTGAGCTTGAGCGCGCCTTCAAGAGCGATGGGGAAATGGATGCCGCGACCCAGGTAGAGAAAATCTCGAGACGTGGCAAAATCCTTAGCCAGCGCTTCGCACTGTGCAGTGCGGGCGCGCAGAATCTCTTCAATCTTGGCGGGAATGCGGCTAAGTTCGCTGATCAGCTCTATAGACTGATCCTTGCTGAGATGGCCGCGCAACTGGCCAAGCTTGAGCGCCAGCAGGAACAGCGCGGTGAGCTGCGCAGTAAAGGCCTTCGTTGAAGCGACGCCGATCTCGGGGCCCGCGTGGGTGTAGATGGCTCCATGCGCCTCGCGCGCCACCATGGCGCCCACCACGTTGCAAATGGCAACAGTCTTTGAGCCGAGAGCCTTCATTTCGCGCTGGGCGGCAAGAGTGTCCGCGGTTTCGCCGGATTGAGTAATCAGCAAACCCAGCGCGTTGGGGTCGGCAATAGGGTCTCGGTAGCGGTACTCGCTGGCGTAGTCCACATCCACCGGCAAACGCGCCAGCCGCTCGATCATGTATTTGGCTGTGAGCGCTGCATGCCAACTGGTGCCGCAGGCGGCAATGTTTATGCTTGTGGCGCGCGCCAGTTCGTCGTCGCCAATCTCCATTTCGCCCAGGAAAACATTGCCTGAGTCGAGCGAGACGCGGCCGCGCGTGGTGTCGGTAATGGCCCGCGGCTGCTCCCAGATTTCTTTCAGCATGAAGTGCTTGTAGCCGCCCTTTTCCGCCTGCACCGGGTCCCACTGGATGCGCGTCAGCTCCCGTTCAATGGGGTGGCCGTCAAAGTCAGTCAGCTCCACGCCATTGCGCGTGATGATTGCCATATCGCCGTCAGCAAGAAAATAGATATTGCGGGTGTGGTGCAGGATTCCTGGAACGTCGGAGGCGACAAAGTACTCTCCCTCGCCTACGCCGACGATCACCGGAGGCCCCAGCCGCGCGGCTACAATCTTGTCCGGCTCCGCCGCCGACAGCACCCCCAAAGCAAAGGCGCCAGTAAGCCGCCGCACAGCGAGGCGCAAAGCTGCTTCAAGCAGAATCGGCCTGCCTTCAGACTTTGCCTGGCGCTGGATCTGCTCGATCAGGTGAGCGATGACTTCGGTATCGGTCTCAGTGACAAATTTGTGCCCCAGCGCTGTAAGCTCGCGTTTCAGCTCGAGGTAATTCTCAACAATGCCGTTGTGAACCACCACAATGCGGCCCGTGCAGTCGCGGTGCGGGTGGGCGTTCTCTTCGGTAGGCCGGCCGTGCGTGGCCCAGCGCGTGTGACCAATGCCGAAAGTACCTTGGAGCGGGTGGTCGTGCAGCACCTCTTCAAGATTTGCCAGTTTACCCGGCGCACGCCAGATTTCGAGTTTATCTGAGGTGGGCGACCCCACGGCAATTCCCGCCGAATCGTAGCCGCGATACTCCAGCCGCCTGAGCCCCTCAATAATGATGGGCACAACTTTCTTTGGACCAACGTACCCGACGATGCCGCACATGGCTCCATTCTATGCGACAAATCGCGCGATACCCGCAAAACCCTGAAGCTGTTGAGAAACAAGCAGTTATTTCGCGGGCGGCGCTCAGGGCGCCGACGCCTAGCGCGCGTTGCAATCATGGGTGCTGACATTTTTGGCCGAGTTTGGCTAGAATGGCTGCAATTCCTGAGCAAGGCGCACGGACTAACGCAGAGAGATTATCAGCGATGTTTGGAATCGGCGACCTGAAACGTAAGCTTCACAAGTTGGGCTACCCAGACCAGGCCCGTGCCGAGCGTCTGCCTGCCGTCCAGCTTGCCGCCCATTGCGATACCGAACTCAGCCACATTGACGCCGGAGTCAAAGACATCAGCTCGACCGGACTCTATCTGGTCACTGAGAAGCGCTTTGCAACGGGTGAGGTTGTTCATCTCTCGCTCCACGCGCAGGGGGCGGGAGAGGATCATTCAGAACTGGATATCGCGGTGGAGGCTCGCGTGGCCCGCGTTGGCCAGGACGGCGTCGGCCTCTCGTTCGTTCTACCCGCCGGACTCGACACCAATCTCTGGACCGTGCTTGTAAGAAACACGGTGGTTCTCACCAAGGCAAGCGATATCACCCACATGTTCCGGACGCTCCACACCATCCTCTTCCTATGCCGCCTGTGCCAATCGGGAGCCGAGGAAGCAATCATGTTGATCGGCGGTCAACTGGACTCGGTCCGAACGGAATGCGTCTTCGAAATCGCGTTCGGCGCCGAAAAGCTGCTCTCCTCTGAGTACAACGCCGACAAAATGCGCGCCGATCCCAAGTTGGTGGCACACATTCTGCGCGAAGGCTCGTGGGCCCACTCTGTCCAGCAGAAGCAACTCTGGATAGGTCTCTTTGTAAATTCGTGCAAACCGGAGGGATGGGACGACTCGAACATAGCCTTTGGCGACATGCTGGTTAACATAACGCCGGCCCAGGCCACCATCTTCATCGAAGGCTGCAGCCGGGCGCTTGAATCCATGCGGGACACTGACACTGCCGCACCCCATCGAATCGTTCTGTCGCCCCAGCAGATGATCGAGCTGACCCACATGTACGACCTTACCCGGGTGGCCACCGATGTCGCCTATCTCTACAATCTCAGCGTGATCGACCGGCTGTTTGACTTTACATCGTATGTTGAGACTGAAAACTTCGATATTACGCCCAGCAGCGTGGGAATCGAACTTTTCCGCCGCTGCCGCAGCGGGCTGACCTACGAGATCCCGATACAAGTGGCAACTGAAGCCATAGTGTTTTAGGCCGGCAAGGTTAGAGGCCGGCAACGACTGGGCTCAGCAATCAGAGCTTGCCCCAAAACCCGCGGACAGGAGTTTTGTAACAGGGCACGAGTTTACTCGTGCCGAAAAAGCCCCATGAGGACGGTCCGAGGCTTTAGCCCCTGAGGGATGTTGGATCGACAACTAATGTTGACAGGACAGAGCCAGACTCCGAGCGGTCGAAAGGCGCATTGCCGTTGCCGACTGTCTGCCTGATCGCTTATTCCACTATTTCATAGTTGAATTCTTCAATAACCGGGTTGGTAAGCACTTCGCGCGCAATCTTCTCAACTTCCGCCTTGGCTGCCTCCGGCGTCAATCCGTCGGCCAGTGAAAGCTGAAAATGTTTGCCCTGCCGGACCGCCGTAACCCCGGCGAAGCCGATCTTGCGCAATGCGTTCTGGATGGTTTGGCCCTGGGGGTCAAGGACCGATGTCTTTAGCGTGACATAGACATGCGCCTTCATCATCCGTGATTATATAGTTTCAGGCTTCTCGCACAATGCTCCCCAAATCGCACTTCGCCCTGTTACCTGATCGATACGCCTGAATCGGAGTTCACTCCCCCAAGAAGAAGAGGAAAAATGGTTAACTACCTTGAATTGCCCGTCGGTGATCGCTGCCCTGAGATCTTCCGCTGCGTCATTGAAATCCCCAAAGAGGGCGTGCAGAAATTCGAGTACGACAAGCAGCTCCACGTTTTTAAGCTCGACCGCAACCTGCACTCCCCGGTGCACTACCCGGGCGACTATGGCTTTGTCCCCTCAAGCTTGAGCGACGATGGCGACCCGCTCGACGTGCTGGTGCTTGTGCCCAGCCCCAGCTTTCCCGGCTGCGTGCAAGAGGTGCGTCCCATCGGCCTGCTTGAGATGCTCGACCAGGGCGTGCTCGACGAAAAAGTGCTGGCAGTAGGAAAAAACAATCCCCGCTACTCCAACGTGTGGAATTACACCGATATCTATCCCCACCTGCTCAAGGAGATCACGCACTTTTTCGCCATTTACAAAGACCTTGAGGGCAAGCGCGTGGAAGTAAAAGGCTGGCGCGATGCGGCATACGCACGTGACCGTGTAACCCGCGCGGTAAAGCTGTTCGCTGAAAGCAAAACCACCAGGCATGAATCCGGCAAGAAGTCGAAAGGGTGAACTGAAATACGCAAATGCAGTTGCGAGTCAGCCCAGTGTTGAACTCCCGATGGGTTGATCGATGCGCATCAGCCGTATTGCGTTTTCTGAAGCTACCTGTCTGGGCTCAGCCTCACTCACCAGTGCTTCGCGGATAAATCGAACCGCAAAAACCCAGCCAGGCCGGCGCGAACTCAGAAGCTACAGCGCATCGAGAACTTGCGTACGGCTGCGCATCGGAGCCACATGAGGGAATCATCAGTCGTTCAAGACAATATTTACCAGCGAACTATCAATGACCATTCCATCACTGTTGTAGTCAATGTATCCAAGACTGCGAAACCGGTTGAGGAAGAAGCTGACACGAGATCTTGTGGTGCCGATCATGTCGGCCAAAGTCTCCTGGCTAATTTTGGCGATGACCGGAATGGGCTCCGTCGCCTGACCGAAATTCGCCATCAGCATCAGCAGGCGCGCCAGGCGCTTTTCGCTTGAATTGAAGAGGTGATCCACGAGGTCTGACTGCATGCGCATATTGCGCGAGAGCAAGTGCGCCCGGAATTCCAATGCAAATTCCGGCTCGCGATGAAGCAGATCGAGCATTGCCATTTTCTCAATGCGAATGATGGTGCAGGCTTGCAGCGCGCTTGCAGAAGAGGCTCGTTGCAGTTCTCCTCCGATTGAAGCCTCGCCAAAGAAGCTCCCTGCCGTGAGGTGGGCGATGACCGCCTCTTTGCCACTGCTTGAAACCACGGTAAGCTTTACATTGCCGCTCTGAATGTAAAAAACTGAATTGGCCATATCGCCCTGCGAGAAAATCGATGCGCCAGCCTGGTATTCGCGCCGTGACTTTCCAGGCATGAATCTGTTCAGAGGGCTGTGCATGTCGATGGTCGAATCTTGCAACGGCAAAACGCTGGCTGGAGTCGCAACTACCGTCAGACCATGGTGCGCAGCCTGTTGCGGTGGATTGCGAAGGTCATACGAAAATTCAGAAGCAGATGTTGTTACAGTTGCAAAGCTGGTAGCCATGGTCGATCCCTTTCAATATCACAAGTTGAGCAAGACAGGATGAAATGCAGCCCAAGCTTTTCTGAGCTGATAGAACCACAATACGAAGGATTGAAGTGAATGAACATCGGCGAAAACTAATCTTGCCGTAGGCTTTATGTGTGATTGTTGTGAGGTAAACCTGACATTGACAGGAGGAAAGCCGATTCGCTTTTTGTGCGCGGTGCAGCCCGCAGCCTTCGAATGCTGGGTCAGCTCACCGATGCATCAATCTACCGGATGGACTTAATTGGCATCTCGCACGGGCGGTTCACCGAAGTCCAATATGCTCTGGATGGCGGGCGCCAGATCCTCGGATGCGCAGTTCTTGTTGACATATGCCGTAGCGCCGGCCATCAGGCAGCGGGCCGCATACTGGCTCTCAGGCTGCACACTTACCATGACCACGGGCAGATCTGGATGGGCGAACTTTACATCCTTCAGCACTTCCATGCCGCTGCGTCCCGGCATATTTATGTCGAGCAGCAACACGTCCTGCCGGCACTTGATCAGCTCGGTTAAAACTTCGGCGCCGTTTGCCGCTTCTGAAAAATGTGCGCCTGAAAATGCATCGACCAGGATCTCTCTCAAGCCGCGCCGTACATTCGCATGGTCGTCTGCAATCAGGATATTCATGGTCATCCACCGGCCGGGCTTCAAAGCTCGACCTGTTGCTACGATACAGACGCCGCCGCTAAAGCGGCATCAGTGTATTCCGTGATTCGTGTAGGGTTTTTCTTACTCGCGCCGATCAATCGATAAGACTATGGGTCATGGCATAGCGCGTGAGCTCGGCATTGCTCGTCATCTGCATTTTTTCCATGATGCGCGCCCGATAGCTGCTGATGGTTTTCACGCTCACATGCAGCCTTTCGCCAATCTCGGTCAGGTGAACGCCTGCGGCTATCATCTTCATCACCTCGTGCTCCCGGTCTGAGAGCGATTCATGCAGTGGCTTGTCGCCCTGCTCGTCCAGTGTGCCGATCAACTTCTCTGCCAGGCTGGCGCTGATGTAGCGGCCGCCGTTTAATATCTTGCGGGTCGCAATCGCCAACTCATCGCTGGCGCTTTCTTTGTTGATATATGCGGCAGCGCCGGCGCGCAGGCAACGCACACCGTATTGCTCTTCAGGGTGGACGCTGAGTATGATCACCGGTAACCGCGGGTAGGATTGCTTTACATCGCGCAAAACGTCCATGCCGCTTCGCCCGGGCATATTGATATCAAGCACCAGCAGGGCGATTGCGGATTTACTCAACTGGCCCAACACCTCGTCTCCGTTGCAGGCTTCAGAAAAGCCCGCATCGGGCAGGGAGTCGGCCAGAATTTCGCGCAGGCCTCGGCGCACCACGGCATGGTCATCTGCAATCAGGATATGCATATTTCGCTCCTCTCAATGCGCGGAGCATCCAGGGGAACGCGAATAGTCACCGTCGTCCCATTGCCGGGTGAACTCGATATCCGCACATCGCCTCCGCACGCTTGCGCCCGTTCTTTCATGCCCAGCAGACCCAATGATCCTGCAGTGTTCGATAGGTCTGGCTCGACGAAGCCGACTCCGTCGTCTTCCACCACCAGGACAATACTTTCATCTTCCTGACACAGGTTCACTAGCACCAGTTTCGCCTGCGCATGCCGAATCACGTTGGTCAGGCACTCCTGGAAGATTCTGAAGGCCGCCGTAGCCCGGTCCCCGTCCATGTGCAAATCGACAGGCGGAACAGACACCCGGCAGCGGACGCTGTTACGCGATTCAAATTCGCCGGCCTGCCATTCAATTGCCGCCGCCAGGCCCAGATCATCCAGAACTCCGGGGCGAAGCCGGCTGCAAATGGCGCGCACTGACTTCACTCCCTCGTCGACCGATTGAAGCGACTCCTGCAGTCGATTCCGCACCTCGCCTTCGGAGTCAGGCAGGCGACGGCTGATCCATTTCATATCCATTTTGATCGAGGTCAAAATCTGCCCAATCTCATCGTGCAGATCGCGTGCCACCTTTTTGCGATCCTCTTCTCGTACCCTTTGCAGCCTGTCGGCCAGCGCTCGAAGTTGTTCCCTTTGCAGGATGACCATCTCTTCGCCCTGCTTGCGCTCGGTAATGTCGCTGTTCACAACCAGCACGCGAGGCGGCGCGCCCCGCTTACCCCTTTGCAATGCCCAGCGCCCGGATACCACCACGCGCCTGCTATCCTTGGCAGTCTTAATCAGGTCTCCCTCCCAGTGTCCTGCACGAATCAGTTGTGCTGTTATTTCAGCAAACGACTCTGGGAATTCAGTTAAAAGCATTTCGTGCGCAATCATGCCGGCGGCTTCAGCCTTGGTGTAACCGAACATAACTTCTGCGCCTCGGCTCCAAAACTGGACTTTCCCATCCATTTCGATTACGAAGACAGAGTCTTGTGTCAGCTCCAGCAGTGCAGCTTGCTCGGCAGTGGCAATTCGCTCCTGCCGCCTCTCTGAAACATCGCGCAGAATCAGCACGACGCCAATCACTTTTCCCTTGGCCGCGAGAATGGGAGCGGCACTATGCTCCACGGCAAGTTCCCGGCCATCCCTTGTCACCAGGTCCACATGGTTAGCGACTGCCAGAATCTGTTTGTCTTTCAGCACGCGAAGCACTTCATTGTCCGCCGTCATCCCTGACTCTTCATTGATAAGCCTGAGCACATCTCCGATCGGCTGGTTCAGAGCCTCTTCCGGTTGCCATCCAGTCAACGCAGCGGCCACGGAGTTAAGAAAAGTGATGCGTCCGTCCTTGTCCGTAGCAATTACCGCCTCGCCAATGCTGCCCAAAGTAGCCGTCCAACGTTCCTCGCTCTGCAGCAGCTTCGTGCCCAGTTTCTCAACGTGATAGCGCGTGAAAAGGGCAAGGAAAAAACCGCATCCCAGGCTCAGAACCAGGCAGCTTGAAATCATCCAGATCCATCGCCGGTGCGCATCGTCAGCGCGCTCGCGGCGCAGAGTCTGTTCCACGCTTTGAAATTCCGCGAACTGTCCTCGAAGCGTGTCCAGTTCGTGTTTTCTCAACTGGTCATCGACGACAGTTGGGTCGGCTTTTCCAGCGCGCCGAAGAGCGATAATCCGGCTGTCGTATTCCTCCGATTGCCGATAGCCGGCATAAATATCCTTGAGTCTCTGCTGCTGCGACGGGTTATCAGCCACTAACTCTTTCAAGGTCTGAAACTCGGAGTCGAATGCTTTGGTCCCTTCCGTGTAGCTGGATAGAAAGTTCTCATCGCCTGTCGTTATGTAGCCGCGCGTTGCGGATTCCATATCAACCAGCAACTTCAGTAAGTGTCCACTCTGATCGAGAGCCCGATCGGTATGGTCCACCCACCGCATCGCCTTGTTCAAGTCAAATGTCTCCCACAACAGAAATCCAGTAAAAGATGTGGTCACCAGCATGGGCACCACAATCATTTGGCGGAGCAGCGTCTTGAACTTCGAGTATTCCATCGTACGGAGCGTCCTCGTTACCCTGCGGCCGCAACCATCTCAGGCATCTCCGCATTGTTTCCGGGCAACCGGTCGTGCAGTATCACGTCGAGAAGAGACGAACGAACCTGAATGCGGCCGTCGTAGCGGATGGACCCAAGTTCGTAGAACCGGTTCATGAAAAAAACCACGGCAGACTTCCCGGAAACGGCTATGCCGCATTTCTGTGAGCAACGTGCACAACCGTATCTTTCAGGGTTGCTGAGGGTGTCGGCGAAACTGATACGCGCTCATCGACTGTAATCAAGCCCAGCCTGGCTGTGCACCCGGCTGTGAACACTTGCTTGAGCGAGAGTGCAGTTGAGCGGGTAACGCTTCAGAGTCGCATTTTCGGCGGCGAAAAAAAGAGCAAAATTGCTCACTTTGATAGAAACTTGACCGGCTTTCGCGAGGCTCCGGCTGCCCCATCCATGGAGCGTCTTTTGCTCGATGGGTGGGTGACCACAAAGGCCTCCATCGGTATGTCCCGTCTTGTTTCTTTCCAGTCTTCCACCGGCTTTGTCGACCCGCGCTGGACGATAGATTGGGTGTCGGTTCTTGTTGGCTGTTCGGCCGGTGTCGCGAGAGTGCTAAACCGAACAGATTGTTACCGATAGTAATGCTATATTGACGCGGGAACAAATGTGCGACCTGGAACAAATTGATCACCAGGCGCCACCCCAACTTGCACTGACGAAGACTGGCCGCTGTCAGCCCATTTCCGACGAGAGGCTTGATATATGTGTGGAGCAATCGGGAAGCCCCTTAATGCTGCCATTTTTCTTGCCACTGAAAGGCCTGGACAAAGCACCCTCCGTCTCACGGCAGGGCAGGTTTTCTTTTCCCAGGGAGACCAAGCTGACTCTGTTTTTTATCTCCAGAAAGGCCGGGCAAAGCTCACTGTCGTTTCCGAGAGGGGCAAAGTAGCGACGGTCACGATGCTTACCTCTGGGGACTTTTTGGGCGAGGAATCGATGGCGGGAGTGGAGACGATTCGAGCGGCTACGGCCTCAGCCGTATCCTCTTGCATGGCCCTCAAAATTGACAAAGACGAGATGCTACGCGTCCTGCGTGAGGGACATATGTTCTCTGACCTCTTCATGCAGTTCCTTGTGGCACGAGGTATTAGAACTCAGTCGGATCTCGTCGATCAGCTATTCGACTCCATCGAAATGCGATTGGCGCAGGCACTCTTATTGATGGCGAAGTTTGGGCAAGTCGGTGAACCGGAGACACTGATCCCACCGGTAACTCAGGAGACTCTCGCGGAGATGATTGGTACAACCCGATCACGCGTTCGCTTCTATATGCATCGTTTCAAGAGGTCCGGCTACATAGAGTTCAACGGCCGCATTCGGGTTCACCAGTCGCTGCTCAACATGGTTCTGCACGATGAGACGCCGGGGCATAATGCATCACAGCCCAAACTCCTCTATCTCACGCCCAATCCAGCGACAGCCGCCAGAGATGCTCAAGCACACCGTGAGCCACAGAACCTAAAGTTGCGGACGCGAAATCGGCAGTAATCGGACCCACTGGCGCGACACGACGGGTGTGCTAAATCGAACAGACTAATCGAGTTTGCAATGCTATCTTCCGACGAAGAACTGTGCGCTCAGGAGCGGAATGATGTCCCCACCGTTGCCACGCGCACCGTTGATGAAGGTTATCCAAAGCCAAACCACACTCAGGAAGAGGCCATCTAGATGGGTGGAGTAACCAGGGAGCCCTTTGATACCGCTGCTTTTCTTGCGGCCGAGGGGCCAGGACGAAGCATCAGAGATCACCTTGCAAAGCAGATTATCTTTTCTCAGGGTAGCGCAGCTGACTCCGTTTACTACCTTCAGGCTGGCCGGGCGAAGCTCACGGTCGTTTCCAAGATGGGCAAGGAAGCGACGGTTACGCTGCTCGCCGCCGGAGATTTTTTTGGCGAGGAATCGATGGCCGGAGCGGGAACGCTGCGAACGGTCACAGCCTCAACGATTACCACCTGCACGGTACTCAAGATTGAGACGGCGGAAATACTGCGTGTTATCCAGACGGAACATAAGTTCTCCACCTTTTTCTTGAAATTCATCGTGATTAGGGGCATAAGAACCCAGGCGGATCTTATCGATCAGCTATTCAACTCAAGCGAGAGGCGGTTGGCGCGTACGCTTTTGTTGATGGCGGAATATGGCGAACCGGGTGAGCCGGAAACACTGATCCCACCCGTAACTCAGGAGACTCTTGCGGAAATGATCGGCTCAACCCGCTCACAGGTGAACATCTTCATGAATCGCTTCAGGAAGCTCGGCTACATTCATTACAACGGTGGCATTCGGGTTCATAAGTCGCTGCTTAAGGCGGTCTTGGAAGACCGATTACCGGAGGATAATACATCACGGCCCAAAATCCTCGACCCTGCACCCAGTCCAGCGCGAACCGCCAAACGCGCCAAGCTCGTTTGAGCAGCGAATTGCTCGCGTCGAGTTGAATGTTGGCAGCGACGTTTCCGGGATCGGCAGCCAGCATTTCTGAGCCTCGCGAATTTCTATCTGGAGTTCAGAGGGACAAGAGTGACCTCGAACAGGCTTCTTGTAATAGACGATGACCCCACGAGTTCCGCTACGATCGGGCGCATTGCGCGCGGATGTGGCTACGACGCCATCATTACGACGGACACAGACGACTTCCGGTCAAGGGTGCTGTCCTGGGACCCCACCGTGATTGTGCTCGATCTTTCCATGCCGGAGATGGACGGCTACCAGGTCATGGACTGGCTTGCAAGACAGGGCTGCAATGCCCACATACTGATCGTGAGCGTCCACGAGTTGGATCGACTGCGGGAGGCGGAGGCGACCGGGCGCGCCCTGTGCCTAAACATGGCAGGCGTATTTCAGAAGTCGCTGAACCTGGAGAAGCTACGGGACGTTTTCCGGGAAATCTACGATGCGGCAGGGGTGCTCTCAATCCAGGATATATCCCACGCATTGATCAATCGAGAATTCAGGCTCGTGTATCAGCCTCAGATCGATCTGAAGAGTGGAGGAATAGTCGGTCTCGAGGCGTTGGCTCGCTGGGACCATCCCCGACGAGGCCCAATTCCGCCATCTACCTTCATTCCCATGATGGAAGCCAACGAGATCATGAGCGAGTTCACCTATCGAGTATTGGAAATGGCGTTGGATGAGCTGCGCGCATGGAACGGTGCGATGAACGGCAGAGTCGCAATCAACGTTTCGGCGGCCGTATACGGGGCTATGGGAATTGATGAGATGGTCCGGGCACAATGCATCGACAAAGTGGTAGACATCCGTCGCATCACGATTGAAATAACCGAAACGGCGGCTATGACCGAAGCAAGCGAGGTCAGCGCTTGTCTGTGGCGCCTTCATGAGCTGGGCGCCCAATTGTCAATCGACGATTTTGGTACGGGATATTCTTCGCTTGTGAAACTCCATCAGCTTCCTTTTTCAGAGTTGAAAATAGACAAGTCACTTATCAGAGACTGTGTTCCCAACCCACAAAGCAACATTCTGGTACGAGCCATGATCGACCTCGCACACAATTTGAATAAGCTGGTGGTGGCTGAAGGAGTGGAGAACCTGGAGACCTTGCGCTGTGTCCGCGAATGTGGATGCGACGTTGCCCAGGGCTATTTCCTCGGCATGCCAATGCCTCCCGACAAAGTAATTCCATGGCTTAAACAGCACGCGACTCGGGTAGACCAATTATGAGAAAACCACTTCTGCAACGGCAAATGAGAGTCATGGAAAAGCGTTCCCGCTGCCGAGGAGAAGTGCAACGTGCACTTGCCACGCTCAAAGATCAGCGACGGTTTCCCCGTCTTGCCCACGGTGTTAATCCGGCACACCGTGTCGTGGTCTCAGCTAACGCACCTAACGCCGTCCGGCCATCTAGTCGCAATCCAATATTCAACGGCTGAGTCTTCTGTTGAGAATTGCTTTGCAAGCGAAGACAGGTTCATTGCGATCTTCCTCGGAGTAAGATTGTGTGAACCTTGGAGGGTATTGTGTGACGCGCGAAGAAGAACGGGAATTTCTCGTTAACGTGTCCGCTTCTTTGGTCAAGCAGCTTTTGTCTTACCTGTCTTTGATTGCTTGGCTGACTGGCGAGGTTGGCATACCTGCCCCTTACGTCGAATCGGCACTAAACGATGCTCGTAGAGAAATCGATGCCCAGACGGAGATTGACGCCAAAGTTCTAGCTGCCGTCGAATCTGCCGTGCAATCCAGCGAAGCTGATTACCATGTGATCCTTGCATCATTCCTTGCACAATGGAAGCCATCAAGGAAGCCGAACTAACCTATACCTGCACTATGCATTCGACGAATCGACGCGGCGCAGCTTTCCAAAAGGAGATGATGAAGTGAGCGTAGGGATCGGACGAACAGGATAACTTAGAGCCTCAACAATCGGGCCATGTGCCGGTTATACCAAACAATGCACAGTGGAAATCTGGCCGAATACTCGCTCGAAAAGTTACAGACGCCGGACATTTCCTCCTGCATTCTTTACCGTTAAGAACCGGTCACGGGTCGCGTCGATTTGATGTCGAGTCGGCCTGGAGGATTTCACCCCAAGCCGCTCACGGAACCGTACGTGAGCCTCTCGGCTCATACGGCTCTTACCGGCCAGCTGTTGGTCTCAACCCCAGAAACCCGGGGACAGGCGGGACGCTCCCAGCGTCAGCGGTCAGTAACGGAAGGTCGGCGAGCGTCCCCTGATCTGCTTTAGGTGTGATTCTGGGCTCGCGACAACAGCCCTAAAAGCGTTTCAACAATAGGCAACCTGGATAACCGCATTGGCGATTTCGCAGCAACCGGCCGCCGTGCAAAACATTGCAGTTAATTTCGCACTTCGGGCGCATACTTATTCCATGCTCTGGTGCTGATTAGTTTCTCAATCTCTCCACTGCCAGAGATGTGGCCGGTCCGTACCGCGCACAAAAAAATAAATACCCCCCACCCCCCCACCCCTTTTTGGGGTGCCCGCGAGGGCGTTGAACATGCGTAACCTGTTGAAAATAAAAGAAAACAGATTTTACCCATTAACGCAAAAGTAAACACAAAAGGGCACAAATAAGCCCGGTTTAAGCCCCTTTAAGGGCCAGATAAGCCACTTTAAGGCCAGATAAGCGCGTTCTTTTTAGTTTCAACCTTCAGCTTCGGGCGCAGGCTGCGGAGGACGAACCGGTTCACGCGCGGCGCGCCACGCTCCAGTCGTGACCCAGTAAAACACCGGGCCGAGCAGTCCGATGACCGTTGCGAACAAGAGCGACGACACATTGCCGAACGCGGTGTTCGGGTCGCCAAGCTTTTCGCTGCGCGAAGCCCACAGCGCATATCCAATCAGCGAAGCCGGTCCCACGCCGAGTAAGCAGGCCGACACAAAGTTGCCGGCGCTGAAAGGCCGCTTCAGTCCCGGCTCGCGAACGCGCAGCACCACCAGCGCCACAAACTCCAGCAGCAGGCTGGTTCCATACAGAATCAGGTCGATTGAGATGAGCCGCTCAAATGGCAGCTCAAGCGCCATTGCCCAGGCCGCGCCGCATACCAGCACGCTCACCCACGGCACGCCGCGGCTGTTTCGTTTTGCCAGCACGCGTGGCAGCATTCCGTCCTCGGCCATGGCAATCGGCAGCCGCGTGTAACTCATCATCAGCGCGTTGAACATGCCCACGCCGCAAATGATTCCGCCGGCTACAATCGCCAGCATCAGCGCCTTCCCTCCGACGGAACCGGCCGCATTGGCCCATGAGCCCGTGGTGAACCCTTCGGGAGACATCCCAGCAAACGCCATTGCGGAAAGCGGAAGCACATAGGTGAACGCCGTGAGGATGGCCGCGTAGATCATGGCGCGCGGATAGTTGCGCTGCGGATTCTCCACCTCTCGCGCCACCGTCGAAGCGTTGTCCCAACCCATGTAGTTCCACATGGCCACCAGCAGCGCAGTGGAGATGCCCGCGCCCGCAACCGGCCGTCCCCAAGCGATGACAGGATGCACCGCCGCGCCATGCCAAACTCCGAGAATGATAAACACCGCGAACGGCGCAAGAAGCAGCGCACCCAGTTTCACTGAGTCCTCGCCCACCTCCGGCGCGCCGCGCAGGTTCCACGCGCAGCACATCGCAACCACCGCAAGCTTCCATACGTAGGCACGCCAATCCGCCGTGAGCGACGGAGCCAGCGCGCCCAGATACAGCGCAAAGATGGAGGGGTAGAGCGCCATGTCGAAGACGCTCGCCGTAAGCGAAAGCCAACTCTCCTGGTAGCCCCAGAAGGGACCCATAGCCCGGCGCACCCACACATAGAACCCGCCCTCCACCGGCATAGCCGCAGCCAGTTCGCCAATCATCAGCGCAGTGGGGAGACTCCATACCAGTGGCAGCAAAAGCAGGATCAGTATGGCCCTGCCATACCCCGCGCCCCCCACGATATCTTCGATACCGTAAGGCCCCCCCGACACCATGAAATAGGTGGCTGCGATGAGCGGCAGCATCCTTATGGCGCGCCGCGCGGGCTTGGGGCGTTTGAACACAATGTGAATCTAACAACTTTTGACCTGCTCGCGATGAGAAAAATGACCTCGCGAGACAGGTTTTTTTGCCCTACTGGATCAGAAGCGGCCAGGAAGAAAAACAGATCAGCCTGCATTCCGGTATAATCGCACTCAAAGCGCCGGAGAGATGGCCGAGTGGCTGAAGGCGGCGGTTTGCTAAACCGTTGTACGGTCAAAAGCTGTACCGGGGGTTCGAATCCCCCTCTCTCCGCCAGAAATCGAA
>Ga0302278_10002268_pt1 | contig 22414 bp, 23 predicted proteins | sample III_Bog_N3_2_FD_194543 | JGI IMG/M metagenome (GOLD analysis project Ga0302278, IMG submission 194543) | Peat permafrost microbial communities from Stordalen Mire near Abisko, Sweden - III_Bog_N3_2 | ecosystem: Environmental > Terrestrial > Soil > Wetlands > Peat | place: Sweden: Abisko...
GTGATCGCCGGCATAATTCAACAAGCCCCATCCCAACCGGATGGGGCTTGTTTCTTTTAGTCCCGCGGCAACTTGACGACGTCGGAGATTCGTCGCAACATCACCAAGGAACATTTCAGGAGGATTCCGCCGTGGCGAAGAAGATTCTCATGCTGGTCGGAGATTTCGTGGAAGACTACGAAGTCATGGTGCCGTTTCAGGCCCTACAGATCGCCGGCCACCAGGTCGACGCAGTCTGTCCGGACAAGAAGGCAGGCCAAACTGTCCGCACCGCGATTCACGACTTCGAAGGCGACCAGACGTACACCGAGAAGCGCGGCCACAACTTCACCCTCAACGCCACGTTCACGGAGGTTAAGGCAGCCGACTACGATGCGCTGGTTATTCCCGGCGGCCGGGCTCCTGAGTATCTGCGCCTGAATCCGGCGGTTCTCGCCTTCGTCCACCACTTCGCCGAGGCCGGCAAGCCGATCGCGGCCATCTGCCACGCCGCGCAAATTCTCGCCGCCGCGGGCGTGATCAAGGGCCGGAAGATCAGTGCTTATCCGGCGTGCGCCCCGGAGGTGACTCTTGCCGGCGCCGAGTTCATCAGCCTGCCGTTCGAGAGCGCGGTGACCGACGGGAACTTTGTCACCGGTCCCGCCTGGACTGCGCACGTCGCGTGGCTACAGCAGTTTCTTGCACTTCTCGGCTAACTACTCCGCTAGGATCGCGCAGCCGCGCAGAAACCTAATATAATTTGGAAATTATGGAGCCGATGAACGGAGTCGAACCGTTGACCTACTGATTACGAATCAGTTGCTCTACCAACTGAGCTACATCGGCGTGTACTTATATTCTAGCGGCTCTGCTGTGAACGCGCAAAGACTGCCGCGCTAGTTTCGCTAACTATTTTTCTACTTGTCGCGAGCTATGTGCGTCGACCACTGCGGCCAACTAAGCTTTGGGTGCAGTTAGACGTTCAATCTGTTGAAGGTGGTTCAGGTCGTGGCCACCCATCGTTTCAACAATCGTCCACAGCGTCATGGTGCCGCGCTCGGGATGACTCACTGGGCGCACACGTTCGGCTTCGGTGACGCCGGCGAGCAGCAGCAGGTTCCATTTGCGCGCGGCACCAAACAGGCTTAGGGCGCTGTCCACATCGCAGTTGGCGTAGCGGGCGGCCCAGCGATCCTGGTCGAAGGGCTGTAGCGTAGGATGGTCTTCGGCGAGGGTCTGGCGTAGCCGAAAGCTGAAGACGAGCTCGCAGTCGGCCAAGTGCGCAACGATCTCTCGCCCGTTCCATTTTCCCATCGGAGTCCGCAAGGCGAGCTGGTCTCCAGGCAGGCGCTTAGCCAGTGTCGTCAACTGACCATATGTGGATGCGAGGATCGCGATTGGCTCGCGGCCTGCTAGAAATTTCGCGTACGGGTTAAGTTCCATCTGCATAGAATGCCATTGCGCCCTTTATAGGACAATAGAGGTTTGGGGCCGAACCGTTGCCGGATGAAAAATCATCCAACCAGCAGCGGTCGCAACCGCAATCAGCAGAAGGAATTCGAGGGCTTTGAACGGAAATGGCGGATGAGAACGCAGCACGCGTAGTCGGCATCGATCTGGGGACGACCAACTCACTGGTGGCCTTCATGCAGGGCGACCGGCCGACGATCATTCCCGGCGAGGATGGCGACCGGCTCGTTCCGTCGGTGGTCGCATTCGACCATGAACACGGGTTTGTGGTGGGTAACTCAGCCCGCGCGACGCTGCTGACCGATGCTTCGAGCGCGGTCTACTCGGTCAAGCGGCTGATGGGCCGCGGCGTCGAGGACGTGCAGGAAGAACTGAAGCTTTTTCCCTTCAAGCTGGTTGCTGGACTACAGCCGGGCGATGTGCTGAAGCTCGAGGTTGGCGGGTTGCAACTGACGCCGCCGGAGATCTCGGCCTACATTCTGCTTCAGCTCAAGAAGAACGCGGAGCGCTTCTTCGCGGCGCCGGTGACGAAGGCCGTCATTACGGTTCCCGCTTACTTCAACGATGCGCAGCGCCAAGCGACGAAGGATGCGGGGCGCATTGCGGGGCTCGATGTGCTGCGGTTGGTAAATGAGCCGACGGCCGCGGCGCTGGCGTATGGTCTGGACAAGCAGCGTGACGGGCTGATCGCAGTCTATGACTTTGGCGGCGGCACGTTCGACATCTCCATCCTGAAGCTACACGAAGGCATCTTCGAAGTGATTGCGACCGGCGGCGACACGCACCTGGGCGGCGACGACATCGACAATCTGCTGATCGCGATTGCGCTGGATGATATCGCCGGCGACGCAGAACTCACGGTGGACAAGGATGCAAAGGTTAGTGGCGAGTTGGTGCAGGCCGTGCGCAAGGCGGTAATCGAGGCGAAGATCGCGCTCTCCGACGGCCAAGCCGCGAAGCTACAGGTTGCGCTACCGAACGGCAAGAGCTACGCGCGCGAGATTACGCGTGCGCAGTTCGATGAGTTGATCGCGCCGATCATTGCGCGGACTGCGGCTCCGTGCAAGCAGGCGTTGAAGGACGCGAAGCTGACGGCGGACCAGATCGACGAGGTCGTGCTGGTCGGCGGATCGACGCGGATTCCGGTGGTGCGCGCGTTGGTCGATGAGCTATTTGGCCTGAGCGCGCGGGGCAAGAAGCCGCATACGGAGCTGAATCCGGATGAAGTGGTCGCGCTGGGCGCGGCGGTGCAGGCGCAGATTCTCGCCGGCGGTTCGGCTGCGACTGAAGACCTGCTGCTATTGGACGTTACGCCGCTGTCGCTGGGCATCGAGGCGCTGGGCGGCGTGGTGGCGAAAATCATTCAGCGCAACTCGACGATTCCAGCGAGCGCGACCGAGCACTTCACCACTGGCGTTGACGGGCAGACAAACGTTGCGATCCACGTGCTGCAGGGCGAGCGCGAACTGGCGAAGGATTGTAGGTCGCTGGCCAGATTTGACCTGAAGGGAATTCCGCCGATGGTGGCTGGATTGCCGCGCATCGAGGTGAAGTTCCTGATTGACGCGAACGGGATTCTGCACGTCAGCGCACGTGAGCAGCGCAGCGGCAAAGAGGCCGAGATCGAAGTGAAGCCGACGTATGGACTCACCGATGAGCAGGTGGAGTCGATGATCCTGGCGTCGTTCGATCATGCCGAGGAAGACATCGAGGCGCGGCAGTTGATCGAGGCGAAGAACGAGGCGGAGACGATTCTCGGCGCAGTGGAGAAGGGTAAGAACCACCTGGCGTGGCTGCAGTTGTCGAGCTACGAGATGTCGACCATCGAGATGGAAATTCATCAACTACAGGCGACGCTGGGGAGTGGAAGTTACCGGGCAATTCGCGCGGGCATCGAGCGGCTGGACAAAGCGACCCGGCGCTTTGCCGAAGTGATGATGGACACCGAAGTGACGGGCGCGATGAAGGGTCAGACGATGGAAGCCGCTGGCGCGGGTATGGGCGAGGCGCCGAACGCGCCGCATCCGTTTGCGAAGGCGGAGTTCGATGAAGACGAAGACAAGAACGACCACGGATCTCACGGATAAACGCGGCTTGAAAACGTTTGGATTATATCCGTTCTTATCCCGTATGATCCGTGGTTGGTCTCGATGGCAAAGTTTAGAATGGAGCTTATGTCCGATCACGCTCTGGTTGTTACTGAAGTCGATTTATCGAAGCCGCCGGCCGAGGGCATGGTTCGGGTTACATTCCTGCCTGAGGGCCGAACCGTGGAGTTTGAGTTTGACTCGCTGCCGTATGAGGGGCACGGGCGGCCGATGTCGTTCCTCGACGTGGCGGAAAATTATGGGATTTTCCTCGACCATGCTTGCGGCGGGGTTTGCGCCTGCACCACGTGCCACCTGCACGTGAAGGATGGCGCGGGCGGCGTCAGCGAGGCGGAGGAACTGGAGCTGGACCGGCTGGAGACGGCGGCGGGCATCGAGCTGAACTCGCGGCTGGGCTGCCAGGCGGTGATTGAGAAGCCGGGGGCTTACGTGGTCGAGATTCCTAAGTGGAACCGGAACTACGTTCAGGAAGGTAAGCCGGCGCATGGACCGGGGAGTTAGATTCGGTTCTCAGTTCTCAGTCGTCTCTGGGTGCTCTAACCCCTCCGAGGGTGTGAATTGGCAAAGTCTAGTAAAGAAATGGGTTGCAAATAGGTATCCACGACTTACCTACTCGCATCATTGAAACGATTGAGGTTGTGGGTGGGTGTATACGATTTACCACGCCCCGTTTGCATGGTCGCCGGTTGAATGCGAACGCCCTGGCCGGGGCTGACTCTCTTGTTTTCCATTCCCACTTACATCTTTAAGCATAGCAGGTTGACCGTAACTCATCTGCTATCTATTTTTCGGTCTATTTAGCTTGTTTTGTGGGAGATAGGTGTTTTGGGGGGCTTGACAATGATTTGGACGGTCGCTCGCCGAGGGCGATTGGTTGCCGATCTGCTGCCATGCCAAAGGCGCACGCGATAGATCGAACCTGCTGAAATGTATGTCCGCGACTGCAAGCGAAAAGTTTTTGGTTGAAGAAGGTCTGCGGTGGTGTATCCGGCCTGTTTGCGGAGAGTTTGTTCTCCTGGCGATGATGAGATACGCCGCGTGCCTGTCCTTCAAGACTCCTCGGCTGTGCCCCTGGCTGCATTTGCGGCCACACCATCCGAGACTGAATGGCCGCGGCGCGCCTCCCCAAGGCGATGCCTTAGCACCTGTCCCAATTCCCCGAATCCCCCTCCCGCAGTGATAAGCTCTTCCGCACGGGCCCACCACATAAATCCAATCATTGGAGCAAAACATGCCTCGCACGACGGCACTGTTGCTTGTCGCACTGCTCGCCGCCATCGGCCCAACCCGCTGCTCAGCCGCCGACCGTGTCGTCTTCCTGCGCAGCGGGCCCCGCCGAGGTCACCTCTACGTCGCCAGCGCCGACGGCACAGCCGACCGCCCGCTCACCCAGCCCGGCTCGCTCGACTACAACCCGGCGTGGTCGCCCAAGGGCGATTGGATCGCCTTCACCTCGGAGCGCGGCAGCTCCGCGGACACCCGCGGCAACGTGGCTCATCTGGCGTGGTCGCCCGACGGAGAGCAACTGCTGTTCACCAGCTCGCGAATGGGTTTCTAGGACGAGGCGATCTACATCGGCGCGCTGCAGCCTGAACGAGAAATCTCTGTGATGCGCTACGACGGCACACACGTAGAACAACTCACCGACAACCAGTGGGAAGACGGCGGCCCGGCGTGGCAGCTACAGCCGCCCCGCTCCGCCGCCCTTACCACCACTGCGACTGAGGGCAGACACGTCCGAACACTGGTGACCGAAGCGGATCCATCGTCGTAGCTCTTCGTCGAGTGTGCCTGAGCTAAATTGATAATCACCAGGCCTAGTTCTCAGACGGCAGGTCAACGTGGTCGATCACGATCACATCGACGGGAGCCCGCGTCGACTGCAGGCGGAGCCCAAGTTCATCCTGTAGGGCCGTGAACAGGGATGGTCCAGCGTCAGGAGTGGGCGGCTCTGCGCCCTGGCCCATATCCGGCGTCCATTTCAGGGTAAAGTCGTACTTGCCGGTGAGTCCGGTCCTGTCGACCACGAGGCGGCCCCCAATCTCGGGCTGCATGCTGAGCGCGGTTACCAGCGTTGCTGCGTCCGCGTCGTTGCCTTCCAGCAGGCCCTTGCCCGCAAACCGTATCCAACTGCGTGGTTTCGAGGAGCCGTCCGGGTTGCTGGAAGAGGATTGCGCGACGGAGGGCATCAGCTTCGATCCGCTCTTTGCCGTCAGCAGTTCGTAGACGGATAGCTCGCTGCTTGCGTGGTGCACCTGGAGCTTGAAGCGGTCTGTGAGGAGGCCACGGAGCATCTCTCGAATTTGCTTTCCCCGCTCATCGGAGGAGAGTTTCTGGAGTTTCTCGCCCAGCGCGGGGTCTTCCATAGCCTCGATATCGAATCGTGCCGATCCGGTCCAGGCAGGCCCCCCGGTGACCTGTTGGTCTGCACCATAGTTCAGGTCGTAGGCAATCTTGATGAGTTCCTTCAAGCTCATGCCCGCCGCCGAAAAGCGGTCGCCGGAGATGGTGACCGAAGGCGGATGCGGGTTCTTTCCATCAATCGGCTTCACCGTAGCGACCTCGAAGGAAAGCGGCTGGGGTATTTGTGCGACGCTAAGCCCCGGGGACGCCATAGACGCGAGGAGGAGCGCGAGCGGAATGAGCTTGCCACCGGGAAATGCAACGCGCGCGGGGGGATGATTCATTGGTTGGCAGAATCTTATCGGTTCTGGAGCTGGTTTCCTAGCTTTTTGCGGCGAGGATGGCTTTGGTGAGTGCGGGGACGATCTCGAAGAGGTCCGCGGCGACGCCGTAGTCGGCGACTTCGAAGATGGGGGCGTTCTGGTCCTTGTTGATGGCGATGACGGTCTTCGAGCCCTTCATCCCAACTAAGTGCTGGATAGCGCCGGAGATGCCGATGGCGAGGTAAAGCTTGGGCGAGACCGTTTGGCCGGAACTGCCGACCTGGCGCTCCATGGGCAGCCATCCGGCATCGCAGATGGGGCGCGAGGCGGCAAGTTCGGCGCCGAGGGCGTCGGCGAGGGCCTGGGCGAGGGCGATGTTGTCCTGTTCGCGGATGCCGCGACCGACCGAGACGATGACCGGCGCGCTGGCGAGGTCGACGGTGTGGGCGGATTCGCGAAACGGGGCCGATGGGGTGGTACGGATCTGCGCAGGTTCGATGCTGGGCGAGAAACTCTCAATGGGTGCGGGTGTTGTGGCGGTTTCGAGGGAATCGGTGCGGAAGGCGCCAGCTTGGATGGAGACGAAGCAGGGGGCCTTCACGGGCTGTGGGACAGGGCGATAGTCGGCGTTGAGCTTGCCCTGAAAGAGCTGGCGGACGAAGGTGGGGCCGTCATGGATCGCGGTGACGTCCGAGATGAGTACCTGACCGAAGCGCGTGGAGAGGGCGGGGGCGAAGTCGCGAACCTGGTAAGTGTGGGGGAAGAGGACGTACGCGGGGGCGAGTTTCGCGATTAGTTGCTGAAGGGCGGTGGTGGTGCCGTCGGCGGTGTATTGCTGTAGGAGCGGATGCTCGACGGCGTGGATGCTGGCGAGTTGCTTGCCGCTGAGTTCACCAGCGAGCGCGGCAATGCTTTCGCCAAGGATTGCCGCGGAGCATTCCAGGCTGAGCTGCTTCGCCAGGGACTGACCGGCGGCGAGGGCTTCGAAGCTGGTGCGGGTGATGGCTGCATTCCTGCGTTCGAGGACGACGAGCACTCCGCTCATAGGACATGAACCTCGGACTGGAGCTTTTCGACCAGTTGCGCGGCGATCTCGGCAGGCGTGCCGGTGAGCATCTGGGTGCGCTTCTGCTTCTCCGGCAGATAGACGCGGACGAGCTCGATTGTGGGCGGGGAGGTGGACGGCGCGCCGGGGAGGGTTGCGGTTGGTTTGGACCTTGCCTTCTTGATGCCCATCAGCGTGGCGTAGCGGAGCTTGTTGCCGCCGGATTGGATGGTGAGCAACGCGGGCAACGGCATGTCGACATGCTGGAAGAAGCCGTCTTCCAACTCGCGCTTCACTCGCAGGCCTGCGGGCGTGACTTCGACTTGCATGATGATGGTGGCGTGCGGGATGCCGAGCAGTTCGGCCAGAATGACGCCAGTCTGGCCGAGGCCGAGGTCGTCGGATTGGAGGCCGGTGAGAATGAGGTCGGGGGATTCGGCGCGAATGGTGTCGGCGAGTAATCGGGCCAGGGAGAGGGTGTCACGCTGGGCGAGGTCGTCCGCCACAATGTGGATGGCGCGGTCAGCACCCTTAGCGAGGGCTTCGCGAAGAGTGGAGGCGACGCGCTCAGGCCCAGCGCAGAGGACGATAACCTCGCCGCCATTTTTCTCCTTGAGCTGGAGCGCTTCTTCGAGCGCGTAGGCGTCGGGCTCGTTGATGGTGTAGCTGAGATCGGCGTCGTCGATACCCTTGCCGTCGGGTGTAATTTTGAGCTGGGCGTCGCGCTCGGGCACCTGCTTGATGGCGACGATGATCTTCATGCGGCGCTGCTCCGGGTTGGTGAGGCCGAGGTACGGTCTTGCGTCATGCTGGCCCAGTGCGAGTGTAGTGCATCCCGCGTGGCTCGCGGCACATTTCCAGCGAGTTTGTGGCTAAAGGAAACAGGAGAGCTTCGCCAGGGCGCTGATTATTTCGCCAGCAAATACTTGATCGTCGTCTCAAGTAGAGCTGGATCGTTATTCCAGTCACCGTAGATTTCCCACGAAGCCTGCGCGATCTTCCGGTTGTGAGCAGCACACCACGCGTGGACTGCCTTGTGAGCGTCGCCCAATCGGTCATAAGGACCGGTATCAGCCGTTCTTGCAACCTCACCGGCCGGCGTCTCGATACATCGGACGTTGCCCTCTCGTTCAAACGGACGCGCCACCTGGACGCCAAAGTCGACGTTTATTGCCTCATTCCGGATTTCTGGGTGGTGATAGAGGAACAAATTATGTCCAGGACGCAATCCGCCATTTATCTTCAGGAACGCCCACACTTGATCCAGCGCCGGTTTCCATGCCTGGGCGATACCACCGAAAGGCACTGCGGCTCGGACGGCTGCCACCAGCTCTGACTGTGCATTTTCCACTGCAATTTCGTATTTCATCGGCATAGTCCTTTCACCCTGGAAGCCTAAGGACAAGAATTGCATGATTTGTAGCAATCGTGCCTCAAATTCAGGACGCTACCGGTTGGCAAGGCGGCTGGTCAAACGTCTGCGATTGGGCGTAACCTCGAGTGACCGGCATGCGCCGGAGAGTCCAATGCCAACGAGATATTTGCTGCCCATATTGTTCCTGGCCGGTACGCTGCTACCGGTTACACGGCTGTGCGCGCAGCCGGTTGGCATCGCGAAGGTGGGCGACCCGGCGGGCAAGCTGATCGTGATCGGGTTCATGGGCGGCAACGTCCGAGCGGGCAACCTGCTGCATCGAGAGGCGCTGGTGGCGCAGGAGCTCCAGCAGCGCTATCCGGGGGGTGTGCAGGTGGCAGTGTTTGCGAACCACGATGCGCAGAGCGCGCTGCGAACAGTAATGCAGCTCTTGGACGCGAACAGAGATGGGCGACCGAGCGCAGCCGAAAAGAGCGCGGCGCGGATTGTGATTTATGGCCACAGTTGGGGAGCGTCGGAGACAGTGACGCTGGCACGGCGGTTGAACGATCTGGGAGTTCCAGTGCTGCTGACGATCCAGGTGGACAGCGTAGAAAAGTCCAATGAAGACGACCGCAGCATTCCGCCGAATGTACGCGAGGCCATTAACTTCTACCAGACCCGCGGACTAATCCATGGCCGCAGCCTGATTGCAGCAATGGACCCCAACCGCACGACGATCCTGGGAAACTACGAATCCAGTTACCGCGAGCACCCGATCTCGTGCGCAGGATTTCCGTGGTTTGCGCGGACGTTTATGTATCCGCACATCGAGATCGAGAACGACCCCTCCGTGTGGACCCGGATCGAAGCGCTGATCCGAGCCAAAATGGACTGAAGGGTCGTCCCGTACGAACTCCTAATTGGCGGGCGGCGACTGCGTTTTGGCTCGCTTCAGAGTCATTTCTCCGCCTGGGAATTGTCCACCCTCTGACTTAGTGGTCAGCTTGATCTCGTCGCCAGCGGCGTTGATGGTGCCGTCGTGGGTGATGGTCGTGCCACCCTGGATGACGACCTTGAAGGAGATCTTGTCGCCGTCGATCTTGCCTTCGCTGATGGCGACGGGATCGCCTTGCGCGGCCTGCACCGTGCCGGTCAGCTTGGCGCCGTCCTGTTTGAAGGTGAAGGAGAGTTGGAAGCCTCCGTTGCCACCACCCATCTCTCCCGTCCATGTGCCGGTCAGGTCGGCGGCAAGTGCGGTCGCAGTCGTCAGCGCCATTACCAGGGCGGTGCAGGCATAGAGTAGCTTCTTCATGGGTTGGTTCCTCGCGTTGATTTCAATGCGCGGAAATCATAGACGATTGCATGGACCGGTGTCCGAATCTCGCCCATTTTGGCGTTACCCCTGCCTATGCCGTTATCATTAGCCACCATGGCAAGGAAGATTCGCTGGGGCATCCTCAGCACCGCAAACATTGGAATCAAGAAAGTTATCCCCGGGATGCAGCAGGGGGAGTTTACCTCGATTGTCGCTATCGCATCGCGCGATCTCGCAAAGGCACGGGAGAAGGCCGCCGCACTGGGCATTCCCACCGCCTACGGCTCGTACGAGGAACTGCTGGCGGACCCCAATGTAGACGCGATCTACAATCCGCTGCCCAACAATCTGCACGTTCCATGGACGATCAAGGCAGCGGAGGCGGGCAAGCACGTGCTGTGCGAGAAGCCGATCAGCCTGACGGCGGCGGAAGCGGAGACACTGCTGGCGGTCCGCGCGCGTACGGGTGTGAAGATTGGCGAGGCGTTTATGGTGCGCAGTCATCCGCAGTGGTTGCGGTTGCGGGCGCTGCTGGACGAGGGCCGCATCGGGCAAATACGCTCGTTCTTCGGCTTCTTCAGCTACTTCAATATCGATCCGGCAAACATCCGTAACAAGGTTGATGTGGGTGGCGGCGCGTTGATGGATATTGGCTGCTATCTCGTCCAGGCGGCACGTTTTGCGTTCGCGCAGGAGCCGATCCGGGTGGTGGCGCTGCTGGACCGCGACCCACAGATGCACACCGACCGGCTTACGTCAGCGATCCTCGACTTCCCCAGCGGGCAGGCCGTTTTTACCTGCAGCACGCAGTTGGCGCCGTACCAGCGCTTCCAGTTTCTGGGGGCCAAGGGACGCATCGAGCTGGAGGTTCCGGTGAATACGGCTCCCGACCGCGCGACGCGGCTCCTTATCGATTCGGGAGCGGACCTGTTCGGCGGCGGCTTCACTACCGAGACTTTTCCGGCCTGCGACCAATACACGCTGCAGGGCGACGCCTTCTCGAAGGCCATTCTGGAGAACACCGAGGTGCCGGTTCCGATCGAAGACGCGATTCGAAACATGGCAGTGATTGAGGCGATCTTCCGTTCCGGCAAGACCGGCCAATGGGAGAAGCCTTAAAAGCTTAGGCCTTTTGTTGTGGCCGCGCCGATTGGCGGGAATGTGTGCACCACTGCCATACTTAAAGACGTCTAATAGCCCAAGGGATCGAATCCACTGATGGCGACTACCAGCGTTCCCAAACCCCCGGTTGAGAAGAAGACGTTCGACAGCACGCTGGCCAGCGCCGGCAGCACGATGATCTTCAGTGAGATTTTCGCGCTCGCAGTGGATAGCTTCCGCGCCAGCAAGGCGCGCTTCCTGCTGACCATGCTGGGCATGGTCATTGGCTCGGCGTCCATCATCCTGGTGGTGACGGTGGGGCTTACCGGCAAGCAGTACGCGCTGGAGACCATTGCGAGCCTGGGTCCAAACAAGATCGAGATGCAGTACAGCGGCGGCAGCATCATTGGTCCCGACAACACCTCGACGCCAGACTCCATGACCCTGGAGGACATGGACGCGGTGGTGAACACGATACCGGGGGTGGTCGCCCACTCGCCCATGCTGGAGGTGCATGACCGCATCAGCGTGGGAGGCGGCGTCACCAAGGATACGATGCTGCTGGGCGTCTCGCCGCAATACAAGGAGGTGCGTGGATTGTTGGTGCTCGCGGGCCGCTTCTTTGACGATCAGGATGCCGCCGCACACGCCAAGGTCGTGGTGCTGAACCTGCCGTTGGCGATTGAACTGTTTGGTTCGGCGCCGGCCGCGGTTGGACAGAGCATTACCATCAAGGGTATTCCACTCAGCATCATCGGCGTCTTCAAGGAGAGCATCGACACCTACGGCATCTCCGAGATCAGCGATGAGACCATGCTGATTCCCTACGAGGTCGCCCGCTACTTTACTGGCACCGACTCCGTGAAGGAGATCTTCTTCAAGATGGCGACCTCCAACATGGTTGAATCTTCTGCCGTGCAGATCACAGACCTGATCAAGAAGCGGCACCGGCCGAACAGCGTTTACCGCGCCGAGACGCTGACGGGGATTTTGGATGACATGAACAAAATCGCCACCATTCTTACGTGGGTGCTTACGCTCGCAGCGGCAATCACGCTGATCGTGGCCGGCGTGGGCATTATGAACAGCATGCTGGCCAACGTGCAGGCGCGCATTCGGGAGATCGGCATCCGCAAGGCGCTGGGAGCCACCCGGCGCGAGATCCGGCTGCAGTTCCTGACCGAGGCGGTCTTTATGTCGCTCTCGGGCGGCATCATCGGAACTATTCTGGGGCTTGGCGTTCCGCTGTCGGTGCGCCTGCTGACCTCCTACAAGCTGCCTGTACCCTGGCAGGCCGCGGTGATCGCGCTGGCTACGTCAGTTATCGTTGGGGTGATCTTTGGCACCGTTCCCGCCAATCGCGCCGCTCGGCTCGATCCCGTGGAAACGCTAAAGTACGAATAGACACAGATAAACAGTTCGACCACGGATGGCACGGATCAAATACGGATTGCGCTGGGCTTTATCCGCTTCGATCCGTGAAAATCCGTGGTCGCTTTTCCTGCTACTCCGCGGTTTCGGCGGTCTCTTCGGGCTGGTCTTCGCCCTTGACAGTGACCTTGAGGTGCGAGGTGACCTCACGGTGCAGCTTGATGGGCACATGGAACTCGCCCAGCGACTTCAGCGGCTCTTCCAGCGAGATCTTGCGCCGGTCGATGGTGAATCCCTTCTCCGCAAGCTGCTGTGCGATATCGCCCGAGGTGACCGACCCGAACAGATGATCGTTCTCGCCGACTTTGCGCGTGAAGACCAGTTCGACCGATTCGAGCTTCTTGGAAAGCTCCTCGGACTCGATCTTCTCCTTGGCGAGCTTGCGGATGGCCGAGCCCTTCATCTGCTCGATGACCGATTTGTTGGCGACCGTCGCCTCGATGGCGAGTTTGCCGGGCAGGAGGTAGTTGCGCCCATAGCCGTCCGCGACCTTGACCACATCGCCGCGATTGCCGAGCTTATTGACGTCTTCTTTAAGTATCACTTCCATTGCAGTTCTCCGGATTTCTGTGGCCGGACGGCGTTCGCCGCACGGCGCCTAAGTTAGAAGCGCGCGGCAAAGGCGAGCAGGGCGATGTTGCGCGACTGCTTGATGGCCTGCGAAACCTTGCGCTGGTGGCGGGTGCAGACGCCAGTCAGGCGGCGTGGAACGATCTTGCCGCGCTCGGCGACAAAGCCCTGCAGCAGGCGAACATCGCGGTAGCTGATGGCGTCGATCTTCTCGGTGCAGAACTTGCAGACCTTCTTGCGGCGGAAGAACTTCCGTCCGCCAGGGCCACCGCCTGGGCCACCGGGGCCGCCGGGACCACCCGCGGGACGTGGGGGACGCGATCCGCCACCGCCGCCGGGACCTGCATAGGCGGGACGGGGAGTGTAGGGCCTTGCTGCTGGTGCTGATGGTGCTGCAGCCGGTTCAGATTGCGGAGTGCTTGTTTCGTCAGCCATTGGGAATTCCTCTCATGTCTTGGTTCGGTGCCATGCGGCATTTGCCGAAGGGCGATCTGGTGTCGTGCCGCAGCGGTTTTAGACCACTTCGGCGACAGGCTCGGCAGCGGGCGCAACCACCTCAGCAGCAGGCGCCTCGGGCTCAACTGCGGCGGCGGGCGCTTCCGGCTCAACTGCGGCGACAGGTGCAGGTGCGGGTGCAGCCTGCGGCGGAATCGGCTGTGCGCTGCGCTTCACCTTGGTATCGCGCAGGGCCTTGACCTTGGCCAGGCGCTTCTCTTCCTCGTCCATGCGTACGGTGATGAACTTGATGACGGGCTCCGAGACGCGCAGACGGCGCTCGATCTCGATCATCAGGCTGCCAGGCGCGGCCACGGTGAGCAGCACGTATAAACCATCGTTGAATTTGCGTACGGTGTAGGCGAGCCGGCGGCGTCCCATCTTTTCGATGGCCTTCACTTCGCCTCCGCCTGTAGCGATGTTCGCCGAGAAGCCTTCGATCAGCTTGTCGAGATCGGCTTCCTCAACATCGGGGCGAACGATAAACATGATTTCGTAAGTGCGATTCATTCGGTTACTTCTTTCTGCGAAGTTCTGCTTCGCACCGTGCCGGCTTGTATTCTGCCGGCCCGGTCTGGAATGTTTAACTACGAAGTTCTCGGTTGTTAGTTCTCAGTGCTCAGTCGAGAACCTTGAGCCGAACTGCGTTTTGTCTTCAACTGACAACTGACAACTGCGAACTGACAACCTACAACTCGCTTCTATTGAACTCGCTCATCGCGGGCCCGGGGCCCTTGGTGAGTATTGCCTCGACTGCGCTTCGTACCCGGTCGAGCACTTCATCCAGCACTGCAAGCTCCTGCTTGCGCATCGGCGAAAGCAGGTAATCCGTGCCGCCTGCCTTCACCTCTCTGCCATCCTCAAGGGGAGGCTTGCCTACCCCGATGCGAATGCGCAGCCATTCTTCCGTACCCAGCGCGCCGGAGATGGACTTCACTCCGTTGTGCCCGTTCGCCGAGCCGCGCTCGCGGATGCGAATCGTGCCCAGCGGCAGGTCCAGCTCGTCGTAGATCACGATCAAGTCCGGCATTGCTGAGGTGGACGGGACCATGATTTCGAACTCATTCACCAGCGCGGCCACCGAAAGCCCGCTCAGGTTCATGTACGTCTCCGGCTTGGCCAGCAGGACTTCATGTCCCGCCAGCTTTGCCTTGCCCGTAAGCGCCCTGCACCGGCGGTTCGTGATGGTCGCATTGCAATATTCAGCGATGCGGTCCACGGCGAGAAAGCCGGCGTTGTGCGGCGTGAACTGATACTCGATACCGGGGTTGCCGAGACCGATGATCAGTTTCACGCCGCGTAGTCCTCTGTGCGAACAACTCCGGGGCTAAAGCCCCATAGTGGCTCTTGGTCATTCTCCGCGGGATACATCCCGCTGCTGCTCCCAACAACCTGCAACTGACAACTGAGAACAAACAACTGAGAACTGTTCTCCTTACTTCTTCTTCTCTGGCTTGGCGTCTGCCTTCGCATCGGCGGCCGGAGCGGCGTCGGTCTCGCCCTTGCCCTTCTTGGCAACTTCGGGTTCGGTCGGCGCGGCAACAACTTCTTCAACCGCGACAACCTCTTCCTTGATCAGGCTGACATGCGCAACTGTCGCGCCTTCGTCGGCCAGGAACTTGATCGAGCCAGAGTGCGGAAGATCGGAAACGTGAATCGAGCCATTGATCTCAAGCGCCGAAACATCCACGTCGAGATGGCTTGGAATGTCGCTGGGGAGGCACTCGATTTCGACCTCACGCAGCACGTGCTCCAGGATGCCGCCCTGCGCTTTGACGCCGACCGGAACGCCAACCAACTGAATCGGCACGTAGACCCGCATCGCCTTGTCCATCGCAATGCGTTTGAGATCGATGTGCAGCAATGCGCCTTTGATGGGCTCACGCTGCCAGTCGACGATCATCGCCTTGGCGATGGCGGCCCCGGTTACGTCGAGGTCGAAGATGGTGTTGTGTCCGGAGTCGGAGTGGAGGATCTTGGTGATGATTCTCGGATCGACGGTGACGGCGACCGAGTCCTGTCCGGCGCCATAGACGACGGCGGGAATCTTGCCGCTAACGCGCACGCGACGCGCGGCGTTCTTGTTGAACTTACCCTCGCGCGGGGTGGCGACGACGGCTGGAATGCTGGAGGTTGCTGCCATGATGAATCATCCTTTCGGGCACGGGAAAGACAGTGATAAGTGGTCAGTGATAAGTGGTAAGAAAAGACCCCAATCGCCGTCTTACTTCGCTCCCTTTGCGGCTTTGCCGCTAAATCTCAACTGCGCTTTCGCTTCTAACTGACCACTTACCACTGATCACTAGCCACTTGCTTCTAGTTGAACAGCGTGCTGACGCTGGTCTCCATGTGGATGCTCTCAATTGCCCTGCCTAAAAGACCGGCGATGGAGAGTACCTTGATCTTCGGCACCCGGAGCGCCTCGTCGCGCAACGGGATGGTGTTGGTCACGATCAATTGCTCCAATCGTGAGTTGGCAATACGCTCAATCGCCGGGCCCGAAAGCACCGGATGCGTAGCGCATGCGTAAACTTTCTTCGCGCCCTGATCCAGCAGCGCTTCCACCGTTCCCACCAGCGTTCCGGCGGTGTCGATGATGTCATCGAGGATCAAACACGTGCGGCCTTCGACATCGCCGATCACGTTCATCACCTCAGTTACGTTCATGTCGGTCCGCCGCTTGTCGACGATGGCCAACGGAACTTCCAACTTCTTGGCGAAGAAGCGCGCGCGCTCCACGCCTCCCGCATCCGGCGAAACGACCGTCAGATCGGGCAATCCAAGATCCCGGACATACCCTACCAGCACCGGGCTGGCGAACAGGTGGTCCACCGGGATATTGAAAAACCCCTGAATCTGCGCTGCATGCAGATCGACCAGCAGGGCCCGGTTTGCACCAGCCGTGCTCAGCAGATCCGCCACCAGCTTTGCCGTAATTGCCACGCGGGGCCGATCTTTGCGATCCTGCCTTGCGTAGCCGTAGTACGGCATTACAACCGTAATTCTGCCAGCTGATGCACGCTTCAGCGCGTCGATCATGATCAGCAGTTCCATCAGGTGCTCGTCTACGGGGCGGCAGGTGGGCTGAACGACAAATACATCCACTCCGCGTACGTTTTCGAGCAACTGAAAGTAAACTTCGCCGTCGGCAAACCGCTGTAGTTTCGACTCGCCCAGCGGCACACCAACAAATTTGCAGACCTCTTCGCTCAATGCGCGATTGGACGATCCGCTGAAAATCTTGAAGCGCTTGTCTTCACTCAGCTTGGGAGAGCGCTTCCGCTCCGTAGCTGGCTTTGCTCCCTCGGGAGCAGCCTTTGGCGTGATTCCATCTGCCGAAGACTTTGGTGCAGGCTGAGGATTTTTTTCTGGCTCCTCAGCCTGACCTGAAATAGGGGAAAGGACCGCAGTCGTGTCTTGGTTGTTCACGTCGAAACCCTCCAGGCTGGTTGACCTTGATAGCTCCTGCTGCTTTACGTCTTACAGCGCCTTGTTGCGGCGCTGCTACTTCGCCCTGCGAAATATCAGGCTGGAAACTCCAATACCCGAGACATGCCCTTCAAACTTCTTGCTTCTGAACCTCTACATTCATGCCCATTGCGGCATACTCTGCAAAATCCAAAATCCGTCCAACTTCCGCGGCATGTTGCTGCCGACGAAAAGAACCCTAAGTGCTTGTTCGCGTTGTTTCCTGAGCGTCGACTTTTTGGCTGGGCGACCAGGATTCGAACCTGGACTGTCTGCGTCAAAGGCAGATGACCTACCGTTAGTCGATCGCCCAGTACGTCATCGGTGTTCCCACCCGATGAACATCACTCTGCGAACATCGTCGCCCAGTATTCCGCTCTTGGCAAGGTTTCCGTGAGGATTGCCTTGCAGCCGGAGGCCTGAACGCGCTGTTGAGCTGCTTTCGCATCTGTCTCGGACCGGTAAAGTCCGAACAGAGCGGAGCCTGAACCCGAGAGCGCAGCGTACAAAGCCTTGCCGCTCAAGTCATCCGGACGGCCTTCACGAAGCCCGTCAGCCGGTGGTCCCATCAATTCGTGCTTGATTTCACGCAGGAGGGGATACTGAGGAAAGACGACCTGTTCAAAGTCGTTTCCGATCCCGGTGCGGACAAGCGCGAGAAGAATGTTCCCGGCCAGACCGTTCAGTGCGCTGCCCTGTTCAGAGGTTTTACTTTGCCCCTCTAAACCACCCTGTTTTGTCCCAGAGCTGAAAGAATCTTGGCGGCTACGAACGATACCGGATGTGTCAGACGCTAGCTCTGGCTGGAACCCAACCCCAAAATAAGGGCGAACTCCAAAAACAGACGCATACACGTGACTCAACTCCTCTAGCCTATCGGGTTGTGGAGGGGAAGTCAACCCGGAGGCTTTCTCTGCACACAGTCCGTCCCATTCCTGAAACGCCCTCGGCGTCGAAACCCCCTCGTCGGGCACGGCGACAACACACCACGTCGACGGCAGGTCCGGCATGGGGGCCACCAAATCTCCGCGGCCCGTCCCCAACACCGCGCCACCGACAAGAAACAGCGGCACATCGGAACCAACCTCGGCAGCGATCGCCAGCCGCTCCGCTTCCGGCAACGCCAACCCCAACTCGCGCTCCAGCCCAATCAGCGCCGCCGCCGCGTTTGCCGAACCTGCCCCCAACCCGCCCTGCACCGGCAACTCCTTTTGAATGTGAATGCTGACCTCGGCTGCCACGCCCATCCGCGCCAGCGCCAGCTCCACCATCTTCCAGGCCGTGTTTCGCGCATCGGTCGGAACACCAGGATGATTGGTCGTCAACGTGATCGTTTCTGAGATAGGCCGGGACTTCAATCCCGGCATCCCAGGGGCGGAATCGATGCGGGCTTTAGCCCCGGGGACAAGCTCCCCGCCTTCCCTCGATCCTCGAACCTCGAACCTCGAACCTGGCGCCAGCCTTGCCTCCACCGTCACCACGTCGTGCAGCGCCAGCGTCTGATACAGCGTGGTTAGGGAGTGGAAACCGTCCGCCCGCACCGGCCCAATCGCCAGCCCCAGATTAATCTTCGAGTACGAACGAACACGCGTAGCCATCGCATTGATTCTACCCACCACTCGCGCCCGCAGCCTCAGAAGATCTGGAAGTTCACCTCGACGTTCAACTCCACCGCGACGGGCTTGCCCGCCTCCCTCGCCGGCTTGAACCGGTACTGCTTCACTGCCGCGACCGCCTTGTCGTCCAGCCCCATGCCTACGCCTCGCAGCACATGAACATTCACCGGCCGGCCTTGCTGGTCCACGATCAGGTTCACCAGCACAACGCCCATGAACTTCGCTCGCCGCGCTTCCTCGGAGAACTCAGGATCAACCTTGAAGATCAGTTCCGGTGACGAAACCCCGCCGCCAACCTTTGCCAGCCCGCCGCCAAAATTTCCTCCGGAGCCCGGCCCCAGCCCCGAACCGCTGCCAGAGCCAAGACCTGCCCCCAATCCGTTCCCCATCGATGTCCCAATCAGCGGCGAGTTCGGCAAGCCAATGTTCGGCATGTTGTTGGTCGCCATCTTCAGGTCCTTCTGAACCTCGATGGTCGCCTCCGGCATACGAATCTTCGGCTGCTCCAGCGGAGGAGCCTTCGGCGGCGTGATCTGCGTGTCGGCGAACTTCGGCAAGCGGCCCTGAGTCACCGGAGTCGCTCCACGCTGTCCTCCGCCCCCACCCATCGTGTCTCTTGCCGGAGCCATCGGCGGTGGAGTCGTCAGCGCGGTCACCTGCATCGCCTTCTGGAAACTCGCGAACGGCACATGCGCCTTCACCGCCCAGAAGAGCAGTGCAATGGCAGCGACATGCAGCAGCGCCGCCGCTCCCGTCGACCGCGTGTCGCGCTTTGGCGACATCTGCGCCAGGAAAACTTCCGGAGCGAACACCACGGCGCTGGGCCGTCGCTGCTTCCTCTCCCGCACCCACACCCGCGTCTGCACATGCACGCGCACCCGCTCCGGGATCTCCGGATTCGCCACTGTCCGCAGCACGTCATTCAACAGCACATCGAACTCATCGGGTCCAAGCACCCCTTGCGTACCCCGCATCTCCGTCGTCATCGCCTTATCTCCCATCCTTGTTCTCAGTTCTCAATCCGTGCTAATCCGTGTCAATCCGTGGTCGTCCTTGTCTCTCGCTCTTCTGCATTGCCTCGAATCTCCGCCTCAACTCCGCCCGAGCCCGCATCACGCGTGTCCGCACCGTTCCCTCGGGAATCCCCATTGCCGTCGCGACCTCGCGCGACGACATCTCCTCGATCGCCGACAGCACCAGCGGCTGCCTCAGATCGTCCGGCAGCGCCTCGATCAGCCGCCGCAGTAACTCGCGCTCTCCGTGCCCCACTAAACTTTGCTCAGCCGACTCGCCGTTGGCAGTAAGCTCGCGCCCCGCCTCGTCCTCCAAACCCTCTGTCAATCGAGGGCGCCGCGCCACAATATCCAGCCCAACGCGCCACACCGTCCGCGCCAGAAACGCCTTATCGTCCTCCATGCGCAGCCAGCCGTCGGTGCGATAAAGCTTCAGCAGCGACTCCTGCACCGCGTCTTCGGCGTCCTGGACGCTCCGCAGCAGTCCATGCGCCACGCGAAACATGAAGCGCGCATGCCGCTCCGCCATCTCCGCAAAACGCCGGTCGCGCTGGGCGTCGTCGAGGGAAGACGTTGCGGCAACGCGCGCCGATTCGTCCTCCTCGAAACCGGGGTCAAGGGGAAACTCAGCCACCGCGCCTCCAGCATCTCGCGTCAACGCCCGAACCGGAAGACCCATCTCACTCGACCTCAGTTCCTGCTTCACTACCTAAGACTGGCCCGCGCAGCGAATCGTTCACATTTCTTTGGGGCGTTCACACGCCTTTTTACTGCTTCGCGTTAGTCCTCCCGTCGGTCGGCACAGAATTCGGCTTGCGACCGTAGGGAGTAACACGCGAAGCCCAATAAAAGTCACGAAGTGACCGCTCCCCGCGCAGGGCGCCCGTCCGGCAGGACACTATCTAAACAGACGAGATATTCTGGCAACAGCCTCTCAACCATTCATCCTCACCTTCCGGAGGGTCCGCATGCGTCTACGCGCACGAGTCACCGCAGGTTTTGTTGCCTTAGCTGTGTCATGCTCGTCGATAGCGGCCCAAAGTGGCGTGCAGGCAACACCCCAAACCAACGTGCCCAATCCCTACGCCATCGTCAGCCCACCGCCCACACCTGCCAAACACGCAATGGTGGTCAGCATCCACCACGACGCCTCCGATGCTGGCCTCGCTATGCTGAAGCAGGGTGGCAACGCAGTCGACGCTGCCGTCGCCGTCGGCTTTGCGCTCGCCGTCGTCTTCCCCCAAGCCGGCAACCTCGGCGGCGGAGGCTTCATGCTCATCCGCATGAAGTCCGGCAACGCCCACTTCCTCGACTATCGCGAGAAGGCGCCAGCCGCAGCCACCGCCGACATGTATCTAGACGCACAGAAGAATGTCGTCCCCGGCCTATCCACATTGGGCTATAAAGCCATCGGGGTTCCCGGCACCGTCGCTGGCCTGGTTTACGCCGAGAAGACCTACGGCAAGCTCACCCTCGCCAAAGTCATGGCCCCCGCAATCAAGCTCGCAAGCGAAGGCTGCATCCTTCCCGAGGAAGTAGCTAACAACATCCGCACCGCTCGCAATCTAGCTCAATTTCCCGAGTCTCGCCATCTCTACCAGCGCGACGGAAACTTCTACAAGCCCGGTGATCTAATGCTCCAGCCCGAGCTCGCTGCCACTTTGAAGCGCATCGCCGCCGATCCCACTACTTTCTACAAAGGCTCCATGGCCGCCGAGATCGCCGCATCTGTCCAGAAGGGCGGCGGCCTCATCACCTCAGCCGACCTCGCCGGCTACGAGGTCAAAGACCGCGCGCCGCTCTACGGCAGCTATCGCGGATACGACATTGTCACCGCGCCGCCGCCATCTTCGGGTGGCATCGTGCTGCTGGAGATCCTCAACATCCTCTCTGGCTACGACCTCGCAAAGATGGCCGACCGCACGCCGCAGCAGGTTCACCTCATCGTCGAAGCCTTTCGCCGAGCCTACATGGATCGCAACGACTACCTCGGCGATCCCGACTTCGTTTCGATGCCGCTGAAGCAGATGGCCGACCCCGCCTACGCCGCCGCCTGGCGCAGCAGCATCGATCCCGTCAAGCCCTCGCCCTCCGCCACGCTCGTCCGTCCCGCGGGCTTCATGCCGCCGCCGCCCAAAGTCGAATCGTCCCCCGAGCCCACCCAGACCACCCACTTCTCCGTCGTCGACGCCGAGGGCAACGCCGTCGCCAGCACCTACACGCTCAACAGCTACTTCGGCTCGGGAGTCACCGCCGGCTCACTCGGCTTCGTGCTCAACAACGAGATGGACGACTTCACCTCGAAGGTCGGCGTGCCCAACCAGTTCAAACTCATCCAAGGCCCGGCCAACGCCATCGCCCCCGGCAAGCGCCCGCTCTCCGCCATGACGCCCACCATCGTATTGAAGGATGGCAAGCCGCTGCTAGTCCTCGGCTCGCCCGGTGGATCGACCATCATCACCACCGTCGCCAACGACATCATTTCGATCCTAGATAACGGCCTCAACGTGCAGCAGGCCGCCGACGCTCCGCGCTTCCACCACCAGTTCCTGCCCGACGCAATTCAGGTGGAGAAGGCGTTCCCGCTGGATGTCCTCGACAAGCTGAAGGCTGACGGGTACACCGTCACTCGCAACAACGAGGCGGACGAAAAGAACCCCGGAGTATGGGGCGTCAGCGAGATGATCTACATCGACCCAAAGACCGGCACGTTGCTAGGCGCCGACGACCAGCGGCATAAGTTCGGGAAGGCAGCAGGATACTAGCCTCTTTTTTGTTTG
>Ga0302278_10002270_pt1 | contig 22400 bp, 19 predicted proteins | sample III_Bog_N3_2_FD_194543 | JGI IMG/M metagenome (GOLD analysis project Ga0302278, IMG submission 194543) | Peat permafrost microbial communities from Stordalen Mire near Abisko, Sweden - III_Bog_N3_2 | ecosystem: Environmental > Terrestrial > Soil > Wetlands > Peat | place: Sweden: Abisko...
TTGTGCTTCGACAGAACCTTCGTGATCGCCGCCGTCAGCGTCGTCTTGCCGTGATCGATGTGGCCGATCGTCCCAACATTCACATGCGGCTTTGACCGGTCAAACTTTTCCTTGCCCATCGCTGTTCATCCTCTCTCATTGGCCGGCTGTGCCGGCGATTCAAAAAAACCAAACCGCTCAATAATATGCGTACAGCTTGAAGAATTGCGTCCTCAATTCGGGTGTGACCTTCTCCAGGCTGGCCAGGTAGAACTCACGGATCTGGCCCTGGTCGCCGTTGCCCAGGCGGCCGTACTCGCCGGCTATGGCCGGGCCCAGAGCGCCCTTCTTCAGGACCGACTCAAAGTCGCGGATGCGCAATCCGGCACGCTCAATCGACCGAAGGAAGTCCTTGACCTTTTGGGTGGAGAAAGCGGTCTGAATAGCGGACCGGACCGCGCCGAAGGCCTCGGGATCGGCCACCGGAATTGCTGCCTGCTCGTGCAAAGCGCTCAACACTCAACTCCTGCATCGGAAACGAACTTCAAGAACAATCTGGAGCGGGAGACGGGAATCGAACCCGCAACCAAGTCATCTACGAAGGCTGAGACTCATAGTGCCCTCTTGCATATGGAGCGGGAGACGGGAATCGAACCCGCGACCAACAGCTTGGAAGGCTGAGACTCTACCACTGAGTTACTCCCGCGTACTGCTTCCGGCTTCGACTCTAGTCCGGGCTAAAGCCCTGACCTACGGTTACTCCCCGCCGGAGAAAACTGGAGCTGATGATGGGGCTTGAACCCATGACCTCTCCCTTACCAAGGGAGTGCTCTACCACTGAGCTACATCAGCCTTTCCTTCGAACATCCAAAACAAAGAGCAAGTTGCGTGCTTCCTTTTTATCCTACCGCGAACGCAGGCGTCCGAGCACGACGCGGAAGGCAAAAAATCCCAGCAGCACCCAGGTGAGCGACCGGAACTTTCCGGGCTCCATGGTCTGCCAGGCCAGGATGGCCAGAACCGCCAGAACGCCCAGCGCGATGATCAAGCGTCCGCTACCGGCAGGGCTTAGGTCCACAACTGCTCCAACACAACCACTACGAAAAGAATGGTGCACAGGGAAGGATTCGAACCTTCGTAGCGCATAACGCGGCAGATTTACAGTCTGCTGCCATTAACCACTCGGCCACCTGTGCATCCGCTGCGTGCCCGCCAAACCCGAGAACCCGCACTTGCCTCCAGACCCCGGCACCGATTCTGGATCGAATCGGGGGGAACTTGTCTGGTAGGAGTGGTGTGAGGTCTGCGTGCCAGAAGGCGAACAAGCAGTACAACCAAATCCGTCGACCGTTCAAACTCTGCCGCTTCGCCTGAGGGGAATCCTGGATGGCCTTCCGTTGGAACCGGCAGACTGCTGGAACCGGCAGACTCTCAAGGAAGTGGAGCTGACGAAGGGATTTGAACCCCCGACCCTCTGATTACAAATCAGATGCTCTACCAACTGAGCTACGCCAGCCCAAGACAATCCCAGATAGCCTGTGGGCCCGTGACAACCGGAGACCCAATGCCAACCTCAAGCGAAAACAACTTCGCGACGAACCTGCTGAGACATGCCCTGGACGCAAAATGCCTGCGCAGACATGCCCGCGCAAAAGTGCGCCGCAAGTCCTAACTTTAGCATAGGCGGCAGGGTGGGGCAATGCGAGCAACGGCCGGCAGCGGAGCCGGTTGCACACCTCACCGGCGCCTGTGCGTCCTATATCATGGCAGCGCCAACGATTCACGCAAACGGGAGCGATGTTCGATGTCCATTCGGCTGTGTCTGTTGTGGTTTGTGTGTCTTGTGTCCCCCACTCTGCTGGCGGCGCAGGACCCTGTAGGCAATGTGGAAGGTGGCCCGCTGCCGGTGCCCAGGACCGCGCCTGCCAGGATGAATAACGATTCCGTGATCCGCATGGCGAAGGCAGGGCTGAGCGACGACCTGATCGTGCAGACCATTGGCACGCAGCCCGGGCAGTATGCCACGGACGCCGACTCGCTCGTCGCGCTGAAGCAGGCGGGTCTCTCCGACCGCCTCATCACGGCCATAGTCAACAAGAGCCGCATCCGGCTGACTGGGGAAGATCCGCCGGTGGTGCTCTCCGACGTGAACGAGATCGGCGTGTACTACAAGGACCGCAACGGCAAGTGGCAGGCCATCGAGCCGGAGATCGTACACATCCAGTCGGGCGGCTTCATCAAGTCCACGATCACGGACGGCATTATCAAGACGGACCGGAATGGCCATATCAATGGGCGCGAGTCCAAGCTGCTGTTGCCGCGGCCGATTGAGTTCCTGGTGTATACGCCGGAGGGCGTGGACATTGCGGAGTACGACCTGCTGCGCTTCCGGCTGAACTCCAACAGCCGGGAGTTCCGCACGCTGACGGGAGGAGTGATCCACTCGACGGGCGGCGCGCAGCGGGACGAGGTGCCGTTCAAGCCGGTGAAGACCGCGCCGCGCACCTACCAGTTCACGCTGGGGCAGGACACCCCCGGGGCCGAGTACGGCATTCTGCCGCCAGGGACAGGGAATGTGACGAACGGGGGCAAGATATATACGTTTGCCATCTCGGAGTAGGGTGAAGTGCGGCGATAGGGATTGGAAGGCGATCCAAAGACAACGACTGAGATTCTGCACGGTTGTGCAGAATGACGGCCCGTGGGGGCGTGTGCAGAAGGAAGGCCTTTTGGGGCGTGCAGAAGTGCAGACTTTGGGGCGGTGGGGGCGACGGCGTAGAATCGAATTCGATGCGAAAACGCACGCGGTACTCGCTGCTGGTGATGTTGTCGCTGGTGGCTGCGCTGTTGGTGGCAATCTGGCTGTGCAAGACGGCGCCACCAGAGGCGGCCCGGCTACTGCCGGAGTCGGACGCGGTGATTTATGTGAACCTGCGACCGCTGCGCGCGGCGACCCACTTCGAGCGCAATCAGGTCTCGCGCAGCCCGGATTACCAGCAGTTTGTCGATGCCACCGGCATTGTGCCGGAGCGCGATCTGGACGCCGCAGCCTTTGCCCTGCACCGCATGGACAACCCCAACGGCCCCAACGGCCCGGTGGCCTACTCCGAGGTGTTTGAAGGCCGCTTCGATGGCGCGCGCCTAGCGCGCTACCTGGGCGGTATTGCAAGCTCGCAGGAGCAGTACGCCGGCCACACGGTGTTCACCATCCCGGTGGAAGGCCGCCAGTTGCGGATCGCCCAACTGGACTACGACACACTGGCCGCGTCCAACATGCCGACGACGGAGCAGATCCACTCCATGCTGGACCGCTACCATGCCGCAGCGTCGCCGTTCTCGGGCTCGTCGCTGCTGGCCGCACGGTACCACGATGTGCCGCTGCTCTCGAGCGCATGGGGCATCGGCCATGTTGGGCTGCCGTTCTCGGAATCCGGCCGTATCCACGTCTTCGGGCTGGAACTGCCGCTGGCGGAGGACACCACGTTCGTCACGAGCCTGAGGCTGGGGATCGGCTCCGTACACCTGCGGGTGGAGCAGATTGCGCCGAACCAGGCCGAGGCCGCGCATTCCGCAGAGGCGCTGGGCAGCCTGGTGCAACTGCTGCAGGCTATCCAGCCGAGCGTGTCCGCCCAGTCGGACAAGCCCGACGCCGATGCCATGCGGGAGTTCACCTCCTCGCTGAAGGTGGAGCAGCGCAACGAGCGCGCCGTCGTTACGGCTAGCGTGCCGCTGCAGTTGTTCCGGAAACTTTCCACGCCGCTGAGCGTCAATGGGCCAGACTCAAGCGAAGCCCCGCCGGGGCATTAGAGCAGGTCAATCGGATACGGAGGGCCACCGGGCCAGCCCGCAAGACATCTCAATGGTGAATCAGGAGGGAATCCCAGCATGCGCCGTCGTAGCAATGCATCCGTCGTGACACTGTTTCCCGCAATTGCGCTTGTGGCCTGCGGTCTTGCCACTCCCGCCGCGCTTGTGGCCCAGGCCAGCACCCCGGTGTTGACCGGCCAGGCCGCTTTTACCGACTGGAACCAGGAGGCTCCCGGAGTGCGCCACAGGATTACCTTGGCGGACCTGCCCGCGCCTAACCCGGAAGAGTCTGTGAGCAACCAGCCGCGGGTGATCGCGCGCCCGGCGAACGCGTGGCCCATTGCGCCTGCGGGCTTCAAGGTGACGCTCTACGCCGGCGGCGACACCACCCCGATGCAGCGCGCGGACAATGTGGAGCATATGACCCGCAGCAGCGGCACCTTTACAGAGCCGCGGCTGATCCGGGTGGCGCCGAATGGCGACCTGTTTCTGGCTGATTCGGGCGCGGGTGAGGTCGTCGTCCTGCGCGGCGTCGGTGCGGACGGCAAGGCAGCCCAGATTGCCACGTTTGCCAGCGGGCTGGATCATCCCTTCGGCATCGCCTTCTACCCGGCCACCAATCCGAAGTACGTCTACGTGGCCAACACCACCAACGTGGTGCGCTTCCCCTACCATGCGGGCGATCTGCATGCCGCGGGGCCGGCGGAGACCGTGGTGGCGCAGCTTGCGGGCTGGGCGCAACTGACCGGCGGCGGGCATTGGACTCGCGACGTGGTGTTCAGCAAGGATGGGACGCACATGCTCGTCTCCGTCGGCTCCGGCTCCAACGTGGACGACGCAGATACTCATGCTCGCGAGTTCCACCGCGCCGACGTGCTGGAGTACTCGCCGGAGGGGAAGTTCCTGGAGGTCTATGCCACCGGCATTCGCAACTGCGTGGGCGAGGCCGTCAACCCCATCACCGGCTCGCTGTGGTGTTCTACGAATGAGCGCGACGAACTGGGGAATCACCTGGTTCCGGACTACGTGACCAGCGTGCCGGAGGGCAGCTTCTTCGGCTGGCCCTGGTACTACATGGGCGGCCACCAGGACCCGCGGCTCCCCCACCCCTGTGCCAATGGCACCGGCGCGAATCCGCAGATCTCTGCCCCGCTGACCGAGGAGCAGGCGGCAGCTTGCAAGCGCGTCGATCTGTCGGCCAAGGTGCGCACGCCGGATGTGCTGGTGCAGCCGCATATGGCTTCGCTGGAGATGACCTTCTACCCGGACCACGGCCAGTTCCCAGCCGGCTATGACGGCGATGCCTTTGCCGCCGAGCATGGGAGTTGGAACCGCAAGAACCGCACCGGGTATGAGGTTATCCGCATCCCCATGCACGATGGGCACGCTACGGGCGAGTATGACGACTTCCTCACGGGCTTTGTCACGGCAGACGGGCAGGTGTGGGGGCGGCCGGTCGGGGTCGCGGTTGGCAGCGATGGGTCGCTCTTCGTCAGCGACGATGGCAGCCGGTCCGTGTGGCATGTGACCTATACCGGCAAATAAGGACGGAGAAACGGATTTTGTGGTGGGGTCGTGGCGGGTTTAGCGCGAATCAACCTCGCCGGGCTTTAGCCCCAGGCCCGTGCGGACCAGGACGCACTACACTAGGAGAATGCGCCCAGTCTTCTTCTATAAGCCACTCCAGCGCTCCAGCCGCGGCGAGGGAGACTGGCGCTGGTGGTTCCGCGTATGGGGTCCTGTGGTCGTCGCCATCGCGGTAATCTGTGCGGAGTCGACCGATACGTTTTCGGCGGAGCACACCAGCGGTTGGTTGAGGCCTCTGATGGAGCGACTGTTCGGTGCATTTCAGGACGCCAGGTGGGATTCCTTCCACCACTACCTCCGCAAGACAGGGCATTTCGTAGGATACGGAACCGTGGGCTTCACCTTTCTGCGCGCATGGCTACACACACTGGGCAGGCGCGGACCGTCGTCACTGCTCTCCTGGCGCGTGGAGGCGTCGATTCTGGCCGTCTTCTCAACCGCCATCGTCGCCAGCGGCGATGAGTTCCACCAGACGTTCATTCCCAGCCGGACCGGAACGCCGGTCGATGTGCTGTTGGACTCCGTGGGAGCCGGCTCGATGTGCCTCATCGTCTGGATCGTCTGTTGGGTCGGGCGGACCCGCGAAGACGCCTGGTAGCGGGCACGCGGGCTCAGCGCTGTCGCTTGGTCGTGTCCATCACCATCGCATCAAAGCGATGGCGCAGTGTGAAGCCGAACTGCTCGTACAACGTTACGGCCTGCCGGTTGCCTTCGGTCACGGTCAGCGTGACCGCCGCGAAGCCCGCGCGCGCCAGACTGGCCGCATTCTGCGCCAGCAGCAGGCGCCCCAGCCCGCGCCCGCGATAGGCCGGCGCAACGCACAGCTGCGTGATGTGCGCGACGTCGGCAGCCACCCGCGACGAAAGCACCATGCCCACCAGCGCGCCGTTACGCCGGTCGTGCAGCATCCAGGACAGGTTAGAGGCAAAGACGCCGCAACCGGGAAAGCGCACGATGTTGTGCAGAAACCGCAGTGAGCCGTGCAGCGTGCGGTACTGGTCGTTGATCTGCGCGTCCGTATGGCCCACATAGCAGGCGTGGATAAGCTCCGCGGCCGGCTGGTAGTGTTGCGGGTTCCAGGGCTGCAATTCAAGGTGCGGCGGCAGGGAGAGCGAATCGGCCACGCTCGCCGCCTTCTGCTGCTCGCACTCCAGAAACAGCCGCGGGCAGATCGTGAACTCCGGGCCGGACAGGACGTCCGCAAACTCGCCTGCATCGAAGAGCAGAAGCTGCGACTCGACGCGATCGACCGCGGGCGAGTGCCGCAGCAGGTCCAGCACATGGATCAGAAGTTGCCGCGCTGTGTCGGCATCGCTCAGCGTTCTGTGCCCGGAGGCGAATGCGTCGCCGACGACCGCTTTGTGCCCTTCGTACACACAGAAGGTGTAGCCGCAGATGCGTCCCTGGTCGAGCGCCGCAAAGCCATGCAGGATGCGCGATTCCAGGTACTGCAGCAGCAGCTCTGTGGAACTCCTGTAGTCCCAGCGCAGGCGCTCGCGCCATAGCTCCGCTTCGCGCTCCAGCAAGGGCCGGAGCTGGCGGGCGGAGAAGTGCCGCAGGTCCAGCACTTCGAGTTGGGTGGCAACGGGCAAACTGGACATAAGGACTGGGCCGGTATTTCGTCGTTGCTCCAAGGTACCTTTCGCACAGCTCAGGCGTCGAGCTTTATTGCGTACCAGTGCGCAATAAAGCCATTTCGCCTGCGGCTGTTAGCGCTTGGCGTAGACCTTGTACACCGCGAGTCCCTGCGACTCATACAGGAACAGCGGTTCGTAGACGCGACCAGGAAGCCACTGCTCCAGTTTGGCCGTCTCATTGGCTGGGATGACGAGCAGGTGCTCGGCGGCAGGAATATCGGTCCCGGCGCTGCAGTCCTCTTCGTTCAGGTGCGGCTTGCTCGTCGGCTCGCAATAGTCAATCGGCTGTTGGTTGCGATAGAAGGCGAGTCCGTAGATCATGTCGCGGCGAACGTCTTGGAATGCGACTAGCTTTGCGCCCGGCGCCTGCTGCTGCATCTCCCGCGCCAGCGGACGCGCCGAGTAGTTCACGTCCAGGTCTTTGCCATGGAAGCCGAGCAGGAAGACCAGCGCGGCCAGCACCGGGAATAGGGTCGCATTGCGCACCTGTCCGATGCCTCCGATCCGGATGGTCCTGGCTACGGCGAACAGCACCAACAGCGCCGCGGCGCTGGCGCACGCCAGCCACGCCGCGGAAGGCACCAGCGTCTCATACACCATGTGCTGCGGCGCGAGCACCAGCACAAAGGTGACCGCGGCGCAGACCGCTGCATGCGCCCACAGCAGCCACGTCGGCAGCCCGGTGCGGCGAATGCGGTTCAGATAGTCGCCGGTAAGAATGGTGACCGGCGGAATCGACGGCAGAATGTAGCCAGGCAACTTCGATTTGGAGAACGTGAAGAAGAGGATGGGAAACAGCGCCCAGATGACCAGGAACTCCGGGAATGCATCGCCCGCGCGCGAGTGGCCGAGATACCGCTTCGGATTGACGCGGACCTTCCACTCGGCCATCGACACCTTCAAGGCTTCGACCACGGCGCGAATGGAGATCACCGTCCACGGCATCAGGCCAACCACCAGTACGGCAAGGTAATACCAGAACGGCTGATGGTGCTCATAGAGGTTGGTCGCGAAGCGCTCCAGATTGTGCTCGACAAAGAACTTGCGGACAAACGTCGGGTTCTCTCGCTGCACAGCGATGTACCAGGGCAGCACCATCACCAGGTACAGCAGCACGCCGGGAACCCAGATGGTGCGCCGCAGCGCGGACCACTCGCGGCGCAGGCCCAGGAAGATGAGGATGATGCCCAGCGCAAGGAACGGCGCGACCGGCCCTTTGGCCAGCGTTGCGGCCGCGCCAAAGAAGTAGAGGTCGAAGAGCCAGAACTTCAGGCCCGTCTCGTACCACGCGTACCAGCCGAGCATGCCGATGCAGAACGGCGCGGCGAGTTGCATGTCGGTGGAGGCGCCGCGGGCAAAGCCGATGATGGCGGCGCAGGAAGCGGTAATCAGAGCGGCGTCAAGCTGCCCGCCGGGCCGGAACCGGCGCATGTGCAGAAAGATCATCGCGATCAGCAGGAACGCGCCGGAGGCGCCAGGCAACCGGGCCGACCAGTCGGAGACGCCGAACTCCATGAAGAAGCCCATCGCGCGCCAGTAGTAGAGCGCAGGCTTCTCCAGCCATGGATGTCCGTAAAGGATCGGGGTGACGGTCCCGGCGTCCAGGCAGCGCAGCGAGTTCTGGATGTCGCGGAGTCTGGGGCTGCGCGGCAGGATGTTGGCGTCCACCTGCTGGCAGACCGTGGTGTGCGTGTGCAGCATCTCGCGCGCGATCTGCGCGTAGCGCGGTTCGTCTGCGCCTACCAGACCAACCTGGTCGCCGCCGAAGGCCGGGACCAGCCCGTAGAACAGCAGCACGGCCGTCATCACCAGGAAGACGACGAACTCCCAGGGCGACTCGCCAAGCAGGCGCAGGTACTGGGAGCGTAGCCAGGCTGCCGCCGCCTGGGGCATCCCTGCGCCGGACGCAGCGGGTTGTGGAGATTCAGTCAAGATATCCATTGCGTTCGCGACTGAAGCAGCCAGTTGTTTGGCCGGGCCATGAGCCAGACAAGGCTACCAGAGTCGTTGTGCATGCGGTTGGGAGCTCAGGCCCCCGGTTCGGGGGCAGCGGGTTCAGAAGCTTTGGCAGCCGTTGCGGCCCTGGCTTCGCGCTTGCGGTCGCGCTTCTGCAGACGGCCCAGCAACTCGTCCATGCGGCCGGTCATGCGTTCGGAGCGGTCGATGGCGAAGGTGAGCTCCGGAACGTGGCGCACGCCCATGCGGTCGCGCAGCTGGGTGCGAATGTAGGCGCGCGCGGTCATCAGCGCGGCCAGGGTGGAGTCCTCCTCGTCCGCGCTGCCGTGAACGGCGACGAAGACACGGGCGCTCTTGCCGCCGGGCGCCAGCACCACGTCGGTCACGTAGCTGGGGGCAATACGCGGGTCGGAGAGCTCGCCCTCGAGCATGGCCCCGATCTCCTCGGAGAAGGTGCTGGCGACTCGGTTTCGATGGTAGGTTCGTGCTCGTTGTTCAGGCATGACGCTTCTTTCCAGCAAACAGTTAAGGATACCAAATCGCGACCGCGGCAGGGGCGTGCCAGGGCAATGATCGGTGCGCACGAAAGCCCGGCCGGGTGGCCGGGCTTCGGTGATTCCGGGCAAAACGGCGATTCCGCTAGAAGCGGATGCCGAACTTGATCGGGATGTATGAGGTTCGGTTGCTGTTGGCGGGGTAGAAGTTGGTTGCGGTCAGCGGGGCCGATGCGATATTGGCGTCGGTGACACCAGTCTTCTGTGAGTTCAACATCAGCACATAGCGAGCTTCCATATAGAAGCGCTCGTTGGAGAACTTGGACATCTTGTAGGTGAGTCCGAAGCCGGCGTTCACACCTGGGGCGTTGCTGGTGTAGTGGTCGAAGGTCTGGTTCACGTTGACCTCCTCGCAGAAGTAATAGCACTCTTCCGCAGTGGTGGGCGTCGTGAAGTTGGTGACCTTGTGGTAGAACCCTCCCCCGACAACGACGTATGCGCCGAGCGAGCCTTCGGTCGGGACGGTGAAGGTGGGGTTGAGGGTAAAGGACCATACGTGATTGCTGCCATCTATGGGCGTAGAGGTGCCGGAGGGCGCCGGGCCCTGGGGTAAGCACTCGCCGGCGCTGTACTCGGCTGTTGTGCAGTAGTTGTAGATGTAGTCCTCGTTGGCGATTGTGGCTCCCTGGAGGCCGAAATGGTCATAGTCGAACTGAGCCAGCACACCGAACGTCTTGCTCCAGTTTCGTCCACCGCCGACCTGGAAACCCCAGGACGGAGTCTCCCAGAAGTGGGTATCGCCCACCGGCATAGTCAGACCGACACCGCCTACGAAGGCCCACTTGCTGGAGCCATCGGGGTTGGAGTTGCTGCTGGCGTAGTTGGGGCGGCCGTAGCGGCGGCGTGGAGGCGGCTGGGAGCTGTCCAGGGCGTCCGCGCGCAGGCTCAGGCCATCCTCGGCGACCGCGTCGGAGGAAGAAGAGCTGCTGGAGGACCCGGCGAAGTCCGGCACGGCAGACGAGGCCAGGAAAAACGGCGACCGGGCGACCGTTGTGGGAGAAACAACCTGCTGTGCATGCAAGAGCGAGGCTGTTCCAAACACGAGGAAGCCGAATGCCGCGGCGCGGCACGCAAGACCGAAGAGACTACGTTTGGTGTGCATTTTTTGATAACTCCCTTGTTGATTGCAAAGTCTTTCCAGATTGCTAACCCGAATCTGCTCAATTTGTTGTGCCGGCGCGATGTCAACCGGCTACCGATCTATTTCAGTGTAAGACGCATTCGCGGCAAAATTGGATCGTTTTGCGTCTTGGATTTATGGCGCACCGGGCGTGGCGCGAAGCGAGGCGTTGCCGGTTACCTGGAAGGCGTGGGCAAAAGCTAAGGGCCCTCCATCGCTGGAGAGCCCTTGCCGCAAGCTTGCGAAGACTTAGTGGATGTCGAACTGCTCGGGATGCAGACTGGGGTCGCTCTTGACCAGGATGGTCTTGCCCACCATCTCCTCCATCTCCTGCAGCCACTTTGCGCCGGAGGACTTCAACTGCTTGACCACCTCAGGATGCACCCGCAGCATCACGTCGCCGCGATCGAGCAGCTTGTGCATCTTGCGCATCTCGATGTAGATATCGTTGCAGACTGTGACCGGCGACTTGACCATGCCGGTGCCCTGGCACACGCCGCAGGTGGTGGAGAGGGTGCGCTCCAGCGACTGCTTGACCCGCTTGCGGGTGATGGCGACCAGGCCGAAATCATTGAACTGTAGAACCTTGGACGGGGCGCGATCGGACTTCAACTCGTCTTCGAGCGCGGCCATCACGCGATTGCGATTCTTGCGCTCGTCCATGTCGATGAAGTCGATGATGATGATGCCGCCCAGGTCGCGCAGCCGGATCTGGCGAACGATCTCGGGGATGGCGTCGAGGTTGGTCTTGACGATGGTGTCTTCCAGGCGCGCCGTCTTGCCGACGAATTTGCCGGTGTTGATGTCGATGGCCACCAGCGCTTCGGTCTGGTTGATGACGATGGAGCCACCGGACTTGAGCCAGACCTTGCTGCGCAGCGCCTTATTGATCTCCTCCGTGATGCCGAACTGCTCGAAGAGCGGCGTATCTTTGGAGTAGAGCTTGACGCGGCGGATGAGCGACGGCTGGAAGCGCTGCAGGAAGCGCAGCACGCGTTCGTAAGCATCTTCGGTGTCCACCCAGATAGCCGAGAACGTGTCGGTAACCTGGTCGCGCAGGATGCGCTCGACGAGGTTGAGATCGTGGTAGATGAGCGCCGGCGACTTGGAGGACTCCGAGCGATTCTTGATGTCGGCCCAGAGGTTGAGCAGGAAGCGGAGATCGCTGCGCAGTTCCTCTTCGCTGGCTCCCTCGGCGGCTGTGCGGACGATGAAACCACCGCTGGCGTCGCCCTTTTCGCTGAGCAGAATCTCCTTCAGGCGGCGGCGTTCGCCGTCGGACTCGATCTTGCGCGAGACGCCGGTGTGGTTGACGGTCGGCATGAAGACCAGGAAGCGGCCAGGCAGCGCGATGTGGGAGGTGATACGCGCGCCCTTCTTGGCGATGGGCTCCTTGGCAATCTGGACCAGAATCTCCTGGCCGGGCTTGAGCAGGTCGCTGATGGCTGGCAGATTGGTGGATTGTACGGAGTGGCGTCCACGGCTGCCGCCGCCGCCGCTGTGCCCGCTGCGGTCGCGGTCGCCGGAACTGCTGGATCGGTCGCCGTGGTCGCTCCGTCCCCGGCGTCCATCGCGGCGCCCGTCACGGCGTCCGCCTCGGCCGGAGTCGCGGCGCGGCGCGGAGGTCGCCGCAGAGCTGCCTTCGCCAGATTCGCTACGGCCCTGGTCGCCGGACTGGCCAAACTGGGTCTCGAAGAACTCCTGGTCCGAGGGGTTGCCGGTGCGGGCGGCCTCCTCGCTGAACTCTTCAGAGTTGCTGGCTTCGTCGGATTCGGACTGCTCGAAGGTCTCAAAGTCGCCCGTCTCGCCGTCCTCTTCCAGGTCGTCTTCTTCGAGGTCGTCCTCTTCGTCCAGCTCTTCCGCCTCGGGGGTGCTCCGGGTGATGTGGTCGATGGACATCTCGCGGAGCATGGTGCCAAGATCGGCGGCGCCCTCCAGAACCTCCTCGTCCAGATCCTCCAACTCTTCGACGGAGCTGGCATGGAGCGTTGCGCTCTCGCCGTCCTCTTCGTCCAGAGTCTCTTCCTCGAGTTGTCCGGAGCCGGTGGCAACTCCCTCGGCGAGTGCGGTGAGGTCTGCGCCGGCATCTACAACAACCTCAGAGCTCTGCTGCGAGAGGGCGGAGTGGAGTTGCGGAACTTCCACGGGAACCGTGTGCGGCGTCGCGTCCGGCAGTACTTCCGCCGGCTCAGAGAGCATCTCGCCGGTCGGGGTGATGGAGGTGATGTCGTGGGCCGGAACTGCGTGCGCTTCCGGCTCTGGGACAATGGCGGGAACGGCCTCGGTCTCGGCGGACGCTTCCAGTACGGGCGCGCTCTGGCGAAACTCGCTCGGCGCGACGGGGTCGACGCGGTAGGAGGCAGAGGCAGCCTCCGGCTCATACTCGACCTCGACGACGGGGGGCGGCTCAGGCGCTGCGATGGCCTCCGGCGCGGTGGCCTGGATTGGAGTGGTCTGGATGGCTTCCGGGACCGGCTCGGAGCCCGGCATCGGCGGCGGTGGCGGAGAGACATATTCGGCCACGGAAACTGCAACCGGCTGCTCAGGAACCGGCGGCGGGGGTGGCGCGTTGCGAAATTCGGAGCGGTTCTGGCGGTCGCCACGGTCACTGCGATTGTCCCGGCCGCCACGGCCTTCGCGGTCGCCACGGCCTTCGCGACGGGGTTCGCGCTCGGAGTTGCGCTGCGGTTCGCTGCGGGATTCCGGACGCCGCCGCGAGAGGGTCTCGCCGGGAAGCACGTCGCCGCCATCCCAGCCTGCGGCGACGGTGTAGAGGTTCGCCGGCGGTGCCAGCGTGATGGGCGTCGCGTCGATGGCGGACTTGGCCGCCGGGGCGGGCACATCCGCGTCTTTGCGGTACTTGGAGAGCGTTTCGCCAGGCAGAATCAGCGGCTCCGGACCGCCGTCGGCACCTGATTCGGGGTAGGCATTGGCGATGGGGCCGGTACCGCTGGTCTCTCCACTGTCCACGCCGTACAGGTCGCGCGAGGGGGTAAAGCCGCGGGGAGCACGCGGGGCAGACTCGTCTTGATCGTAGCGCGGAAGGTCGGAGCGTTGACCGCCGCGGCCACGGTCACGCCGTCCACGCTCACCGGAGCGGTAGGAATCGTCCGTGCGGTCGCTGGGAGCGCTGGGTGGCTGTGTGGTCTCGCCGTCGATCTCGGTGTAGGGCTCTATCGCAGCGGGTGCATCCGCCTCCGCCGCGGCGGGGATTGCGTTCTCCTGTGCCGGATCGCCAGGCTGGCCGGGGACTGGGCCACGTCCGCGGCGGCGTCCGCGACGGCCACGCCAGCGGCGTCCGCCGTCGGCGCCCGGCGCGCCTTCGCCGATCTCGGCAGTGTCGCCGGATTCCATGGTGGAAGCGGCCGCCGGGGTCTCCTCGACGCGGGGTGCCGGGTCGAGCGGGAAGCTGGTGGAAGACTCCGCCGGGGTGCGATCCGCGTTGCGGTCTTGATTGCGGTCGCGTCCGCCACGACGACCCCGGTTGCCACGGTCTCCGCGGTCGGAGCCATGGACTGCTTCCGGGCGCTCGCCGCTGACGGCTGGGCGGGGCGCACGGTCTCCGGTGGACACAGTGTCAAACTCGTCCGGGTCTGGAGTTTCCTCCATAAAATCAGTGATATATAGGAATGCGTCGCGCTCCAGGCCGATGTCCACGAAGCTGGACTGCATGCCTGGCAGCACACGCGTGACGCGGCCGTTGTAGATGGAGCCGGCGAGCGTGTATTCGTTCTCGCGCTCGTAATAGATTTCGGTGAGTGCTTCGTCTTCGACGATGGCCAGACGCGTCTCATGCGGCGTACTGGAGATGTAGATTTCTTTCGACATGGTCCTGCTCTTTCTGCCCGCTCCGGTTGAGACCAGTGGCTGAGCGGCAGGGCAGGCGAGTGGATCGGAGGAGGGCTAAGCCCTCCTCACCGAGGGTACGGACAGGATTCGGGGTCGTGAAGCTGAGTCGGCCGAAGGATGCAGGCTGGAGACAGACTGCGGCCGGAAAGCATCGAGAAAGGAGGCTATCCGGCTGATAAAAAAGACGATCGGAGACACGATTAACGCTTCGAGCGAAAATGGGCATGCGGAGTTTGTGGCCAAAACAACCTCAGACGAAACTTGAGGGCTGGCCGTTCGCGGTCCGGATGCAGTCATTCCCTTCAAACCTGTCCAGCCAACGGATCTTGATCTCTCGCCTGGCCGGCCTTTTTCTAATCTTTGAAAAACTCGGTAAAACTCTAATGCCGCGGGCCCGGTGCCACTATGCACCAACGGGAGCGGGGGGTGCGTCGGCCTGCGTGTAACAGCCGAGTAAATCCAGTATGCACCAAAATCGTACCGCGCGCTTGGTCGGTGTGCATTCTAGGGCGTGAGCTTCTCGATTCGGGTCGCCCATCCGCTGCGCCTATTCGAGAAGCAGAACATGGCTGCCGCACTCTGGCCCTGCACCCTAGCAACCCTGCTCCGGTCAACGGGCATACTCCCCAATCGCGGTATCCCGAACGCTCGAACCATTGGATCGCTCTCGCGTGGAGCAGGTGTTTATCGTCGGTAAGGGCGATCAACACGTTGACATCTGGAAGGTACTTGGGATGACTCAACCCCGACCTCTAGGGATTCTACGGTGTTTTAGCAGGGGATTCGCTGGCCCCTGAGCGTTTGTAGTCCCCGCTCTTCCCGCCACTCTTCCGCACCAACTGCACGTCGCGAATCCGTATCCCCTTGTCCAGCGCCTTGGTCATGTCATACACCGTCAGCGCCGCAACCGAGGCCGCCACCATCGCCTCCATCTCCACGCCAGTCGCGGCCACGGTCGCCGCCGTCGCCCGCACCCGCACCCCACCCGCCATCACCGTCGCTTCCACATCCACAAAGCTCAACGCCAGCGGATGGCACATCGGAATCAGCTCGCTTGTCCGCTTCGCCGCCTGCATTCCCGCAAACCGCGCCACCTCCAACGGATTCCCCTTCGGATTCTCCGGCAGCGCGCGCAGCACCGCCTCGTTCAGCTCAACGAACGCCTCCGCCACCGCCTCCCGCCGCGTCGCCGCCTTCGCAGTCACATCCACCATGTGCGCCTGTCCCGCCTCATCGTAGTGGCTCAACTTTTCGCTCATGCTGGAAGCCTACCGCAGCAACACGCTGATCACATCTCCCGCCCGCAAATCCTTCCCCCCCGCCAGCACCGCATAGCAGTTCGCCCGCGCATTCGCCGCCAGGTCGCCCGATCCCTGCCACTCCACCAGCCGCACCTCCGGCCGCTCCACATCGTACGTCAGCCGCCCCGGCAGCAGTCTCGTCAATCCAGCCTTCCCACGCATGTCTTCTGCCAGCGTCGCCTGCACAAACCTCGGCCCCACCACCTCCGCCCCACACAAGGCCCGCAGCAGCGGCTCCACAAAGCATTGAAACGTCACCTGCGTCGAAATCGGGTTCCCCGGCAGCCCAAAGAAATATGTCCAGCCCGTCACCCCTCGCTCGTCACTCACCCCTCGCTCGTCACTCCCCCCTCGCTCGTCACTCACCCCTCGTTCGTCACTCACCCCTCGTTCGTCACTCACCCCTCGCTTGTCATCCTGAGCCCTTTGTTTGTCATTCTCCTTCTCTCGTTTGTCATTCTCCTTCTCTCGTTTGTCATTCTCCTTCTCTCGTTTGTCATTCTGAGCGGAGCGAAGAATCCCCGCATTTCGCTCCCGCTCCTCGCCCCCTGGCAGCCTCCCAAAAACCACCGGCTTCCCCGGCTGCATCTTCACCCCGGTAAAGAAAAACTCCGCGCCAAACCCCGCCAGCACCTCTTCCACCAGGTCATACTTTCCCGCCGAAACCCCGCCCGACAAAATCATCAAGTCCACCCCGCGCCCAGTCGCAATCCGCCTGCGCACATCCGCCCGCGTGTCCCGCGCAATCTTTAGCCGCCGCGCCCTTCCGCCCGCCGCCTCCACCAGCGCCGCCAGCGCATAGCCGTTAGAGTTGTAGATCTGCCGCTCGTCCGGCGTCTCGTCCAACTCCACCAGTTCATCGCCCGTTGCCACCACCGCCACCGTCGGACGCTTGCGCACCGCCAACCTGGCGCGCCCGCACGCCGCCGCCAACGCAATCTCCGCGGCTTGCATTGCCGTTCCTGCCGGCAGCAGTACTTCGCCCTTCCGCGCCTGGCTGCCTCGCTCCACAATGTTCTCGCCCACGCTCAGCTTCCGTCCCGCTGCCGCCCACACCGCACCGCCGCCCAGCTCCGCGTGCTCCAGCATCGCCACCGCGTCGGCGCCGCGTGGCACCCCCGCGCCGGTCATAATCTCAATCGCCGAACCCGCGCGCATCTTCCCGCCTGTCCACGCTTCGCCCGCGCGCACCTGCCCCGACATCCGCAGCCTCTTCCCCGCGGTCCACTCCTTCGCCCGCACCGCAAACCCGTCGCGCGTCGATCGGTCGAACGGCGGCTGATCGCGGTCTGCCTTCACCTCTTCCGCGAGCACCCGCTCCGCGGCCTTCGGCAGCGCCACCATCTCCACTCCAGGCACGCGGACTCCAGCCGCATGCCGCAGCACCACCTCCAGCGCCTCCGCAAATTCCAGCACTCCGCCCATGCACCCTCCTTCACCACCTTACCGCCAAACGGAAAGAGGCCCCAGGCGGATGCCGCCCGGGGCCTCTTCTCCCTGCACAGCCTGAGCCAGGCCGCTTATTTCTTCTTCGCCGGCGCTGCCCTGTAGCTCGTATCGATCTTCACGCCAATCCCAGCCAGAACGTCCTTCACGTCCTGGGCGTGCGGGCCCGTCGGCGCCAGTTCCAGATACTTCTGGTACGCCGCAACGCACTCCGGCGGAGCCGTTACTACGTTCGTCTTCGGGTCCACGGTAACCTTCTGCACCAGCGCCTGCCCCTTGATAAAGTAGGCGTCCGCCTTGGTCGGGTCGGCTGCAATCGCCTTGTCCGCCGCCGCCGCCGCGCCATCGATGTCATTCGCGTTGAACAGAATCGCTGCCTCGTTGTAGTAGGCGGACGCAGCCTTGGTCGGGTCGGCCTTGGCTGCCGCATCAAACGCGTCGGCAGACTCCTTCGTCTTGCCGATCTTGCCCAGCGCCTGTCCCAACTGGTTGTTCGCCGCATACACCACTTCCGTGCTTGGCTTGGCCGCCTTCGCATTCAGGTCCAGCGCCTTCTGGTATGAGGTCACCGCCGCCTGGTACTTGTCCGGCACCGTAGCGTCCGTCGCCTTCGCGTCATGCGCTGCCTTCGCTGCCACATTTGCCTGGCCCAGTTGCGCGTCGCCCATTACGTCCCACAGAATCGGCTCGTCCGGCTTGGCCGCCGTCGCATCTGTCATGTCCTTGTATGCCACATCGTAGTTGCCCGCCGTGTTCGCCGCGCGCGCCGCCTTCAGCAGATTGTTCAGGTTCCCGATCTTGGCATTCGCCGCCACCGCCTCGGAATTCTGCTTCTTCAGTTGCTCAATCTGGTCCTTCTCCGCCGGACTCAGCTTGTCGATATACTCCTTGCGGGTCATATCGAAGTCGACCTGCTTGTCCTGTCCGGCCACCAGCGCCGCCTGGATAAAGTCCTGCGTCACGCCCTGCTGGAACGCCACAGCCACATAGGTCCCCGCCGCAATATCCGTGCCCTTGTAGTCGCCACTGGCGTCGATCGGAAACGTGTATTCGTACTTGGACGACGCCGACGGGTTATGGTCCTTGGTCAGCTTCACCTCGCCGTTCGGGAACACCTGCCCCAGCGCGTTCACTACATGCCCGTGAATGCTTGCCTGCGCCATCAGCCGCCCCGGCTGTGCCAACATCGCCAGGCCCAAAACGCCCGCCGCAAATACAACCGCAAACCGAATCCCGAATCGCTTCATTTCCTTCACCCCAAATCCTCTCGTCGCGCTCCGCAGGCCACGCGCTTTCCTCATTCACAACCGCCTCTTCCAGCCGAAAGAGGTCCCGAACCATTCCACGCTGTCCGCCGCAGCTCCGGCAGTATCGGCGGTCACTCGTCACAATTCAGATGCAAAACCGCACAGTTCAACGCCGAATCCGCCATCCTCCGGCAGCATTGACAAACTTACATGCAACCCAGCGCCGAATTCAACTCCCGCCATCCGCGGCCCTCTCTTCCTCTGGCTCCCCATTCGGCCCCGCCAGCAGCTCCCGCGCCGTCGCCTCATCCTCCGCCTGCACCTGCAGCCGCACTCGGAAAGCCGCCTGCATCAGGTTGTTCGCGTTCTCGCCCACCAGCAGACTCTCCACCCCAGCCGACTCCAGCATCCCCTTCGCAATCTGTGCCTCCACCGGACTCTCAAACCGCCCCACCGTCACCATCCCCTGTGCCGGTGTCGGCTCCGGATCTCCCTCAAATAGCATGTCTTCGCTCCCCTCGCCACACTCACTTAGCGTTCACGCTCTGCAGATGAAACGTAATCGTGCCCCAGAACAGCCGCGCGCGAATCTGCACCGGCATGTGGCGCGCATCGTCCGTATACCAGATCCAGATTGCGCCGCGGTTCTTCACCACACCCTCTTCCGCCGTGGGCTGCACCCGGATCGTCTGGAACGTCCCCGCCGGCGTCTTGATCTCTTCCTTGCCCTCCACCTTCATGGTCACGGTCACGGTCCGCATGGCATCCGCCAGCGGCAGTCCCACATCCTGGCCCACCACCAGCCGCTGCGACGCTACATAAAAAATCCCCGACAGCGAGTCCGTTACGCACGCCGGGATCGACGACGACACGGTCTTCGTCGTCCCCTTCACCAGGTTCTTCTCAATCTCCGTCTGCTTGCCCGCGGCGGCGTCGAACGTCAGATCGCTCACGATCTTCCGCCGTCCCTCCTGAATCTGCTTGGCAAACCCCGCCGAGCAGCCCGTCTTGGTGTTCATCGACGACTGGAACCGGTCCACTACCGGAAACAGCATGTTTACCGCGCCCACCGTGTCCGCCGTCGCCGACACCTTCAACTGGTCCCCCTGCTGCTCCAGGTGGAACACCGCCGTTCCTCCCGTAAACACCCGCCAGTCCACCGTAAAGGTCAACGTCTGCCGCGCCGGAAACACATAGCCCGGCACCGGAGGCTGCAGCGTCGGAATCACCACCGGCGCCGCCGGCTTGCTGCCCAGCCCCAAAATCTGCGCCCCTGCGGGATACACTCCGGCTGCAACGACCAGGACAACGGACAGCACAGAAATCCACAAGCCGAATCTACTTCGAACAATCTGCAAAGGCATCCCCGGTCATGATTTTTGGGACGGGCCAGGGCCACCAGGGCGGCCGGCTGGACCGATTAGAACCTCGCGTGCGCGTGCAGGAGCTTCACGGCCAGCGCCAGGTAGATCGCGCCAGCCCCAATCAGTGAATTGTACTCGCGGTGACGCAGATAAAGCGCGCTGGAGAAGCTTCCCTGCGCCTCCGCAGCCCCGCCGCCAACCCGCGCCGCGGTCAGCCGGGGCAGCAGCCGCGGCACAGCGCTCGAATAGGCCGCAAACCCCGCAAAGTGCTCCCGCAGATAGGCCTCTTCGCTCAGAATCGTCGGAATATAAATCGCCGCAAACAACCCCGCCAGCGTCAACAAAATCCACACGTTCCACGCCGCCGCCGCAAACCCGAACGCAATCAGCATCGACCCCAGGTACAGCGGATTCCGCGTGTGCGCATACGGCCCCGTCACCGCCAGCTCCGCATTCTTCTTCACATAGCCGGACGCGTACGCCCGCAGCCACAGCCCTGGCGCCACCAACACCAGGCTCAACGCCATCGTCTGCCAGCTCGGCCGCGCCAGCCACAGAAACACCGCCGCAAACACGAACCCCATGGGCACCCGTATCCGCCGCGCAATCTTCTGCCAACCCGTCCTGCCGCTCACTCTACCCGCAACCTCTCCCCGTACCCCTCAATTTTCTCACCTGCCACCCTCCGCGCGCGCTTCGCTGCCCTCTCGAACCTCGAACCTCGAACCTAAGAAACCATCTCCCGCGCCGCCGCTACCACGTCCTCTACCCCAATCTTCAACATCCCCGCCTCCGGCTCGTGGACCCGCTTGTGACTGGTCTGGCTGGTCGCATCGCGCAGCACCCGCTGCGGTGTGCTGTACGGCCCGTTCCGCGCCGGGTCCGTTGGCCCAAAGATGCCCACCACGGGACGCTCCAGCGCCGCCGCCAGGTGCAGCGGCCCCGTGTCTCCCGCAATCACCACCGCCGCCCGCCGCGTCAGCGCAATCAACTGCCCCACCCGGCACGGCACCAGCCGCGCAAAACCCTCGCTCTTCTCCACCACGCGGCCCGCCTCGCGCGAGCCATGGATCGTCGCGTTCACCACCGTCCGGATCCCGGCACGTCCCAGCTCCGCCGCCACCTTGCCAAATCGCTCCGCAGGCCAGCCCTTCGCGCCCCATCCCGCGCCCGGCGAGCACAGGCAGAAACGCTCGTGCCCCACCACACCGTCCGCCCAGCGCTCAAAGGTCGCATCCATCGGCAGCGGCACCCGCACCGGAGTCAGCGTCTCGCCCACCGCCCCCCCCAGCAGCTCGCAGCCCTGCTCAATCACATGCGACGCCGTCAGCCCCACGCGCTTCCCGTACAGCAGCCGAGCCACGCGCTCCCTCGGCTCTTCCATCCCCACCAACTCCCCAGCCTTCGCCATCCGCCCCACCACGGCCGACTTGATGGACCCCTGCATGTCCACGCACACATCGAACCGCTCCGCCTGCAGCACCCGCCGCAGCGCGCGGATGTCGCGCAGCGTCCCTCGCGCCAGCGGACTCCGCTTCCACGCTCCCGCCGGCACGCTGTACCAGCGGTCCACCAGCGCCCGCGCCGCAAAACCCACTCCCTGCGACAGGTCCTCCGGGTCGCCCGCAATCTGCAACAGGTCGCTCCACTTCGGCTCAATCGCCCACCCGATGAACCAGTCCGGATGCCGCTCGCGCAGCGCTGCCACCGCCGGCATCGCGTGCAGCACATCGCCCATCGCGCCTATCCGCACAATCAGCACTCTCACGCGATCCGCGCCTCCAGCACCCGCATCACGTCCGCCTCATCCACAAACTTCGCCTCCAGCCCCACCACACCCACCGGACCAACCGCGTGCAGCCGCTCCAGCATCGTGCCGGAAAGCTTCACCGCATCTTTCTCCGTCGTCACAAACCCCGTCGCCCCGTGCTCCCCTGCCACCTTCACCAGCCGCTCCACATCCGCCCCAGCATAGGCGTGATGATCGCCAAACGCCACCATCTCCACAACCGCGCAACCCGCCTCCGCCAGCATTGCCGCAAACCCATCCGGCCGCGCAATCGCGCAAAACGCCACCGGCCGCGGCCCTCCGCACAACACTCCCCCATGCGGAAACCGCAACTCCCTCCGCACCGTCCAAATAGCCGCGCCGTCCCGCATCAGCCCCCGCACCCGCGCCTCCACGCGCTCCCGCTCCTCCGCCCGCAGCACCACCGCGTCCGCCCGCCGCAGCGCCCGCAGCGGTTCGCGCCGATTCCCCGCCGGCAGCAGCGCATCCTCCAGGTCCACCGCCGTCACCAGCACCACATCCATCGCCCGCGCCAACCCGCGATGCTGAAACCCATCGTCCAGCAGATGCACCCGCCTCGCCTCGTCACCCAGAGCCGCCCCCTCCGGCGTGTCATTCCTCAAATTCAGCTTGTCATTCCCCCACTTCAGCTTGTCATTCCCCCACTTCAGCTTGTCATTCTGAGCGGAGCGAAGAATCCCCGCATTTCGCCCTTGCTGTTGCTGTTGCTGTTGCTCTTGCCCTTGCTGTTGCTGTTGCTGTTG
>Ga0302278_10002278_pt1 | contig 22370 bp, 11 predicted proteins | sample III_Bog_N3_2_FD_194543 | JGI IMG/M metagenome (GOLD analysis project Ga0302278, IMG submission 194543) | Peat permafrost microbial communities from Stordalen Mire near Abisko, Sweden - III_Bog_N3_2 | ecosystem: Environmental > Terrestrial > Soil > Wetlands > Peat | place: Sweden: Abisko...
CCAGCAGCCACGCGCTCCACACTGCCGCAAGTATCAGGCCCGGGAAGCAGAAGAACATGCGGTGGTCGTTCTCCACCTCGGACAGCGGATAGAACGAAGTCGGCAGCAGCGTCACCAGAAACCACAGCAGCCCAAAGGCAATCGGATACAGCCGCCGACGTCTCGCCGTCAACCAGATTGCCGCCACCAAGGCAACGGCAAACAGCAGCCCGGCTATGACCTGCCCGTTCACGCTGGTGGCCGCCTTCAGATCGCTGTCCACGTTCAGATGCAGCGGCAGAAACAACTCCCCGGCGTAGCGCAGCCAAACGAACGGCTGTATCAGCCTGTAATCCGCGGCGGAGAGCGTCGTCGGCACAAAACTCTTCGGCGTCATCGCCGACTGCAGCCACAGCAGCAGCGCCGTCAGCACAACCGACGGAGCAGCCGCCATCGCTCCGCGCTTCAGCCGCGCGAGCGGAGCCACATCGGCGTCTTCAAAAAAGTAGACGTACATCCCCAGCAGTACCGGAAACACCGCCGCCGGAGGCTTCGACAGCATCGCCAGCACAAACGGCAGCAGGTACAGCCCGCTCTTGCGCAGCGAAGCATAGCGCGCATAGATCAGCAGGCCCGCCACGCAGCCCAGCGTGCAGTACAGGTCGCCGCGCTGAATGACGTAGTTTACCGTCTCGGCCATCGCCGGATGCAGACCGAACCACGCTGCGCCAAACAGCGCCAGCCACACGTTCTCCGGCGCGGGCTCCGTGTCATCCAGCAGCATCCGGTAGAACGCGCTCAGCAACCAAACGAGCAGCAGAAACCACAGCAACGTGCTCAGGTGGAACCAGAACGGGAGATAGCCGTGCCCCATCGCGTAGTCCAGCGCCAGCGACGCGCTGACCACCGGGCGGTAAGTGCGGTTGGCGGGCAGCACGCTGAACGTCGTTGCGTCCGTAAAGAACCGCGGCACGTTGTCCAGGCTGCGCACCGCCGGATTGTCGGTGATGGTGTGGAAGTCATCAAACTCAAAGTCGTTGTGCAGCGAGTTGGCATAGGCCGCGCACACCGCCAGCAATACCAGGGCCGTCACCGTTGCCACTGTACGTCTCAACCAGCGCTCCTCACGTCCTTGCGGGGTTCCACCGCAGCATACATCGAAATTCACAGCTTGTTTCCGACCACCGCTTGACAATCCTATTCCCGGATAGCATCCTGCAATGGCAATTCTTTTTTTCGAATACCTCGTTGGGCCCTACTCTGTCCGCATCGAGAGATCTCGCTCGACTCGGACTTTTCCATTGCGGAGTTTCACCAGGAGTGTTTGTGCAGTCTCTCCGGAAGAGCAGTAGCCGACTCACGGTAGCGGTAGGTTTGCTGTTGGCCTCTCTGGCCACGCAGGCCGCGCGCGCGACAGAGGTGACCCTCACCGGCGACGCCCACGTCACCTCCGCCCGCCCCTCCACCAACTTCGGCACGCTCGCCAACCTCTACGTCGGCAACGGCAGCACGGCCTTCCTTCAGTACGACCTCTCGTCGCTGCCCGGCGGCACCACGGCCGCGCAGATCTCCAAGGCCTCGCTCACCCTCTTCGTCAACCGCATCAACACCCCCGGCCCCATCACGCTCTCCACGGTCGGCTCGGCGTGGAGTGAGTCCACGGTCAACTTCAACAACCAGCCGACCATCGGCACGGCCATCACCACCTTCACCCCCGGTGCGTCGGGCATCTATGTCACCTTTGACGTCACCGCGGTCGTGCAGGCCTGGGTCGCCAACCCGGCTTCTAACTACGGCTTCGCGCTGACCTCGGGCACGGGCAACGTCCTCTTTGATTCCAAGGAGAACGACCAGACCGGCCATCCCGGTCGCCTCGACATCACCATCACCTCGCAGGGTGCCACCGGCGCAACAGGGGCCACCGGTGCACAGGGCATACAAGGGATTCAAGGCATACAGGGAGTTCAGGGCCCCACCGGCGCGCAGGGAGTTCAGGGAGCGACGGGCGCTCAGGGCGTCCAGGGCGTAAACGGCGCTACGGGCCTCATCGGCGCGACCGGCGGCACGGGTCTCACGGGTGCAACAGGAGCCACAGGTGCAACCGGCAGCACTGGCCTCACTGGCAGCACGGGAGCCACAGGTGCAACCGGAGCAACTGGTAGTACTGGACTCACCGGCAGCACCGGAGCCACGGGTGCAACTGGCGGGACAGGTCTCACAGGCGGGACCGGAGCGACGGGTGCAACCGGCGGGACAGGTCTCACAGGCGGGACTGGAGCCACGGGAGCAACCGGCAGCACTGGCCTCACAGGCGGGACCGGAGCGACGGGTGCAACCGGCGGAACAGGTCTCACAGGTGGCACCGGAGCCACAGGTGCAACCGGAGCAACTGGTAGTACTGGACTCACCGGCAGCACCGGAGCCACGGGTGCAACTGGCGGGACAGGTCTCACAGGCGGCACCGGAGCGACGGGTGCAACCGGCGGAACTGGTCTCACAGGCGGGACTGGAGCCACGGGAGCAACCGGCGGGACAGGTCTCACAGGTGGCACCGGAGCCACAGGAGCAACCGGCGGCACAGGTCTCACAGGCGGGACCGGAGCTACTGGCGCCACCGGGGCCACGGGCGTAACCGGCAGCACAGGTGTCACCGGAGCCACCGGCCCCTCCTACACCAACTTCACCGCCGACGGCCCCATCAGCCAGTATCGTCTTGTTTCGCTCGATAGCAGCGGGAACGTTGTTCTTTCCCCCGGCGGGCTCGCACTGGGTGTTGCCGGTGCGACCGTCACCACGGGAGGCACTGTGCCGGTGTACACCTACGGCCCAGCCCCGTGCCAGTTCGCGCTCGGGACAGCAACGATCGGCCATTACGTCACGCCTGCGGGCTCTCCCTTGACGTGGTCATGCATCGATGCCGGATCGACCTATCCGACCTCCGGCCAGGTTCTCGGTGTCGTTACCTCTGCATTCAACGGCGTGAATGGTACTGCCATGGTCTTTTTCTTCGCACCCGGGATTGAAGCCTCCAGCGGTTCCGGTGGCGCAACCGGGGCTACCGGCGCCACCGGCGCAACTGGTATCGGCACCGCCGGAGCGAACGGTGCCACGGGTGCCACGGGTGCAACCGGCGCGACCGGCTCATCCGCGGCCTACGGCACCTACGGCGTCGCCGGCGCCAGCGGCAACACCGTCGCCCAGGGCACGCTCGTCCAATTTACCGGCGCACTCAATCAGGTGACCAACGCCGCCGGAAACTACAACACCACTCCGGTGATCGGCATCGCCAACACCTCCGGCTCCTATAACCTCGGTAGCAGCGTTACTGTGCAGTTCTCCGGCCTGACGAACTGTCTCTTCGACAACAGTGGAACCCCGGGCAACTACGTCGTCCCGAGCACCACCAACCTCGGCGACTGCCATGCTGTATCGAGCTATCCCACCGGCACCCAGGTGGTCGGTATCCTCGTCGCCAATGCGAGTGCCAGCGCGCAGTCCCAGGTCTACCTGATGGGCCCGGAAAACTACAGCGCCGCTGGTTCAGGCGGGGCCACCGGGCCTACGGGCCCAACGGGCCCCACGGGAAACACCGGCGTCGGGCTCACCGGTGCTACAGGTGTTACCGGCGTCACGGGCCCCACCGGAGCTACAGGCACCATCGGCTCGGTCGCCAACTACACCACAGGCATCAGCTACTCCGTCGGTCAGGTGGTCTTCTGCACCTCCGGCGGCAACTGCCCCACCGCGCAGCAGGGCTCCAGCTACGTCGCCATCCAGGCCACCACCGGCACGCAGAACCCCTCCAACACCAGCTACTGGCAGCAGATCGCCGCCGCCGGTGCCAATGGCACCAACGGGACCAACGGAACCAACGGGGCAACCGGGCCCACCGGACCCGCCGGCAGTGGCAGCCTCGCCGGCTTCCAGACGTCCATAAGCTTCACCAACCCCGGGACTGGCAGTGCCGGCACCACGTATTTCTTCAGCCCGAACGTGGCGCCCCAAGGGGTATTCTCCAGTTGCTGCACCACCATCGCCTCCTCCTCACAAGCCAACTTCCTCGCCGCCCCTGCATCCTGCACCGTCTCCGCCCTCAATGTTGGCGTCGCCAATTACAGCGCGTCGGCTTCAGATATCACCACCATCACGGTCTACCACGCTTCGGGTGTCAGCACGGCAACAGCGACCGCTATGACCTGCGCGGTGACCACAAACGGCACGGCTAGCTCCTGCACGGATACCTCGCACACCTTCGCCGTCACTGGCGGAGATATTCTCTCCATCGGATTCAAGGAGAGCAACACGGCTCCCTTCAACAAGATCACGGTGAGTTTGATATGTCAGTAAAACCAGATTTGAAGATTCGCCTCAGGGTGGCCATGCTTCCAGAAGAGCAGAATCTGTCGCATACATAGGATTACGCCGTCCGGGCCAACAAGATTCTCCCAGGTTCCATCGCCAGAAGGCGCCAGACAGATAACCGGCAGCCGCAACCCATTGCAACGAAATTCCATATAGAGGAGCACTTCCATGTCGGAACCCTTTATCGGTCAGGTCTCCATGTTCTGCGGCAACTTCGCCCCAAGGGGCTGGCAGCTCTGCAACGGTCAGACCCTGTCCATCAGTCAGTACACCGCCCTGTTCTCCATCCTCGGCACCACCTACGGAGGCAACGGCACCACCACCTTCAACCTCCCTAACCTACAGGGACGCTTTGCCATCCATCCGAGCCCGCAGATCCCCCTCGGCCAGAGCGCCGGCAGCGCCACGGTGACCCTCACGGCCCAGAACATTCCTGCCCACACCCACCCGCTGAACGTCAGCAACGCCGCAGCGACCGCCAGCGATCCAACCGGCGCTCTGCTGGCTCAACCCAACCCCGGCGGCCGTGGGGCGGTCAATACACCGGGTTATGCTGCTCCGCCGGCCACAGGGACGGCCGCTACAACCGCCATCGGCCCCAACGCCGGGGGCAGTATTCCCGTCCCTACCATGCCCCCCTACCAGGCCATCAACTTCATCATCGCCATCCAGGGAATCTTCCCCAGCCGCAACTAACCGCGGCACACCATCCAACCGAAAGGGCAGCAGACGATGCAGACAACACGCGACCACGTCCCGTCTGCTGCCCCTCCGTTCCCTTCCCGCTCGCTCGTTCCAACGCTTGACCCGGGGTATAAAATAGAACCTGAGGACGTGAGTCCGGTCGAGCCCACAAGGCTCCAGTCTGACGCCTCATGGGCATCTCAAGTGCTTTGCGCGAGGTCCAAAGCTAAGTCCCTATTTTTGAGGATTTTGCGCGAAATCGGGGGGAGGGGGCCTCTCGCACGACTGGCTGGATTTGCCGTTCTCATGTTGTCGCTCTCAGCGGTTGCGAGCGCGCAGGGCATCCTGACGGTCACGCCGACGCGCACCGCCGCGACGACCGCCGGAACCGGAGCCGTCGGCTACACGGGCGACGGCAGCCCGGCGGCCGCGGCGACGCTGGCCAACCCCAGCGCGGTGGCGTATGACGCCGCCGGCGACCTGTTCCTGGCCGACGCCAACAACCACGTCGTCCGCGAGGTCAGCGCGGCCGGAGTGATAACCACCGTCGCCGGGACCGGCGTCGAGGGATACTCAGGCGATGGCGGGGCGGCCACCTCGGCGCAGCTCGACACGCCGACCGGAGTAGCGGTGGATTCGAGTGGCAATATTTTCATTGCTGACTCGCACAACCACCGTATTCGCGAGGTGAGTGGCGGCAACATCGCGACGATCGCCGGCACCGGAGTTGCAGGGTTCTCCGGCGACGGCAGCACGGCGAAGGCAGCGCAGCTCTCGCTGCCCAGCGGAGTGGCGGTGGATACGACCGGCAACGTGTACATCGCCGACACCAACAACCACCGCATCCGCAAGATTTCGGGCGGAAACATTTCAACCATCGCAGGCGACGGTGAAGAACTCTTCGCAGGCGATGGCGGAACAGCGACGGCAGCCGCGCTGGACTCGCCGACCGGAGTTGCTGTCGATGCGAGTGGCAACGTCTACATCGCCGACCGCCTGAATCAGCGCATCCGCGAGGTGAGCGGTGGAAACATCTCCACCATCGCAGGCAGCGGCTCTGCGAGCTTCTCCGGCAGCTTCGCAGGCGACGGTGCGAATGCAACCGCAGCTTCGCTGGCGCGACCGAGCGGTGTGAGCGTGGATGCAAGCGGCAACGTCTACATCGCCGACTCGGACAACCAACGCGTGCGCCAGGTGTCGAGTACCGGAACGATCGGCACCATCTCCGGCAGCGGCGCGCAGGGCTTCAGCGGCGATAGCGGCGCTGCAACAGCGGCGATCCTGAACTCGCCCAGAGCCGTCGCCACGGACGCGAGCGGCAACCTGAGCATCGCGGACCGCCAGAACCAGCGCATCCGCGCGGGACTTCTGCCGACGCTGACCTTCGCTAACGACGGCGTCGGCATTGCCAGCACCGGACAGAGCGTCACGCTGGCCAACACCGGCAGCGCGACCATCACGGTCTCCACGCTGACATTTGCCGGACCATTTACGACGACAAGCGGAGGAAATTGCGGCTCGACTCCGATTATGCTCGGCGTCGGAGCTAGCTGCACACAGAACGTAGCGTTCCTGCCGGTTGCGACGGGCGCGGCGAGCGGCTCGGTAATCTTCGGCGGCGCAGGCGTCGTGCCGCAGAAGATCCTGCTCGCTGGAACAGGCGTGCAGGCCTCCTCGACGACTACGCTGAGCTCGAGCCTCGCAACGCCGCTCGCGGGACAGGCTGTGACCTTCACCGCGACGGTCAAGCCCGCGGGTCTCGGCACCGCAACGGGCAGCGTGACCTTCTACGACGGCACGGCCTCGCTGGGAACGATACAGCTCTCCGGCGGCAGCGCGATGCTCACCACGGCGGCGTTGCCCGACGGCACCAACAGCATTACGGCGGTCTACAGCTCCGATCCCAACTTCACCGGCAGCACCTCGAACGTGCTGCCGCAACTGGTGGAGGACTTCCAATTGGCTGTCTCCGGCGTGACGGTGCTGTCGGTCGTTCCCGGAACGTCGGCGACCTTCGGCGGCTTCGTCTCATCTACGACCGGAGCGTTCACCTATCCGGTGGTGCTCTCCATCGCAGGCCTCCCTGCTGGAGCGATCGCCACCTTCAATCCAGCCTCGGTCACGCTCGGGACAGCGCCGGTTCCTGTCACTGTGACCATCCAGACCGCTGCCGTGGCCCGCATGCACTATCCAGGTTTCTTCGTCGGCAGCTCGACAGCGCTTGCTTTGCTGATCCTGCCGTTCGGCCGCCGGTTCCGTCGCCGTATCCCGAAGGTGAGGATATGGCTCTCGCTGCTGATGCTGCTGGGGCTCGGGTCACTTGCTGGACTCGCCGGCTGCGGAACGGGTAGCGGCCTCTTCGGACAACAACAGCAGACCTACACTGTAAGCCTGGTCGGGACCGCGACCGGCGCCAATGGAGCCACACTTCAGCGCAGCATCTCGTATACGCTCACTGTGCAGTAGATTGGCCTGGCAACCTTATCTTCAGGAGACTCTAGAACGTGCCACGATCCTCCGTTATCGCCGCCTGGATATTGCTGCTGCCGGCAGCGAGCATCGTTCAGGCGCAAAAGGCGCCTGCACCCAAAGCCGATCTAGCCATCGTCGGCGGTGGCGAGCGCTCGTTGCGGGCCAATACAGCGCAGGGAGTGTGGCTGGCGAGTGGTTCTGTCGAACTCGGCATCAACGTCTGGAGAGGCTTCGGCGCCGCCGCCAATATTACCGGCTCCCATGTCGGCTCCATCGGCGCGAGTGGTGTCCCATTCTCTTCGGTCACGGAGACCTTTGGGCCACGCTATCGCTGGCACGAAGGCCACAAGCTGTCCGTCTTCGGGGAGGGCCTCATTGGTGAAGGGAACGGCTTCGGCAGCCTCTTCCCGGGGCCCGGCGGAGTACAGACTCAGTCAGGCGTTCTAGCGGCCGAAGTGACTGGCGGTGTGGACTACCGCATCGACAAGCATATCGCCGTGCGTGCGCTCGACGCCGGGTGGGTGCGTACCTCCTTTGCCAATGGAACGGACAACGTGCAGAACTATCTGCGGCTCAACGCTGGCGTAGTTTTCAACTTTGGCAGGTAGTCTCGGCCCAGACGCTGCCCGGCGGGAGAGAATTGCCCATGCAGAGCTCATGACACCGCAGCCGTGGCAAAAACGAGAAGCCCCCTTGCGGGGGCTATCTCCTTGCAAAGATTGGAGGCGCGGGTCGGGATCGAACCGACGCATAAAGGTTTTGCAGACCTCTCCCTTACCACTTGGGTACCGCGCCTCATTGCCCACACCACAACATCCAGGCGCAGGGACGAAAAAGCTCTTGTCAGGAGTGTAGCGCAGATGGAGGGGTTGATTGGAGCGGGAGACCGGGGTCGAACCGGCGACATCTTCCTTGGCAAGGAAGCACTCTACCACTGAGCTACTCCCGCCCTGCCAAGGGTAAGTATAGTGGCGCGGTTGGGGATTTGCAATGAGGAGCGGTGGCCCTCCGGGGCTAAAGCCCTGTCGCTTTTCGCACTCTCAGCGGCATGGCTGAAGCCATGCCCTATCAAGGCGAGGATGTGGCGCGGTTGGGGATTTGCAATTGCGGCGGGTGGCGAATCGCGGCTCTATTGGGCCGCGGTGGTGTGGGGTGTGAGCAGGGCGCGGCTGGTGATGCGGACCGCGCCGGGGCGCACGATGTGGGGGGTGATGGTGATGAGCAGCTCGTCCGAGGCCTTGGTGATGTTCTGGTCGGTGCCCTGGAAGCCGGGCAGCTCGCTGAGGCCGGGAAGGCCTTCGATGGCCTTGGATTCGTTCGTGTCGACGAGGCTGGCGAGCAGCGCGGTCTGGCCCGCGGGGACGGTGATGGTGGAGGTCATGGCGCGGCTGTTGAGGATGGGGATGCTGTCGATGGTGCCCCCTGCTAGCGCCTCAATCTTTAAGTCCAGGAGGAGCTGGACGTCGCCGCCGTGCAGGATCTGCGGGGTGAGCTTGAGGGTGATGCCGAGGTCCTCGTATTGAATCTGCGGGATGGTGGTCTGGGTGCTGCCGAGGTACTGCGAGAGCAGCGAGCTGACGCTGGTGCCGTTGACGGTGAGGCCGGCGACCGAGGACGCCAGCGAGCTGCTGATGCCAGAGCTGTAGGTAGCGGTCACAATGGGGTAGCGCTCGCCGGCCTGAAAGCTGGCGGGCTGGTGATTGCCGCCGCGAAGCTGTACGGCGTCCAGCGTGCGGACGTCGGAGGAGTTGAGCAGGAGGTCAAAGCTGGAGCTGGAGCCGAGGAAGAGGCCGGCGTAGGTGAGGCCGCCGCCGAAGGTGCCCAGCAGGTTGGTATACTGCGCGGCGCTGACGGTGCCCGAGGCGATGAGGAAGGCGAGCTGCTCGATGTCCTGGTCCAGAGGCGATCCGTGCAGAACGAGTATGCCAGAGGCTATGGCCTGATTGATGAGCGTCTGGTTGGCGCTGATGAGCGACTGGGCCTCGGCCGCGATGCTGAAGACGCCCGCGTAGGGGGGCAGATTGGCACCAATGTTGTTGTTGGTGGTGCGGTCGATCTCGTAGAGGCGGACGTCGAAGAGGACGTCGGAGCCGCCGTCGAGGATGTCAGCGAAGGTGGCGTTGACGAGGTGGAGGGTGTCCTCGGGACCGCGCAGCAGCATGTTGCCGCCGGTGGCGCTGGCGGTGACCTGGGTGAGGTCGAAGACGTTGCGCGCCAGGTTGGCGAGCTCGGTCATCTGGTCAGCGCTGAGACCGGGGAGGTAGACGGTCTCCTCGATCTGCGGCTGGAACTGATTGCGGTTGTCGAGGGAGTCCTTGACGAGAAGGGCGGTGTGAGGCTGCACGGGGACGGCGAAGACGTGGGTTATCTGGTTGAGGACGCGCGTGGCCTCGGCGAAGTCCACGTTATCGAGATCGAGGTGCCAGGAGCTGCCGTAGCCGACGGAGGGGTCAAAGGTCGTCTGGATGCCGAAGGAGTTGTAGACGAGGCGCAGGAGGCTCTGGGCGTCACCCTGCTGGTGGAAGCTCTTCTTGCCGGGGGTGGGCTGGAACTCGACGGGGCCGCCGAGGGTGGAGGCGATCTCGTCGGCGGGTAAGAGCAGGGGGTTGCTGGTGGGGTTGTCGCTGCGCCGGACGTCGTCCGTGGCGAAGTGCTGGGCGATGATGGGATTGTCGGGGTCGAGCTTCTGGGCCTCAGCGAGCAGGGCGTTGGCCTTGGCGTCGTCGCCGTGCAGGCGGGCCTTGGCGGCGAGCTGGACGAGCTGCGTGAGGCGCTGCTCGCGGGTGACGATGAGGGCGAGCGCGTAGTCGCGGTTGCCGGGGGCCAACTGCACGGCGCGCTCAAAGCTAGTCTGGGCGGCTTCGAGATTCTTGTGCTCGACCTGGCGCGCGCCTTCAAGGTAGGCATCATCGGCCTCTCGAACCTGACGGCTTGAGAGCGTGGGCTGAATGGCAGCGTTGACCGGCTGGGGAGGCTGCGGAGGGATGGCGCCGGCGGGTATTTGTGCCGGGGTGTCAGCGGGGTTGTTCTGGGCCAGGGCGGCGAGGGAGGAGGCGAGAAGAAGGCACGCAGCCGTGCCGGCGCTCCAGCAGATGCGGCGGAGGTGGGTTGGGCGGAGCATCTTCTATTGGCTTAGACGAAGCAGCGCGGCTAACGTGCGCCGACGATCTGCAGGCCGGGACGCGCGGAGCGGTCGGGGCGGACAGAGTTCGGGGGGCGTCGCATGCCCTGGCGGATCTGGGCGGAGTCCAGGCCGAGCTCGGTGAGGGTGCGACTGAGGGTGTTGCGGTGCATGCCCAGCTCCTCGGCGGCCTTGCACTGGTTGCCACGGTGCAGCGCCAGAACCTCCAGGATGTAGCGCTTCTTGAACTCACGCACTGCATCACTGTAGGCCATGCCGGCGCTGTGCATCTGGAGGACGAGGTTATCGAGATCGCGTTTCAATCGCGCAACTTCCTTATGTGAACTTGGCGGAACTTTAGTTGCCAGTTTGCTTCGAAGGGCCGTGTTCTGTCCAGCCGGTAGGTACGTTCTGAATCTGTTGCATTCCATCGAAGAGATGGCTTTGCAGTTCCGAGGGCATGACGAAGGATACAGCATGAGCGGCCCGAAGAAAATACGGTGCGAGCAAAGAATTTTTTGTCCAGGTTTGTTCCGGAGAGGCGATGGGCAGAAAGGAGGTGATCGCCATGACGAAGACGATGCCCAGAAGGACACCGCGGCCCAGGCCGAAGAGAGCGCCGAGGAGGCGGTCAAAAAAGCCCAGCCCGACAGCGGAAGCCGTTCGCTTCAAGAGAGTTCCGAGCAGAGTTGCAACCAGCATCACAACCAGAAGGATGAGCAGAAAGGCGGTGAAGCGGGCGACGGGGTCGGTGAAGGTGGCGGCATGAATCTGCTGATGAAGTCGTATGCCGACACTTTCATAGTTCCAACAGGCCAAAAAAAAAGCTGCGATGAGGCCGCCCAGGGCGAAGGCCTCCCGCAGGAAGCCGCGCAGTAGGGCGCGGACGACGGAATAAGCGAGCAGGAGGGTCAGCAGCCAGTCGAGCGAGTTCATGGAGTACCTTGCCGCAGGAGATGCAAAGACAGAAGCAAGAGCAAGAGCAAAATCATTAACGCGGAGGTCGCTGAGGTTGCACGGAGGACGCGGATGAGCAAGTGGTTGCGCTACGCGGCGGTGAGGGCCTGCTGACCGCGGGACTCATTGCCGACTGAGCGGCCGCCGAGCGAGACGCTGACGATCTTGGAGACGCCGGGCTCCTGCATGGTGACACCGTACATGACGTCGGCCTGCTCCATGGTGCGCTTGGAGTGGGTGATGACGATGAACTGTGTGCTCTCAGCGAGCTGGGCGATGAGGCGGGCGAAGCGGCCGACGTTGGTCTCGTCGAGCGGGGCGTCGACCTCGTCCAACACGCAGAAGGGTGCGGGCTGGAACTCGAAGATGCCGACGAGCAGGGCGAGCGCGGTGAGGGCTTTCTCGCCGCCGGAGAGCAGCAGCACGTTCTGGAGCTTTTTGCCCGGGGGCGAAGCGATGATGTCGATGCCGCTCTGGTCGGAGGAAAGCCCCTCGGGGTCCGTAAGGCGCATGAAGGCCTGGCCGCCGCCGAAGAGCTTGCTGAAGGTGGCGGAGAAGTTCTGGTTGATGGCTTTGAAGGCCTCGTCGAACTTGATGCGCGAGACGTCGTCGATCTCCTTGATGGAGGCCTGGGTGTTCTCGATGGACTCGATGAGGTCGCGGCGCTGGGCTTCGAGGAAGGCGTGGCGCTGGGAGGTCTCTGTGTACTCCTCGAGGGCCATCATGTTGACGGGGCCCATGGCTTCGAGGCGCTGCTTGAGAGCGCGCGCGGCCTCTTCCTCGGCGACGAGGGCTTCGGCCTCGATGCGGATGATGGCGGCGTCTTCGCGAAGCACGATGGCCTCGACGGAGAGGTCGTTGAGGCAGGTCGATTCGAGGTGCTCGAGGTCGGAGGTGAGCTTGGCGGCGCGGGCGCTGAGCTCGGCGCGCTGTTCGCGCAGGGCTTCGGTCTCGTGGCGCAGGGCGCGGAGCTTCGTGTCGAGTTCGGACATGGCCGTGCGCAGTGCGGCGGCCTCGGCGGAGAGGGTTTCGCCTTCGGCGATGGCCTGGGCGCGCATCTCGGTGAGCTCGGTGTGGTGCGTGGAGAGCTCGGCGGTTTCTTCTTCGCGGCGCTGCTTCTCGGCGGCGGCGGCGGTGAGCTGGGAGTCGAGCTGAGCGATGCGCTGCGACTGGCCTTCGTAGAGACGGTTCGTCTGCTCGAAGTTGGCGTCGGCGTTGCGGCGGCGCTCTTCGAGGCCGGCGAGCGCAGCAGCGGCGGCAGCGGCGGCGGCCTGTAGTTCCTCGCGGCCGAGGCGCAGAGCGGCGATCTTTTCGGTGAGCCCAGTGACCTGGGCTTCGATTGTGGTGCGCTCGGACTCGAAGGTGGCGGCTTCGTCACGCTTGCGGGTGATCAGGTCCGCGTGAGACTGGCGCTGGTCCTGATTGCGGGCGGCGGCGAGCTGCCACTGCTGAAGCCGGCCTTCGATGCGGGCGGTCTCTGCCTCCATCTGCTGCAGGGCCGCGCCGGAGTTGGCGCTCTCGCGCTCGGCGTCGCGCTGCTCGTGGGTGCGGGCGTCCAGCGTTACGGTGAACTCGGCTATGTCGCGGGTGAGCGCGGCGGTGGCGAGTTCGTTAGCGGCGAGGTCGGACTCGATGGCGTCCACTTTCGTCTGGAGCTCGGCGAGTTCGCGCTTGAGGGCGAGCGGGCCCTGCTCGCGCGGTTTGCCGCCGGTGACCGTGACGTTGTGGAAGGTCTCGCCGCTGGGCGAGAGGAAGAACGCCTGGGGATGCTGCGCGGCCAGTGAGCGCGCGGTGGCGCTGTCGGGCGCGATGTAGCCGTCGCGGAGCTTAGGGAGGATGGATTCGAGCGAGCGGCCGAAGCCGTTGAGGACGCGGATGCAGTTGCGCAGAGGGATGGCGCTGGAGATGCTTTCAGTTTCCAGTTGGCCAGTTTCCAGTTGGCCAGTTTTGTGGACGAGGAAGGTTGCGCGGCCGGCAACGTCGGCCTGGAGGAGGCGCACGCCTTCGTCAGCGGCGTCCCAACTGCGGACGACGATGTAGTTAAGTTCGTCGCGCAGGAACTCATCGACGATGGTCTCGTACTGGCCGTCGACTTCGATGAAGTCGGCGAGGGTACCGAGGGGAGCGATGCCGCTGTGTTCGTGGCGGGCGTTGGCTCGGAAGATGTCGCGCACGGTGTCGGTGGAGTAGCTGTGCTCGCGGATGAGGGCTTCGAGTGAGCCGCGGCGACCGTGGAGCGAGGCAGCCTCAGCGCGGAGTTCGTCGCCGCGACGGCGGGAGGCGGTCTCCTCATTGCGCTTGCTGTCGAGCGACTGGCGGAGGCTGGCGATCTCGGCGGCGAGGCGCTGGAGGCGCTCGGTGACACCTTCAAAGGTGAGTTTGGCCTGTCCGCGCTGCACGCCGAGTTGCTCGAGTTCGGCGCGCGCGGCGGCGGACTCGGATTCGAGGCGGGACTTCTCCTGCTCGAGCGCAGAGAGCGCGGCCTCGGCCTGCGCGATCTCGTTGTTGGCCTGCGCCGCGCGTTGCATGGCCTGCATGGCGCTGTGGCGCAGCGTCTCGGCCTGGGACTCGGCGGCGAGGACGTTGCGCGTGGCCTCGTGCGCCTGCGCCTGCTGCGCGTGGGCGGTGTTGCGGGCGGCGGTGGATTCGGCGGTGGCGGTCTCAAGGAAGCTGCGATGCGACTCCAACTCACCGGCGAGGGTCTCCAACTGGGCGCGCGACTGGGCGAGGTCGTCGTTGCCGGCGGCGATGCGCTGGGTGAGCTCGGCGACGCGGTCGGCGTTGGCGGCGGTGCGAGCGGCGATGCGTTCGAGCTCGACGGCGCTGGTGTTGGCCTTGGCGGCGGATTCGCGAATTTCGCTATCGAGCTGATAGCCGCGTTCGACTCCGGTGGAGTGCTCGGCGTCCATGGTGTCGAGTTCGGTGGCTTGGGCGTCGATGAGTGCGCCGAGGCGCGTGATCTCAGCCGCTGTGATGGCCTGCTCGGCGTCCATCTGGGTGAGGCGGCTGGCGATGACGATGCGCAGCTTGCCGCGCAGCTCCTCGCGCAGGGCGGTGTAACGCTCGGCCTTGGCGGCCTGGCGCTTGAGCACGCCCATCTGCCGCGTGACCTCCTCAAAGATGTCATTCACGCGGGAGAGGTTTTGTTTGGCGGACTCGAGGCGCAGCTCGGCGAGGCGCTTCTTGGTCTTGAAGCGGGTGATGCCGGCGGCTTCTTCGATGATGCCGCGGCGGTCGAGAGGCTTGGACGAGAGCAGTTGGCCGATGCGCTCCTGGCCGATGATGGCGTAGGTCTCCCCGCCGAGGCCGGTGCCCATGAAGATGTCCTGGATGTCGCGGAGGCGGCAGATCTTGCCGTTGAGCAGGTACTCAGAGTCACCGGAGCGGAAGAGGCGGCGGGTAACGGTGATTTCGCCTGCGCGGACGGGGGAGCGGCCGAACTTGCGGCGGCGGATCTTGAGGACGACGTTGTTGGTGGCGCTTGTCTCGGAGGCTTCTGCTTCAGCTAATTTCTTTGCGGGACCCTCGGCCTCGTAGGTGGTGCCGGGCTGGGCATCGGCGACGGCCTCTTCGCTCTCCTGGGCGGCTTCGGCGCGGAGGGCGGACTCGTCCCAGTCGCTGGCGGTGTCAATGGAGGTGACGGTGTGGTCGCCGACGATCTCCGACTCACCCTCCGCGAGGGTGTTGCCGTCGTAGACCTCGGGATCGACGAGGGTGAGCGAGACCTCGGCCATGCCCAGGGGCTTGCGATCGCGAGTGCCGGCGAAGATGACGTCTTCCATCTTGATGCCGCGGAGGCTCTTGGCAGACTGCTCGCCCAGGACCCAGGTGATGGCGTCGGCGATGTTGGATTTACCGCAGCCGTTGGGGCCAACCACGGCGGCCAGGCCGGTTCCGGCGAGTTGCACCTCGGTGCGGTCGCAGAAGGACTTGAAGCCGAGCATCTGGATTTTCTTCAACTTGAGCAAGGGAGCAGAACCTCAACTGGAAAGGACATTGGCGGAAAAATTAGAGCGCCGCTAGGTCGAATCGTAAGCGGCGCAGGGGTGCGAATCAACACGCTGGGACAAGATGTTGTGGATAAGCGCGTACCGAATGCCCATGAGGCGAAGGGCCTGAAAAATCGGAGTGGCCGGGCGGGCGCCCGCGCAGGGTTTTGGCCAGCGACGAGTGCTTCGCATAAATGAGCTTGCGCGGGGGCATTGTGATTCCTATAATTCGCATCACCCCGCAATATTCCCTGGTGGGGGGTGGCTGAACGATTTTCAGCGCTTAAAGTGCGCTAACCTAAATAAGAGACAATCTGACACATCTGCTTCGAGGAGCTTCCACATTATGAACAAGGTCGTACTTGCTTCGCTGCTGGCCATCGCCGGCACGGCAACTTTGGTGTCGTCTGCGCTCGCGCAACAGCCGGCTGGTCAGGTGGCGATGTCCGCCGATGAGTTTGCGGCCTACAACAATGCCAAGACGCAGACTTCTCCAGCTGCGCAGGCTGCGGCTTTTGAGGCCTACCTGAAGGCGTATCCCAACTCCTCGGTGAAGACCGATGTGCTGAACCAGATTCTGTTTGACGACAGCCAGACCGGCGACGAGGCTGCAACCCTGAACGCCGCCGACCGCCTGCTGGCGATCGATCCGAACAGCCTGCGCGCGCTAACGTTTGAGGTCTACTACAAGCGCCTGGACGCGGATAAGCTGACGGACCCCGCCGCCAAGACCGCGGCGCTGGATGCCGTGGCTGCCTATGCGCAGAAGGGCCTGAACGCGACCAAGCCTGCCGGGATGGCGGACGCTGACTTTGCGCAGTTGAAGGCAGCGACCCAGCCGACCTTTGAGAGCGCGCTGGCCGACGATGACCTGTCCAAGAAGGACAGCGCCGACGCCATTACCGCGCTGAAGACCGAGATCAACGGAGTCCCCGCAGACCAGACGCAGGCCGTTGGACCGGTGCTGCAGGACGAGTACGTGCTGTCGCAGGCGTACTACACGGCTACTCCGCCGGACCTGCTGAACTGCGCCTGGTGGGCGACGCGTTCGGCGTTTTATGCTCCGGCAGCGTACAAGACGACGATCCAACCGCTGGCCAACTACTGCTACAAGAAGTACCACGGCGATATGACCGGGTATGAGGCGATGCAGACCGCGGTGCAGACCAACCTGAATCCGCCGGCGGGATTGTTTGACGGCATCAAGCCCGCGCCGAAGCCGGAGGACATTGTCGCGAATCTAATCGCGACGACGCCGGACCTGGCGACGCTCGCGTTGGGCGACAAGGAGACCGCGTTCCAGTATGGCAAGCCCGCGGACGCCGATAAGGTGTTTGATTCGGTCAAGGGCAAGGCAGCGGAGTTTCCGGATGTGGTGGTGACCGCGGCTACGGCCACGTCACTGCAGGTAGAGGTCTCCGACGATGCCGTGGCCAACAAGACTGCGGACTTTACCTTCAACTTGACCACTCCGCTGACGACGTTGCCTGCCGTCGGGTCGAAGGTGACAATCCAGGGTACCTATGCCAGCTATACGGGGAATCCGCTGATGATCACGATGAGCGACGGCTCTTTGGTGGAGAAGAAGAAGCCCGAGCCGGTGCGTCGTCCGGTGCATCACGTCGCGCACTAGAACGAGACTGCTGCAAGTGCAACGGCCTCCCGCGCGGGAGGCCGTTGTGTTTTGCAGGCAGGTTATTTTGCGAGTAGGTTGACGAAGAGGCGGTAGGCGCCGGGGACCGCCTCGGGTAGCTGGCGGTAGAGCGCGAAGGCGACGTAGGTCCAGCGGCCTTTGCCGAACTGGGTAGTGATGAGACCGCCGCGCTGGGGGGCCTGGCCGGGGTCGTGGGTCTCGGTGAGGGCGGTGTAGTGGGAATCGAAGGTGCGGAGGAAGCCGTGGCCGCGCTCTTCGATCCAGCCATCGAAGTCGGCGGGAGTGATGCGGTTGGGGGTGGTGAGGAGGGTGTTGGCCGCATCGGGAACCGGGGGGTCTTGTTGAGCTAAGAGCTTAGAGGACGCCCCTGCGGGGCTTTGAGCGAAGAGTAACTGCACCGGGGCGGTTTCATCGACGACGGTGCCCTGGGGGACGTTGGGCGCGAGGGCGAGTGCGTAGGGGGCGTCGGCGGAGGAGAACTCGCCGGTCTGGTACTGGACGACGACGTTGCCGCCGTTCTTTGCGTAGTCGAGCAGGGCCTGCGTGGGCGCGCCGTGGAGGTCGGGGTGGGCGGCGTAGGTGCGGACGCCGAGGATGACGGTGTCGAAGTTGGCGAGGTTAGTCGGGTTGAGGTCGGCGACGGTGAGGAGGGTGGGAGGGAGGCCGATGGAGGCCAGGGCCTCGGGGACGGCGTCGCCGGTGCCGGGCAGATAGGCGATGCGGCGTGCGTCGGGGAGCTTGAGGTCGACGGGGACGACGCGATCGGTGGCGGGCGTGAAGTAGTTGGTGCGGGGCAGATCGCCGTAGCCAATGGGGCGGTAGCCCTCCGAGGCCGGCTCGAGGCCTCGCCAATTGGCCGTCACTCGCAGCGTGGCTGGAGTGAATTTGCCGGAGGGATCGCTGACGCTGAAGGCTGACTCCGCGGGTACCCCGGGCTTGGGGAGCATTCTGGGCATGGGCAGCGGCGATGCGAGCCAGCCGGAGGGCGCTTTCACTTGCAGGATGGGCGGCGTTGGAACATCGTGGATGCTCAGGGGTTCATTGGTTGCGAGGAAGACGCTGAAGTGGGTAGAGGATGATTCCGGCGTGGGGAGAATCTGCGCGTGGCTGGAGACGGAGACGCTGAGAGCGGGGACGAAGCGGATGGGCTGAGGGCCGTCGTGGACGATGGCGGGGAGGATGATCTCGGTGTCGTTATAGACCAGTGCGGCGAGGGCGGTAAGTGAGGGGATGCTCTGGGGTGCGTTGCGGAGCGCGGGATCGTCCAGGTCGTAGGTGGGCTGCTCGATGTTGCCGCGATGGAAGTAGGGGCGCTGGACGAGGTTGGCGTCGGCGGCGCTGAGGGTGAGCGTGGCATCGAGGCTGGCGGGGAGCGCTGTGCCTGGGTCTGAGTTCAGATCGGGGCCATTGCCCTTGGCGTTTGCGAGGGCGCGGGCTTCGAGATAGACGGGTTCGATGGATGATTTAGAAAGCGTGAATTTTATCGGTACGGGTTGGCCGGTGGGGATGTCGCCGGATGCGGAGGTGGTGATGGCGTCGAGCGAGAGGCCGAGTGAGAGAGTGAGCGCGACCGTGAGTTGGGCCTCTTTGATGCGGAGTTCGTGGAGGACGTTTTGTTTTCCGGTGGGGGTGAAGTTTGAGGTGTCATCGTTGACGCCGCCGATGAGGCCTTTGCATTGTTGGAGCGCCGTGGCGAGATCAGGGGCGATGGCGGCGGGGTGACTGGCGTTGTAGTGCGCGGCGGCCGCGGCGATGGCAGCGTGGAGACGGCCGAGGGCTTCGCGGAAGATGGGTGGACCTTCGGGCGCCAGGGTGGCGATGCCTTCGATGCTGGTGTCGATGCCGTCGAAGAAGCTGTGTTCGTGCTCGGGTTGAGTGGTGAGGCGCGAGCTGTAACGGTGGTAGCCGACGTCGAAGGTGCCTGATGGTGCGGTGCGAATGCCGGGGCCCATCTGGGACTTCTGCTGGCTGAGGCCGATGCGGGCGAACTGGACGTAGCTGCGTGCGGGTTCGCCGGTGTCGCTGAGGAGGGGATCGGTAGTGCCCTCGTGGACGACGACATCCACAGTGGGTTCGATGGTGGTGACCTCGCCGGTGACGTAGTTGGTGAATTTGGCGGGCGTGTATTGGCCGGTGGCGTAGTCGAAGAGGCCCTGCGCGGTGATGGACTGCTGCGGCACACGGGCGTAAATCTTGAGCGGCTGCCAGGGCAGGATGCCTTCGGCGGTGAGCTCGGGGAAGACCTTGGGGTCGCCTGCGGCGAGGAAGGCCTCCTGCGCGACCTGGCCGGAGACCTGGTGCTGGCCGTGGCCGTCGGTGACGCCGCCGATCCATGTGCTGGTGAGGACGAGGGGGCGGTAGAGGCGGATGGCGCGAACCACGTCATAGAGCACGCGGTCATGGCCCCACTTGGCGAAGGACTCCTCTTTCGTCTTGGAGAAGCCGAAGTCGACCTCGGTGCCGAAGAACTGGTTGACGCCGGTGTAGCGGTCGTTGGCGAGCAGCTCCTGGGTGCGGAGCAGGCCGAGCGCGTCTTCGAAGTCGCCGGTGACGGCGTTCTGGCCGCCTTCGCCGCGGGTGAGGGAGATGTCGGCGACGCGGGCGCCGAGGCCGCGGGAGTAGAGGGTGAGCATGCCGCCGTCCTCGTCGTCGGGGTGGGCGACGATATTTAGGATGGAGGCGCGGGTGTTGAGCTTGCGGAGGAGTTGTTCCAAGCCGCGCGCGCCGGTATCGATGGGGAGCTCGCGGCCGTCGCTGGCGGAGACGCGCTCGCCGCGCAGGTTCGCGGGGTCGGTGAACTGCGGCGTTTGCGCGGAGACTGTGAGAGTGAGCGCGAGGAGGATGGGCGCGAGCTTCATGGTTTCTAGCTTCGCATAAACACGATCATGCACAAGTCTTGAGAAGGCAAACCTCCGGGCCAAAGCCCGAGATCTTTCGCGGGAATGAGACCCGAGGCTGAAGCCTCGGGGTACCTGATTCTCGTCGCAACAAAGTAGACTCGCGGGATGGAGAAAGCGCCGCAGCTCGAACGGTCGCTGACGTTGCGCGGCGCGGTGACGCTGAACCTGCTGGACATGATCGGCGTGGGGCCTTTCCTGACGCTGCCGCTGCTGCTGGCGGCGATGGGCGGGCCGCAGGCGATGCTTGGCTGGGTGCTGGGCGCGCTGCTGGCTGCATGCGACGGGCTGGTGTGGGCGGAGCTGGGTGCAATGATGCCGGAGGCAGGGGGGACGTACGCGTATCTGGGGCAGATGTTTCCCGGGCGCTGGGGACGGTGGCTGAGCTTTCTGTTTGTGTTTCAACTGATGTTCTCCGCGCCGCTGAGCGTGGCGAGCGGGTGCATCGGGCTGGCGCAGTATGCTGGGTTTCTGTCGCCGGCGCTTCGGTCGAGTGCGGCGGTTCATATGCTGCACGTGGGGCCGTACAGCTTTGGCGTGAGCGCGGGGCGCGCGAACTGGGTGGCGATTACGGCCGTGGTGTTGGCCGTGGTGCTGCTTTATCGCCGGCTGAGCGCGATGCGCGGGCTGGCGACGGCGATGCTGGCGCTGGTGCTGCTGACGCTGGGGTGGGCGATGGTGACTGGACTCCTGCATGGACACATCGATCCGGTGTTTTCGTTTGCCCCCGGAGCGTTCCGGTTGAACCATGCGTTCTTCGCGGGGCTGGGGTCGGCGATGCTGATTGCGACGTACGACTACTGGGGCTACTACAACGTGACGTTTCTCGGTGGCGAGGCGACGGAGCCGGGGCGGACGATTCCGCGCGCGGTGTTGCTCTCGATTGGGATTGTGGCGGTGCTGTACCTGGGACTGAATGCGAGCGTGCTCTCGGTGATGGGCTCTCCGGCGATCATAGCGGCGGGTGGGAGCCTGGACGCGCGACGCGCGTTGCTGAGCGAGTTCATGCAGACAGCGTATGCGCCAACGTTGGGAGCGTATGCGGCGCTGCTACTGGGGCGGTTGGCGGCGCTGCTGGTAATGGCGACGGCGTTTGCAAGCGTGTTCGCGCTGCTGCTGGGGTACTCGCGGATACCGTTTGCCGCGGCGAGGGATGGGAACTTTCCGTCGGTGTTTGGGCGGCTGCATCCGACGCGGGGGTTTCCGTATGTGGCGCTGCTGAGTCTGGCTGGTGTGGCTTGCCTGTTCTGCTTCTTCTCGCTGGGCGATGTGATCGCGGCGCTGGTGGTACTGCGGATTGTGTTGCAGTTCGGCTTGCAGCAGGTGGGCGTGATGGTGCTGCGGATTCGACGGCCGGAGATGCCGCGGCCATTCCGGCTGTGGCTGTATCCGCTGCCGCCGATGCTGGCGCTGCTAGGGTTTGGATACATTGTGTTTGCGCGAGCAAACTTTGGACGGGAGCTCCTGCTGGCGGGGGTGGTTGCGGTGGCGGGAACAATTGTGTTCGCGCTTCGCGCAGCATCAACATCCAGCGCGCGGCTGGGAGCGTAAATTAACCGAAGGGTCACCGTGAGCGTCCAAGCTAGGATGATGCGAGAGGGAAGGGAAGCCACCATGCTGCTGCGAACCAAGAACGAAAACGAGATTGCTAGTTCTGAGATCACGCCGCGGGAGACCTACAGGGCCTACCAGCAGACGCGGCGAAGCCTGCTGGCGGGTGCGGGCGCGGTGGCGGCGGCGGCGGTGCTTCCACGACAGGCTCGCGCGATGACCAAGCTGAACGTGAAGCCTTCCAGCTATACCGTTCCCGAGCGCGAAACGACGCCGGAGGCCAAGGCGCAGAGCTACAACAATTTTTATGAGTTCGGCGAAGACAAGAGCGACCCGGCGCACAACGCCGGCAAGATGCACATCCGGCCCTGGACGGTGAAGGTGGAGGGGCTGGTGCCGAAGCCGCAGGTGCTGAACATCGACGACTTGCTGGCCTATCGGCCACTGGAGCAGCGCATCTACAGGTTCCGGTGTGTGGAGGCGTGGTCGATGGTGATTCCGTGGGATGGTTATCCGCTTGCGGAGCTGATCAAGTTCATCAACCCGCTGCCGAGCGCGAAGTTCGTGCAGTTCATCTCACTGGAAGATCGCAGCGTGATGGATTTGCCGGAGGGGATTGAGTTTCCCTACTCGGAGGGGCTGCGCATGGATGAGGCGATGAACCCGCTGACGCTGCTGACCTTCGGGAGCTACGGCGAGGTGCT
>Ga0302278_10002289_pt1 | contig 22310 bp, 26 predicted proteins | sample III_Bog_N3_2_FD_194543 | JGI IMG/M metagenome (GOLD analysis project Ga0302278, IMG submission 194543) | Peat permafrost microbial communities from Stordalen Mire near Abisko, Sweden - III_Bog_N3_2 | ecosystem: Environmental > Terrestrial > Soil > Wetlands > Peat | place: Sweden: Abisko...
ATGGGCACGTCGCGGCCGATGACGAGGGTGGGCAGCGAGAGCGGCATCATCGCGCCGTGCAGTAGGCCGTACTTGAAGCCCGCGGTGCGGTTCGGGGCGAATGCCCACGGCGAAGCCCAGCTGTATAGCCAGCCGAAGATCACCGTGACGGCGGCCAGAGTCACGACTTTGCGGAGGATCGTTTTGATGAGCGCGCGCGGTTGGGCAGTTGGTGTGTGGGTTGGGTCCATGTTTAAATTATTTGAGAGCATGTTTTTTCCAGAGCGTTCAGCGCAAGCAGAATATTTTGACGCGCCAGCCTTTTCCATGGCCGAGCGCACTGTGGCGTTGCGTGAACTGGACCGTATCAACCGCCTGTGCCAGTTCACCCATCCGTTCGTCAGCCGCCTGCCGGCGTGGCTGGGCCAACCGCGCTGTGAAAGGCTGGAAATTCTCGACGTGGGGGCCGGCAGCGGCCTGCTCGGCGAACGTCTGTCCGCTTGGGCGAAGCGGCGCGGTTGGGACTGGCGCTTCACCAACCTCGACGCCCATCCCATTGGGCGGGCATCCGCCGGCACGGTCAGAAATGTCACCGGCTCGGCTTTGGAACTGCCGTTTGCCGATGGCAGTTTCGATCTCGTTGTGGCTTCGCAGATGACCCATCACCTGACGGACGCGGAGGTGGTTCGGCACTGGCGCGAGGCCTGGCGCGTGACCCGCGACGGAATCTTCATCTGCGACCTGCACCGCAACGCCGGCTTTTATGCGCTGCTCTGGCTCGCCCTGCGGTTGACCGGCGTCAGCCGGATCGTGCGCGAGGACGGATTGATCTCGGTGAAACGCGGCTTTCGCCGGCGCGAATGGCGCGAGCTGGCGGCGCGGGCGGACATCCCGGACGCCAAAGTGTGGCTTTACTACGGTACGCGCATCGGCTTGCAGGCGCGGAAGAAAAAGCCCTGAGCCAGCCGCCAGCACAGCCAGCGCCAGGTGTCAGTAACGGGGTTGATTTTGCTGGTGGAGTCTTGGTAAACCGTTTGCACTGGCACGAACTCCACGGTTTTCCCGGCGGCGATGAACGCGACCAGCATGGCCGATTCGATCTCAAACCGGTTCGCCCGCAGTGGCAGTTTTGCCAAGGTTTCCAGATGCACCAACCGGAAACCGCATTGCGAGTCGGGTAATTTGACGCCGGTCATTTTGGAGATGCGCCGCGACATCCAGCGGTTCGCCCAGCGCCGCAGCCACGGCATCCGGGCGGTGTCATTCATGCGGTTGCCGACAACAAGCGGGCTGCCCCGACGCTCGGCGCAATCCAGCAGGGCCGGAATGTCGTCCGCCAGATGCTGGCCGTCGCCGTCGAGCAGGAGCGCCCAGGTGAAACCCAAAGCCCGCGCATGGTTCCAGCCGGTTTGCAGCGCCACGCCCTTGCCGGAATTTTTTTCGAGCCGGAGAATTTCCGCCCCGGCGGCGCTGGCCAAATCGGCGGTGGCGTCATCCGATCCGTCATCCACGACGACAATTTTGGGGAGATGGCCTTGTACGGCGGTGACCAGTTTTCCGATGTGCTCCGCCTCATTGAAACAGGGAATTACCGCCGCGCATGCTTGCTGCCAATTCATGCCGGACAATCAATCCACGCTGTCCGGGTGTAGGTCCAGCTTGAGGATCGAACCATCGTCACTCGAAAGGATGACGATGCCAATATCAGCGTCATCATTGGGATTGCTCAATTTAGCGGCCCAGAGCTTGACCCGCCATTGCGGGCCGCTATCGCCGTGTTCGAGCCAGAGTTGCGTGGCCTTGAGCGTGAGATTTTTCAGGAGCGGCTGCGCGGTGGCAATCTTGATGGCCCGGTCGGAATCGATCTTCAATTTGGTTTTGTCGAGTACACCGTGATCATCCGTGGCCATCTCCAGCATCCGCCATGGGCGCGACATGTCCAGTTTTTCCCCCGCGCCAAATTTGACCTCGGTGGCCTTGAAGGTGGCATCGGGGTCATAATAGACCACATGCCAGATGTTTGGCGTCAGGGTGGCGATGGATTTATCCGAGCGGATTTGGACCACCTTGTCTTTGCTCTGCACGCCGACATACTGGTCGCCCGCCTTGACGAGGTCAAAGGCCGTCGGATCGCCGGCCTGCACCGCGCCGGCCCACAGAGCCGCCACCGCCAGGCTTAAAAATAATTTGGTTCGCATCTTCATCATGGGGAAAATCTAGCCTCGTCCGCCCAAACTGCAAACTCCATTTTGCGGATGAAATGCGTTGCTTCAATCCGGACGGCGAACTTTAATAGCCGCGTGGCGGAGCACGATTATTTTCCAACCGAGGCGGACTTGAACGCCGACGGGCCGGCCCAAGCTGAATTGCAGGCGCGGGCCGCCGCAGCCACCCGGGCGCAATTCGGCAGCGAAGTCTTCGTTCGGGCCGTCGTCGAGGTTTCCAATTACTGCCGGGAAAATTGCGCCTACTGCGGCATGCGCCGCGACAACCGCGAATTGAAACGCTTCCGTGCCCGCCATGAACAGCTGGCGGAAATGCTCATCCACCACCGGCCGGCCAGCGTCACGGACATCAACATCCAGACTGGCGAAGACCCCGTGGCTGTGCGCGAAATCGTTATCCCGCTTATCTCGGCCTTGCGGCGCGAAACGGCGCTGGGCGTCAGCGTCTGTCTCGGCACCTTGACGCCGGAACTTTACCGCGACTTGCAATCCGCCGGCGCGTCGATCTATATCATCAAATTTGAAATTGGCGAGGCGGGCTGCTATGAAGCCTTGGCGGCCCCGGGCACCCTCCGGGAACGGCTGGACCATGTCCGGCTGCTCGCCGCGGACGGTTGGAACGTCAGCTCCGGTTTCATCGCCGGCCTGCCGGGGCAGACGTCCGGCGATTTGCTGCATAATTTTACCGTCGCACGAACCTTGCCGTTGAGTGGTTGTAGCGTCAGTCCGTTCATTCCCGGCAATGAAACCCCGCTGGCTAACGATCCACCGGCGAACCCGAACTGGACATTGAATTCCCTCGCCGCGTTGCGGCTGATGCGGCCCGACTGGGTCATCCCCGCCGTCAGCGCCTTGAACCTCATGGCACCGGACGGATATCGCCAAGGCCTACGCGCTGGCGCCAACTTGGTAACCATGAACCTTACCCCGGATGAAATACGCGGCGATTATGTCATCTATAAGCGCGAACGGTTCATCATGACCGAGGAACGGGTGCTTAATGCCATCGCGGCCGAGGAGCTTTCGCCATCGAAAACCGGCCTCGCGGATTTTTATCAGGAAAACCACAGAGAGCGACTGGCAGGAAAAACATTGCCAGCTGCGGCAATCTAAACCCAAAAATTACCGTGCTGTTTCCCTCGTCCAAAAGCCTTGGCGGTGACCGCCGCATTGTGGTTACCGGCGCGGGCGTCGTCACAGCGCTGGGCGCTGGCTGGAAAATAAACGCTGCCGGCTTTCGCGCGGGTCGGACGGCGATTCGCCCCGTGACGTTGTTCGACGTTGCCCGCCAACGGACAAAGATTGCGGCGGAAATCGACTTGCCCACCACGCTGCCGCGCACGCGCCTTGCGGAAAAATCCCTGCGCCGGATTAACCGTGCCGGGCGGATGCTGTTGCTCGCCGCGCATGAGGCGTGGACGCAAAGCGGCTGGCAGGCCGAGGAAAATTTGCCCATCATCCTCGGCACCACGAGCGGCGAAATGCTGTTGGGTCAGGATTATTTGGAGCAGGCGATCAATGCGCCCCGGCGATTGAAACAGCAGGCCACCCGCGTCGCTTATTATCAGGTTCAGCGGCAGGGGCTTGACCTGTCCGATGCCTTTGGCTTTCAAGGTCCCATCACGATCATCGCCAACGCTTGTGCCTCCGGCACCAACGCCATCGGCCACGCCTTTGAAATGCTGCGCAGCGGCCGCGCGGAAAAGGTTCTGACCGGCGGCTACGATGCCCTGTGCCACCTGACCTTTGCGGGCTTTGATTCACTGCAGGCCCTCGCGCCCGCGCCGTGCCGCCCCTTTGATGCGGAACGCAACGGCCTGACGCTGGGTGAAGGCGCAGCGGTGCTGACGCTGGAAACCTTGGCCGGCGCCCACCGGCGCGGCGCGGAAATTCTGGGTGAAATCATCGGCTACGGCGCAACTACGGACACGCACCATCTCACCCAGCCTCACCCGGAGGGCAATGCCGCTCTGGCCGCAATGAACGCTGCGTGTGCCAGCGCCGGAATTTTGCCGGCGCAGATTGATTACCTCAATGCGCACGGCACGGCGACGCCGCAAAACGATGCGACGGAAGCGGCGGCCATCAATCGCTGGGCCGGCGATGACACTAAAAACCTGGCGGTAAGTTCGACCAAAGCCAGCATCGGCCACCTGCTCGGCGCGGCCGGCGCGGTGGAGGCCGTTGTCTGTCTCATGGCGTTGCGCGAATCGTGGCTGCCGCCGGAACCGGGACTGAACCAGATTGATCCGGCCTGTCGTTTTCCAGTCGTGTGCCAACCGGTGGACCGGAAAATCCAAACCGCGCTTTCCAATTCCTTCGGTTTTGGCGGCGCGAACGCCTCGCTTATTTTTCGGAGGTGGGCATGAGCCGGATTTTCATCCACGGCCTCGGTGCGGTATCCCCGGCGGGCTGGGGCGTCGACGCCCTGCGTGCAGCGCTTGATAAAAATTTGCCTTTGCCAGTGCAAACACTGGCGCGGCCGGGCTGGAACAAGCCGGTGACCGTTCGACCGGTTCCGCCCCCGGCCGCGCGGCCGGCGTTTTTTGCCCATGCGCGCCTGCGCCGGGCCAGCGCGATGTCTCAACACACTGTCGCCGCCGCTCTGGAGGCGCTGGGCCCCGATGCGATTCGGGTCCAAGCCGGCGAACTGCGCCTCGGGATCATTGTCTGCATGATGGCGGGCGGCGTCGCCTATTCGCGCCGGTTTTACGAGGAGGTACTGCGCGACCCGGCCACGGCGAGTCCGCTGATCTTTCCAGAAACGGTTTTCAACGCGCCCGCGAGCCATCTCGGCGCGTACCTGAACTCGCCAGTCGCCAATTACACGCTCGTCGGCGATGAGGGAACTTTCTTGCAGGGGCTGGCGCTGGCCGCGGATTGGCTTGGCGAGGGACGGGCCGATGGTTGCGTGGTGGTGGGGGCGGAGGAAATGGATTGGATCGTGGCCGACGCCGTGCGGCTGTTCCAACGCGAGACGGTTTATGCCGCCGGGGCGGGCGCAGTTTATCTGAACCGAAGTCCGGCGGCGGCGATTGAACTGGCGGCCATCACGGATTCTTTCACCTACACCCAAAAACAGGGCCGGCTGGCCGCGGTGCAGCAGATGGCGTTGCAATTGCCGGCTGGCGCTGCCAGTGAATTATTGTGCATCAGTGAAAGCAAAGCGTTTGCCCAGCCCCATTGGCCCGGCCGACGGTTGACCCCCAAGCCAGTCCTTGGTGAGGCCTTTGTCGCCTCGGCGGCCTGGCAATGTGTGGCGGCCGGCGATGCGCTTCGGCGGGAAGAATTCACTGCCGCTAATGTGAGCATCGTGGGCGTGAACCAGCAGGCGATCGGTGCCCGCCTGCAACGCACGAATCTTTTATGAACCGCAGAATTATTTTGATCACCGGTGCGAATGGGGCATTGGGCTGCGCCCTGGCGCAGTCGTTTTTTGCCGAGTCACCGGATAATTTTGTCTGGCTTGGAATTCACCAGCGGCGTGAGCGCGCTGATGAACTGGCTGGGGCCAATCCCGACCGCTGCCGCGTTGTGTCCCTGGAGGTGACGGCTCCCGCCACCTGGAAATCTGCCGTCGCAGAGATCCTTGGCGTCCATGCGCGGCTTGATGTCTTGGTGAACAATGCCGGCACGCACGACGACGCCCTGCTGGCGCAGATGCCGCCGGCGTCGTGGGCGCGGGTGCTGGCCGTGAATCTCGACGGCGTGTTTCACGGCTGCCAGGCGGTGCTGCCGGCCATGATTTCCCAGCGCGCCGGGCGCATCATCAACATCGCGTCCTTGAGCGCGCTTTATTCGCCGGCGGGGCAGACCAACTATGCCGCCGCCAAGGCTGGCGTATTGGCCCTGACGCATTCGTTGGCCAAGGAAGTCGCGCGGCTGGGCATCACCGTCAACGCGATCTGCCCCGGTTATCTCGAAAGTGAAATGCTAACCGGCATGGACGACCCCGCCCGGCAGCGGGCGTTGGCGCAAATTCCCATGCGCCGGTTTGGTCGGCCGGCGGAAGCGGCGGCGGCGGTCCGATTTCTGGCTTGCGCCGAGGCTGGCTACATCACAGGCTCTGAACTCAAAATCGACGGTGGTATTTTCTGATGAACAACCCGACTGAAATTAAGGCCCAGCTCAAGAGCCTGCTGGTGGAAAACCTCATGCTCCAAACCCCCGCCGAGGAGATTGCCGACGACCTGCCGCTGTTCGGTCCGGGGGGGCTGGGCTTGGATTCGGTGGACGCGCTGCAACTGGTTGTGGCTTTGGAAAAAAATTACGGGTTGAAGCTCTCCGATTCACAGGTTGCCAAAAAAACCCTGCAAGACGTGAATACGATTGCCGCCGCCATCCATGAAAAACAGACCGCTGCCTGATATCAACCACGGGCCAACCGGACGGAGACCATCCTTGCCAGCATCACTGCAGTTCAGCCATTGGTATCGATGGTGCGCGCTGCAGGTTTCGAACCTGCGACCCCTACCGTGTGAAGGTAATGCTCTACCACTGAGCTAAGCGCGCAACTCAGAAATCCCAACAATTTTTGCCGCGCCAGTTTTTACCGGAACACATTGCCGTAAAAATCGGAGCGGTTAGCCGGCTGACTTTGTTCGTCGCCATAGGCCACAACCGGCTTAATCGACGAGCGGATAGTATGCGTTCAAGGAAAAAGGCGGCAAGCAATTTCGTCGCTCGCTGACAACAATTGTCTGACACTGAACCTATCCTGCTGCGGGATTGAATGGCGCGTCCAGACCACAATTTAGTCGCCAGCGGGGGTGTAAATGGCAGACTGCTCTGGCATCACGAAAGAAACCATGAACATCCGAAAAGCGGTCATCACCGCGGCCGGCCCGAGCCAGCGGACGCTGCCTTTGCAAACGCTAGTGGATCGCGATGGCAAAACCAAGACGGCACTCGCCATCATCGTCGAGGAGGCATTGGATTCCGGCACCGAAGAAATTTGTGTGGTCGTCCATCCCGGCGATGCCGGCGTGTATCGCTCCGCCGCCGGGCAGCACGGGAAACGCCTGCAGTTTGTCGAGCAGGGGCAGGCGCTCGGTTATGGCCATGCCGTTTGGAGCGCCCATGAATTTACGGGTGCCGAGCCGTTTCTGCTGCTGGTTGGAGATCACCTTTATCTCAGCCGGGAAAATCGCAGTTGCGCGCGGCAACTGGTGGAGGTCGCTGCCGCCGAATCGTGCACCGTTTCCGCCGTGCAGGCCACCCATGAGAGCAAGTTGCCGTATTATGGCGCGGCCGGCGGTCGCCTTGCGGAAAACCGCAAGGGTCTTTACCTCGTCTCCGAAGTCCTGGAAAAACCGACCCCCACGGTGGCCGAGCAGCATCTCATTGTTCCCGGCCTGCGGGCTGGTCATTATCTCTGTTTCTTCGGGATGCACGTTTTGACGCCGGCAGTGATGGAGTTGCTCGGCGCAGCATTATCTGCCGGACCACCCGCAAGTTTGAGTCAGGTGCTCACCAAACTGGCGGTACGCGAACGATATCTGGCCAGCGAACTGCAAGGCCGACGTTTCGACATCGGTCTGAAATATGGCCTGCTGAATGCGCAATTGGCGCTAGCCTTGAGCAGCCCGGCCCGCGCCGAAGTCCTCGGCGGCCTGGTCGAACTCCTTGCGCAGGAACCGCATTGACCACGCGCATGGCCAGCCTGCTCATCGAAATCATCACCTCGCCGGATCCCCAGATCCGCAACCAGTCGCTCGAAGGCGTCTGCGCCGGCACCTCGGCCGATGAATTGTTGCAGGCGTGCGCCGAGTTGGAGGTCTTTCGCCGCCACCGCGAGAACCTCTACGAGCGCGTCCGCGCGCTGTTTTTCCTTTACGCGATTCACCGGTTTCATCTGCCGGCCAAACTGCCGGGCGGCGCGGCGGGCATGATTCCCTTCCAAGGCTTTGAGCACCTGCTCCAGCGTCGGTTCGAGGAGGCGTTGAAATGTTTTCTGAATGCCCAGAAAAATTCCGGTCCGAGCGATGCCATTTCCAGCGCGCTCGCCAACGTATATCAGCGTCTTGGGTTTCAGACGCTCGCGGATCAAGTACGGCGCAGCGTCCGCTCCGTGCGCGGCAACCAATGGATGTTCCGCATGGGCCATCCGGCGGACCATCCGATGCGGTTCCGGCCCGAACTGTTGCAGCGCGACGCGGACGGTAAGTATCCCGTGCTGCGCGAACAGACGCCGGTGCGGATGGATTTGACCCACACGGGGTGGAGCGACATTTTTTTTCTGGGCATGGATTTTCCCGAAGGCGCGCGCGTGCTTAACTTGTCCATCGACCTTGGCGTTCACGGCCGTGACCAGACGACCAAGCCGCCCGTGGAAGCCTACCTGCGCGTCATTGACGAACCGGTCTTGCGGCTGACTAGCGTGGATCTCGGGGCCACCGCCGATGTCACCAGCCTCGCCGAAGTTTTTGATTTCGCCCGCGATTATCTGGGCCTATTGAAAGCGGCGGTAATCGCCGCCGGTATTGTGCCGCCGGGCATTGAAGGCTCTGACCGGGTTCACTTTTCTGGTCCAGTCCATGAGTTAGTCCTGGGACATGGTTGAGGTTATGTTTTTGTTTGTTCTTTGTCCATCCCCAGCGGAGGGAGGGCGTAGCCCGACCGGAGCTGGGGATGGACAGCTCCGCGCCGCAAAAACCGCTGGGCTCTCATAGCCCAGCCGGCTGTGCGGCCTCACCTGATTGTATTCCTGCCTATAGTTGCCCACTACGACGCGTGCTTCCGTCAGCGTCCACAGTTGTTCCCGGTTCAAGCACTCATCCCGGAACCGCCCGTGAAAGCTTTCCACAAACCCGTTCTGCCACGGACTGCCGGGCTCAATGTAGATCGTTTTAATAGCCTTGGCCTTCAGCCATTGTTGCACAACCTTGGCAATAAACTCCGAGCCGTTGTCGCTCCGCAGATATTCTGGCGCTCCGTGTTGGGCAATCGCCTTCTGCAACCACGCCAAGACATCGGCCGACTTCAACGCCCGCTCCGCCCACAGCACATGACATTCCCGCGTGTATTCGTCCAGGATCGTCAGCATCCGCAGGGATCCGCCACGCACGGTCGCATCCGCAATGAAGTCCCAGGTCCAAACATGGTTCCGATGCGTTGCCGTCGTCGGCAACCCAGTGGAAAAACCACGGCGAACCAGCTTCCGCTTCGTCGGTGGCACCCGCAGCCCTTCGGCGCGACGCAACCGTTGAATCTGGCGTTTGCCCACCGTCCAGCCTTCCCGGCGCAATAGCGCGGCAATCCGGCGATACCCGTAACGCGGATATTCGGCTGACAGTGCCAGCAGCCGTTTCCTTAACTGTTCTTCTTTGGCCGTCGGTGCTCGTCCCCGATAGCCATACGTCGAACGGGCCAGTCCGAGAAACCGACACGCCGCCCGCTGCGAACACAGCCCGGCCTCCACCACTTGTTCGGCCAACGTCCGGCGTTGGGCCGGACTCACAGCTTTTTTTCGCATACGGCCTCCAAGACCCGGTTTTTGAGCAGCGACTCCGCCAGCATCTTCTTTAACTCGCTGTTCTCCCGCTCCAACTCCTTGAGCCGGCGGGCCTCGTTAATCTCCATGTGCCCAAACTGCTTCTTCCATCGGTGGAAGCTCACCACCGAGAGATTTTCATCCCGGCAGATGTCTTGGATGCTCTTCTCGCCACGATCCGCTTCCCGCAATATCCGAATCTTGTCTTCCGTCGTGTACCTTTTGCCTTTCATTCGTCTGGTCCTTTCTTGCGTCCCAGACTAACACATCAGGTGGCCCGAAAAAGTGAAGTCACGTCACGTACGGTCATTCGCTTTTTGTACCGCCGTCCGCTGGAATCATTACTGGCGACTTGGGGTGTCTCGTTGGTTATGCAGCAGCTTTTCCGCATGGTTTTTGGTGCGAACAATGTGCAGGTTAGTTCGCCGCGCTGGCTGGTCGGCCACTTTACGGTGAACGATGTTTTACTTGGCTACAATCGTGTGTTTGTCATCGGCTTCGCTGTGCTGATCGTCATCGGTACCTGGATGCTGCTCACCAAAACGCCGCTCGGACTTTTGATCCGCGCGGTGATGCAGAACCGCGATATGGCCTCCTGCATGGGTGTGCGCACGGCGCGCGTGAACATGATGACCTTCGCTTTTGGTTCAGGATTGGCCGGCCTCGCCGGTGCCTTTTTGTCGCAGATTGGCAATGTCGGGCCGAGCCTCGGCCAGAGTTACATTGTGGACAGTTTCATGACGGTCGTGGTCGGCGGCGTCGGCAGCATCGTGGGCACAGTGTATTCCGCCGTCGGCATCGGCACGAGCGACCAGGTTTTGCAGCAGGTCACCGGTTCGCCGGTCACGGGCAAGATCGTTGTGCTCGTTTGCATCATCCTGTTTTTGCAATGGAAGCCCGGCGGACTGTTTTCCATCCGCAGCCGCAGCTTGGATTGAATATTCATGCAACGCAAATCTACGAACCTTGAAATCTGGGTGGTCGCGGCGGTGGCGCTGTTTGTCATTGTGATTTTTCCCGGCTTAAATGCCTTTACGGCGGAAGGCAGTTGGCTGCATGTCAGTAATTTCACGATCAATCTTTACGGCAAATACCTCTGCTATGCGATGCTGGCTATCAGTGTGGATTTACTATGGGGTTACACTGGTTTATTAAGTCTGGGCCAATCGCTGTTCTTCGCACTCGGCGGTTACATGATGGGCATGTATCTCATGCGGATGATTGGCGACCTTGGCCAGTATCATCAGCCGATTCCTGATTTTCTTGTCTTTCTCGGCTGGAGTACGCTGCCCGCCTTCTGGAAACCATTCGATAATTTTGCGTTCGCCATGCTGATGGCGGTGTTGCTGCCCGGCTTGCTGGCGGGAGTCTTCGGCTATCTTGCATTCCGTTCTCGGATTCGCGGCGTCTATTTTTCCATCCTCACGCAGGCGCTGACGTATGCAGCTTGCCTGTTGTTCTTTCGCAACAGTTTGCTGCTTGGCGGCAACAACGGTTTCACGGATTTCAAATTCGTCCTTGGCCACGACCTCCGGGAACCAGCGACGCAACGCGGCCTGTTCATTGCCACGGGAATCACCTTGCTGCTCGTGTATCTGTTGTGTAAATGGCTGACGAAAACGAAATTCGGCAAGGTGCAGCGCGCCATTCGGGACAGTGAAAACCGCGTGCTCTTCTCCGGCTATTCGACGGCGAATTTTAAACTCTTCATCTTCGTATTCGCCGCGGTAATCGCTTCGCTCGCCGGCGTGCTGTATGTGCCGCAGGTTGGCATCATTAATCCTAGCGAGATGTCCACCGACAAATCGCTCGAAGCCGTCGTGTGGGTCGCGGTCGGCGGACGTGGCACGCTCGTCGGGCCGATCATCGGCGCGTTCACGGTGAACGCGTTGAAGAGCTGGGCGACGCGTGCTTATCCTGACATGTGGCTGATTTTCCTTGGTGTGATGTTCATTCTCGTCACAATCTTCATGCCGAAAGGCATCGTCGGCCTGCCGACTCAATTGCGCGTTATTTATAAAAAAATCGCGGCCAAAAAAACCGTCGTGGAAACGTCAGTCGCGACCGACGTGGACGAGATCCAACCAGCCAAACCTAAATGACCAAGGCGCCTCAACAATTTGTATTGATGCTCGAAGGCGTGAACAAGGCATTCGATGGTTTTAAGGCGATCACTGACCTGAATTTTTACATGGACGAGGGTGAGTTGCGCACGATCATCGGCCCGAACGGCGCTGGCAAAAGCACAATGATGGACATCATCACCGGCCGCACGAAACCGGACACCGGCAAGGTCGAGTTCGGCAAGGACACCGACCTGACCACCATGAACGAACCCGAGATCAACCGCCTCGGCATCGGACGAAAATTCCAGACGCCATCGGTTTACATCCATCACACGGTTTTTGAAAATCTGCTGCTTTCGCTAAAGGGTTCGCGCAGCGTTTTCAATTCGCTTTTTTCGCGGACGACTGCTGAGCAACGTGACCGCATCGAAGGTGTTTTGAAAATGATTAACCTGACCGCCAAGGCCGAAGATCTGGCCGGTTCGCTCTCGCACGGTCAGAAGCAATGGCTGGAAATCGGTATGTTGCTCGCGCAGGATCCAAAATTGCTGCTGGTGGATGAACCCGCCGCCGGCATGACTGACGAGGAAACTCACAAAACCGGCGAGCTTTTACTCAGTCTCGAAGGCAAGCACAGCATCATCGTCATCGAACACGACATGACGTTCGTCCGCCAGATCGCGCGCAAAGTCACCGTGCTGCACCAGGGTCATGTCTTGTGCGAAGGCTCCGTGGACGAAGTGCAAAATGACGAGCGGGTAAAGGAAGTCTATCTCGGTCGCAAAAAAAAGAGTTAAGCCGCCATGTTGAACCTTTCCAACCTTAACGTCAGTTATGATGGTTCGCGGATTTTGCGCGGTGTGAATCTGACTGTGCCGGAAAAAAGCCTCGTCTGCCTCATGGGCCGCAACGGCGTCGGCAAAACTACCACTCTCAAATCCATCGTCGGCTTGGTGAAACCTGAATCCGGTTCGGTCAAGCTGGCGGGCACCGAATTGATCGGCCTCGCACCCGATGCCCGCGCCCGCGAGGGCATCGGCTTCGTGCCGCAGGGCCGCGACATTTTTCCACACCTCACCGTCTGGGAAAATTTGAAAATTAGTTTGGTGGTTCACGGCACGCCGGCGGATCAAGTGGACCGGGTGCTGGAACTGTTCCCGATTCTCAAGGAGTTTTTGCAACGGAAAGGCGGCGTGTTGAGCGGCGGTCAGCAGCAACAGCTCGCCATCGCGCGCGCCTTGTTGACCGATCCAAAAATATTGATTCTCGACGAACCGACCGAAGGCATTCAGCCGAATATCATTGACCTCATCGGCGACACGCTGTTGAAGATCAAAAAAGAAGGCAAGTTGAGTATCCTCCTCGTCGAACAATACCTCGATTTCTGTCTCGCCGTTGGCGACAGTTTTTACATTATGGATCGCGGTGCGATTGTGGCTGAAGGACCGATTTCAGATCTAAACAATGACATTGTAAAAAAACATTTGACGGTTTAGTGCGGTATGAATTCAATTCAAAGTCAACCAACGGCATAAATCAAAGGATTTACTTGAAAAATATATTTCAACTTTCTCCATGGCCTCGGAGCGTTCTAGTACTGTCGTTGTTGTTTCTGGTGCCCGAACTGGCCCAGGCGCACCCAGGCATGCCCGGCCATACGCACGGATTCAGCAACGGAATATTGCATCCGCTCACCGGCCTGGACCACTTTTGCGCGATGTTTTCGGTCGGCCTTTGGGCGGCGCAACGCGGCGGACGCGCCCTGTGGCTGGTTCCGTTAAGTTTTGTTTCCCTGATGATGCTCGGCGGCATTTTGGGTATAAACGGTGCCGTCATTCCCTTCGCGGAACAAGCCATCGCTGTGTCGGTATTGGTGATGGGCATCTTGATTGCCGCCGCCAAACGTCTGCCGCCGGTATACTGCGCGGCCATTGTTGCGTTGTTTGCGTTCTTTCACGGTTATGCGCACGGCGCGGAGATGCCTAAAACGGCCTCGGGTCTGGATTATGGAATTGGCTTTATCATCGCCACCGCTGGGTTGCATCTTTGTGGCATCGGCACCGGCTTGCTGGCGCAACGTCTGGGTTCCAAAAATCTGCTCCGCTATGCCGGCGGTGCGATTGTCGCCTGCGGCGTTTATTTTTGTCTGGCGTGAAAGGCGCCGATGATAATGCCATTGACCCAACCGGAAAAACCTTCCGCCCTGCTTGGGTGCGCTAAATTAACCGTGGAGTCGGTCTCGGGACTAAGCACCGTCACCTCTGTGTACGCCAGTACCCCGATGAAACTGCTTGCGCCCCGTTCGCGTGGGCAAAGCGTCTGGGCCTGCACCAGCAGTTTTGGCGGCGGTTTGGTCGCCGGGGATGAAACGCAACTGGACGTACGGATCGGTGAAGGCGCGTGCTGTTTCCTCGGCACCCAAGCTTCAACCAAAATTTATCGCAATCCACACCGGCGCGCATGCAAACATGTCACCCACGCGGCCATTGATGAAAATGCATTGCTTGTTTTTGCACCTGACCCGGTCCAACCGTTTGCAAACTCCAGGTATTCGCAGCGGCAAACCTTTGACTTGGGCGCGGGAGCCGGTTTGGTGCTGGTGGATTGGTTCACGTCCGGCCGCGCCGCCTGCGGCGAAAGGTGGGCGTTTGACCGTTTCCAAAGCCGCAACGATATCTTATTTTCCGGCAAACGGATTGTCAGGGATTCCCTCCTCCTGGATTCGATGGCTGCCCCGATCACCTCGCCGCATCGCACGGGACGCTTTAACTGTTTCGCGCTTCTGCTGCTTATCGGCGGACCCACACGGCCAGCCGCTGCGAAGCTCCTGGAAAATGTTTCTGCCCGCCCAGTTAAGCGCAGTGCTGCGCTCGTGGTCAGCGCCAGTCCGGTTAACCATGGCGCGCTGCTCCGGGTGGCCGGCGAAAGCGTTGAACAAACCGGCCGCGAACTGCACCAGCATCTCAAATTTGTCTCCGAGCTGCTCGGGGACGATCCGTGGGCGCGCAAATGGTGAAATTTTTTTCGTATGCACTTATCGCCGCGTGAACTCGATAAGCTGACGCTGCATCAGGCAGGCTCGCTGGCGCAAAAACGCCTTGCGCGTGGCTTGCGCTTGAATCATCCCGAAGCCGTCGCGCTCATCGCCACGGTGTTGCTGGAACTTATCCGCGATGGCAAGTGCGTGGCCGAACTCATGAATTTAGGCCGCCAGCTTCTGGGCCGCAATCAAGTTATGACCGGTGTTCCGGAAATGATTTACGACGTGCAAGTGGAAGGAACTTTTCCTGACGGTTCCAAGCTCGTGACCGTCCATCATCCCATCGCCGGCGAAAATGGAAATCTTTCACTCGCCTTGCATGGGAGTTTTCTTCCGGAACCAAAATTATCCGCCTTCAAGCCCGCTGCCGATGAACCGGTTCCCGGTTCCATGGAAATCAAAGATGGCGAAATCGAACTGAACATTGGTCGGCCTACGGTGGAAATTTCGGTCACGAATCTTGGCGATCGTCCGGTTCAAGTCGGCAGCCATTATCATTTCATCGAGACGAACGCGTCGCTGAGATTCGACCGCGCGCAAGCCTATGGCAAGCGTCTCGACATCCCGGCGGGAACAGCGGTACGGTTTGAGCCGGGCGAAACGAAAACGGTAAAGCTGGTTGAAATCGCCGGCAGAAAAGTCATTCGCGGCGGCAATAATCTCGCCCACGGCAAGGTGTCCGCCGCTGGCGCGAAAGCCGCGTTGAAGCGGGTGAAGGCAAAAGGATTTGCCAATGGGTAACCTGCCCGCAACCTCCCGGCGGCGACAGATATTCGCCCGCGGCGTGAAGCGCATTCGGAATGCCAACAGTCCTGAAGGGGCGACCGAGAAATATTGCCTTTGGTTTAATTTCTTTTGCCCTCGCCGGGGCTGGTTGCGATTGTCTATAAAACCCCTAGCGCCCGCCGTGGACAATTGGTTGTCGCCTTGCGGGACTAAACTATTTCAGCTATGAGCCACAATATGAAACGATCTCATTACGCCGACATGTTCGGCCCGACGAGAGGCGACAAGGTCCGGCTCGGCGACACCACGCTCATTCTTGAAGTCGAAAAAGATTTCACTGTCTATGGCGACGAGTGCAAATTCGGCGGGGGCAAGGTCATTCGCGAAGGCATGGGCCAAGCGGCTGGTGTCGGGGCGAAGGACGCGCTGGATTGTGTCATCACCAACGCGCTGATTGTGGATTACACCGGCATTTACAAGGCGGACATTGGCATCAAGGCCGGTCTGATCTCCGGCCTCGGCAAAGCCGGTAACCCCGACATGATGGCCGGCGTCACGAACGGTATGATCATTGGCGTGACCACCGAAGTCATCGCCGGCGAAGGAATGATCATCACGGCGGGCGGATTTGATTCGCATATTCATTTCATCTGTCCGCAACAAGCGCACGAAGCCATTGCTGCCGGTCTCACTACGATGGTTGGCGGCGGCACCGGTCCGGCAGTCGGCACGTGCGCGACGACCTGTACGCCCGCGCCGTTTTATTTTAAGGCGATGCTGCAAGCCGTGGATTCGCTGCCGTTGAATTTCGGCTTCACCGGCAAAGGCAATACCGCCTTGCCCGCTGGTTTGCCGGAACAAATTGCCGCCGGTGCGATTGGCCTGAAACTTCACGAAGATTGGGGCACCACGCCCGCCGCGATTGATTGTTGTCTGCGCGTCGCGGACCAGCACGATATTCAAGTCACGATTCACACCGACACCCTTAATGAATCTACCTTTGTTGAAGGAACCATCGCCGCCTTCAAAGGCCGTACCATTCACACGTATCACAGCGAAGGTGCGGGTGGCGGTCACGCGCCCGACATAATCCGCATTTGCGGCGAACCGAACGTGCTGCCGAGTTCCACGAACCCCACACGGCCTTACACCGTAAATACAATAGACGAGCATCTCGACATGTTGATGGTCTGTCATCATCTCGATCCGAACCTGCCGGAAGATGTGGCGTTCGCCGAAAGTCGGATTCGCGGCGAGACGATTGCCGCTGAGGATATTTTGCACGACCTCGGTGCGATCAGCATGATGAGCTCAGATTCGCAGGCCATGGGCCGCATCGGCGAAGTCATCACGCGCAGTTGGCAGACCGCCGATAAAATGAAGCAGCAGCGCGGTCGCCTCCCCGAGGAAACGGGCAACAATGACAATGTCCGCATCAAACGCTACATTTCTAAATACACCATTAATCCGGCACTCGCCCACGGCATGGCGCACATCATCGGTTCCGTGGAAGTGGGCAAGCTTGCCGACCTAGTATTGTGGAAACCTGCGATGTTTGGCGCAAAACCGGAGGTCGTGGTCAAAGGTGGCGTCATCGCCTGGGCGCAGATGGGCGATCCGAACGCGAGCATTCCCACGCCGCAGCCGGTGTACATGCGGCCGATGTTCGGCGCGTTTGGGCGCGCGACGGGGCTGACTTCAATTGCCTTTGTCAGCAAGCTTGCGAAGCAAAAGGGCGTTGGCAAAAGTTACGGCCTGACCAAGCGCATCGAAGCCGTTAAAGGTTGCCGCAAGGTCGGCAAGAAGGATTTGAAGTGGAACAACGCCATGCCAAAAATCACCGTTGATCCTGAAACGTATGAAGTCCGCGCGGATGGCAGTCTGCTCACCTGCGTACCGGCGAAAGTGCTACCGCTGGCGCAGCGCTACCAATTGTTCTAGCCTTGTGGGATGAATAAAGCGAAACCTGCCCGCCGAGGTGCCGGCCGGGGTTTGAAAATGACGACCGCCGTCGTTCCCACCCCTTCGCTCATCTCTGAATTTACCGTTTGGCAATTGATCGATTCCGCATTCCCCACCGGCGGTTTTGCGCATTCCTCCGGTTTGGAAGCGGCGTGGCAACATGGTGAAGTCCGAAATCGCGCCGAGTTGCTTTCCTTTGTTGAAGCCTACTTGGATCAGTTGGGTCATGCCAGCCTTCCCTTTGTTTTGGCAGCGTTTGATGCGCCGGAACAACTCGGAGAAATTGATTCACTGTGCGATGGCTTTACCAGCAACCACGTTGCGAATCGCGCCAGCCGGGCGCAAGGCCGCGCCTTTCTTGCAGCGGTGGAACGCGTGTTCCAATTCGAGATTCGAAATCCAAAATCTGAAATTGAATTCGCCCACTTCGCACCCATATTCGGTGCCAGCCTTCGGCGGCTGGATATTTTTCGCACCACTACCGGGAGGATGTTTATCTTCAATCAGCTACGTAGTGTTCTGGTGGCGGCGGTGCGGCTTAACATCGCCGGGCCGATGGAAGCGCAAATCTTGCAACATTGCCTGGCTACGAGCACCGAGACGATTCTGAAAACGTGTGAGACGTTGACACTTGACGATCTTGCCCAGACCTCGCCCTTGCTGGATGTCTGGCAGGGCGCCCAGGACCGGCTTTACTCGCGACTATTTCAAAGCTGAATGCCTTTGGCCAGCTTGCTTAAATTGAACCATTTTCCGCGCTCATTTTTGTCCGGCGGACAGATGAATTTCTTTGTCGGCATAAAAGGCCCCTTTGAATTCAGGGGGTTGCTCATTTCCGCCGAAGCCTCCCATCTGAGCGAGCTTCGGCAGACAAACTGCTTGATTTAGTTGTTTGGGCGGAATGCCATTCATTTTATGGTCACGATAAACACCAGCTAGAAGTTTTGGGCGTTCTCGGTGAACCAATCTTGTGCGCCGACCGAAAAAAGATTACATCATTCGATAGTTGGCGGGCCTACATGGCTAGCCAGATAATATAGCCCGACAAAATGTTAAATAATCTCCGACTCCATAACCATTCGCCCGGCGGCAACGGTCACACTCACGATCATGCTGACGCGCCCGGACATTTTCACGACCGCGATTTACCGGTGGACCGGGATTTCAAGCAGCGCGCCTTCACCGTTGGGGTCGGCGGGCCGGTAGGCAGCGGCAAAACGGCGTTGATGCTGCAACTCTGCTTGAAGTTGCGCGGCAAGATGAACCTCGCGGCCGTGACCAACGACATTTTCACCAAGGAAGACGGCGAGTTTTTGACCAAGCAGAACGCCTTGCCCGCCGAGCGGATTCGCGCGGTGGAAACCGGCGGGTGCCCGCACGCGGCCATTCGTGAAGACATTTCCTCAAACCTGCTCGCGCTCGAAGAATTGCACGTGAAATTTAAACCGCAGATTTTGTTCATCGAATCCGGCGGCGACAATTTGGCGGCATGTTTCAGCCGCGAACTGGCGGATTATACCATTCAGGTCATTGACGTTGCGGGCGGCGATAAGATTCCACGCAAGGGCGGCCCCGGCATCACGCAAAGCGATTTGCTCGTCATTAACAAAACGGATTTGGCAGTCGCCGTTGGTGCCGATTTGAAGGTGATGGAGCGTGACACGACCAAGATGCGGGGCGACGGACCGTTTGTTTTTGCACAGGTGAAACACGGTGTCGGCGTCGATGATATCATCGGGCATATTCTTCACGCTTGGCAGCATGCCTATGAGGTCCCGCACGGTCATCACCATCATTGACTGGTGCGCCGTTTAAAAAATGGTGTGATTCGGTCTTGAGTCAATCGAGAATAGCATCCAATTGGACAAAGCCAAAGGATAGGTCGTTTTTCCCCTTGCGCGTTACCTTCGGCGATTACGTTTCAAACTAGGAGCCGATTTTAACTTGTGCCCCTGCTGGTAATGAGTCCGTTGCAGGAGATTTTGCTGCCGCCGGTATTGCTCCGAGGCAGAATACGGGCCGATACTCCCCAATGCCGAACCTGTTGGCGGAAAACGTCACTATCGTATTTCTTGTCGGCCGAGGTCGTGGTTCCAACCCAACTCATTTTGGCAACCCTGCCAGATACTTGTTCTGCGTCCTAAAATCGCAATAAATATTTTTTAATATTTAACGTTCTAATTTTGGCGTCCATCAAACCGTTTTGCTTGTGTGGGGTACAAAACTGGGATACAAAATAGAAAACTCAGAGGACTGAGTTCTAAGTTTTTGAATATCAAGCGCGCGTGGTGGAATGGCAGACACGCCAGACTTAGGAATCAAAAACTGGCTGTTTTACGACGTTTCAAAGGGTTTCAATAAAACACACCATTGGCTTGTCATTATTATACAAAAATCACTTTTAAGCCGCTGCTGTTGAGGTTTAATTCCAAAGCCATAAGTGTAGCAAAAAGTGTAGCAATTTATTTACCGGGTATTCGCCCACCTTCCCCCGCAACAGACCCTCTGTTTGTGTTATAAGCTTTTGACAAAGCCATAGCTTTTGTTTGATCCGTCGGTCTTCGGATCATCACCCGCACAACCCCGGCTCTCAACCGGGGTTTTGTTTTCACCGAAAGGAGTTCCTTATCGACAACCATAATCTCACCCCGATTCTTATCACCGGCGGTGCCACCCTGACCGCCCTGCTGCTGATGCGACAGACGCAGACCACATCCGCCCCGCCAGCCACCGTGACCTTCACCGCCGAAAATCTGACCGAACGTTTTGTGTCGGCCATCCCGGAGCTGACCCAGGAACTCAACCTGGAACTGGCCACGGCGGTCTTCAATGAGACGTTCACCCGGAAGAGCGACCTGAGTACCTGCTGGGGAATGATCGACTTGGGCACGTCCACCGTTCAGGTGCAGGTGCCGGTGACGTATCGCTACCACCTGTGCCTCCGCGACCGCTGGCAACTTGAACTCAAACACCGGCGCTTGATCGTTCAGGCACCGGCCATCAAGCCGAGCCTGCCGCCGGCCATTCACACGGACCGGATGGAATGCCTGGCCGTGCGTGGCTGGGGCCGGGGATCGACGGCCGGTATGCTCACGGAACTCCAGCAGTCATTGACGCCGACCCTGAACCAGTATGCAGGTGATGCCCGGCATCTGGAACTGGTGCGGCCGCAATGCCGGGCCTCGGTGGCGGAGTTCGTCCAGCTCTGGCTGGAACGCGAGGGTCAGGCCCGGATCACCGACATCCGGGTGGTATTCAACGACGAAACAACCAAACAACTCACACATCAACAACTCACTTAAACATCAACCAAAGGAAACCCATGATCACATTAGAAGCCAACTACAGCAAAAAGATCGGTCTGCCCGGATATTCCAGCCATCAATACAGCGTCAGTCTGAAGACGGAACTGGCGGACGTAACACAGGTGCAGACGGAAAGCGCACGGCTGTATGCCGTGTTGCAGCAAAGCGTGGACAACAACATCCAGCAAATCGGATTCCTGCCCAATGGAAACGGAAATGGCAACGGCAACGGACATAGCAACGGGCACACAAACGGCAATGGTAATGGTAATGGCCACACACCAATGGCTGAAACCGACCGTTGGAACTGTTCGGACAAGCAGAAGGAACTGATCCTGAAGATCGTCACCGAGCACAAGCTCGACAAGACCAAGATCGAACAACTGGCCTTGGACCGGTTTGCGAAGGGTGTGAAAGCGCTCAACAAGCTGGAAGCCTCCGGCCTGATCGAGGAGCTGCTCGTACAGACCGGTCAGAGCAAACCGCGCAACGCAAGGTTCAGCCAGCCGAAAGCAGGTGCCCGATGATTGCCCTGGTCGAAAAACCGGGCGAAAACGGCGCGGCTCCGGTCGTCGAACCTGTACCCATTGAAAAGTTGAAGCAGACCGTGTCGGCGTCTCGGTTGAACTGCTGGCTGCAATGCCGGTTGAAGTTCTACTTCCGCTACGTGCTCAAAATCACGAAGCCGAAGACAGCAGCCCTGCACTTCGGGTCGGTGGTGCATCTGGTGTTGCAACAGTGGAACCTGGACCGCTGGCGCCGGCAACCCTTCGAGATCACGAAGTTGAAACAGGTGTTTGAGACCGGCTGGCTGGACCAGGGCACGATCAACTGGGAAGGCGAGGAGACGGACCAGAAGAACACAGCGTGGAACGTGTTGGAAAAGTACTTCACGGACACGCCGATCAAGGCCAACGAAATGCCCGAAGCCGTGGAGGTGCCGGTCGAAGCCGATCTGGGCAAACACGGACTGCCCGTGCTGATCGGGGTGCTGGATCTGGTGCGTTCTGGCGGCCGGATCGTGGACTTCAAGACGGCGGGCAAGACCCCGGAACCCGAGATGGCCCGGCATCAGAACGGCGTGCAACTCGACTGCTACTCGGTGCTCTATCGTGAGGCCACTGGCAAACGCGAGGCAGGTCGGGAACTGCATCATCTGGTCAAAACCAAGGTGCCGAAGCTGGTCATCACCCCGGTCGAACCGATGTTGGAATATCAGCGCCACCGTCTGTATCGGTTGATGGAGGACTACGTGGACGGACTCGACCGCGGTGACTTCGTGCCCGCCCCTGGATTCGGATGCATGGGCTGCGAGTTCATGGCCGAGTGCAAAGCCTGGGACGGAGGGCGACATGGGTAGCCATTGCCAGCACCGCCGGTCAAAGCCCCGTTGCGAATGCCGGCTGACGGTGCTCGGATCGAAACGGGATGTCCGGCGGTTCCAGGCCAGTGCGTGGGAGAAAAGCCTGCGCGTGCGTTACCCGGAGCCGTTGGAGTTCTCGCCGTGCCGGTTCG
>Ga0302278_10002290_pt1 | contig 22308 bp, 20 predicted proteins | sample III_Bog_N3_2_FD_194543 | JGI IMG/M metagenome (GOLD analysis project Ga0302278, IMG submission 194543) | Peat permafrost microbial communities from Stordalen Mire near Abisko, Sweden - III_Bog_N3_2 | ecosystem: Environmental > Terrestrial > Soil > Wetlands > Peat | place: Sweden: Abisko...
GAGCCCGGAGTTACGGTCATGAGAACGACTTAACCTTTCTCGCGAATTGAGTGACGATCCAGTTTGGGATCCAGTTGACTTGGCCCGCCGATGTGTTGCGGACTGGACATAACTTATAGCGGCGGAGGACGGTATACACCGAGCTTAATCGATTCGTTAAGAATTGGGCGGATTCGCTGATTGAATGTATTTGTCGCTTCGATCGGGTTGGGCAATACGAGAAGCGGGGCCGGCCAGATTGTAGTTCCCGAGGTCATTTGGTGCTCGAATGCAGTCATGGCCTGGATCATCCCGTTGTCGCGTTCTTTAAGTCCCGCCGCGCCGATTGAGTCCATGTACAGGGAAAACGAGATCGACAGGAGCGTAGCGGCCATGAACGGGAGATTGAGTCGAAGGGGTCCAGTGCTGTGCGGCAGAAACTCTTCCACGACGGCAAACCAGGCGAGAGCGATGAAAAGCGCGGAATAGACGGTGTAGCGCGAGGATAGAGCCTGGGACAGGCCAAACTCGGAACGAAGGCCGGCAACACCGATTGCCGTGAGGAGCAGGAAGAGAAGGCAGTAGGAAACCAGGGGATTGCGGCGCATGTAGCCTCGGCGGCCAATCCAGATGAAGAAGACGCAAAGGAGGGTTCCGAGAACAAGGCTTAAAATCCTGAACGGGAGGCCGGCCGCGCTGCCGATGAAGGCGACAACATAGGCAGGGGCGAGCGGATGAAAAGTGGAGAAGATGGAGTGATGCTGGTGGACCTGCGAGGAATTGATGTTGTAGCGATAGGCGTAGAAGGCGATGCATGCCGCTGAGGCGAACAGCCAGGGGACGATGCGCAGGTACTGGCGATTGAGAATGAGAATCAGCATGGCCACGGGGATGAGGAGAAAGCCGTTTCCCGAGGCAGCGACTGCAATGACGAAGAAGATGAGCGCTGCCCAGAAGGCAGGGCGCGAGCCTTTGTTGAGGAGATAAATGGTGGCGAAGGAGAAGAAGAGTATCGAGGTGTTTTGCAAAGAGGCCATGGGCCAATTGAGTGTTTCCCAGTACTCAAGCTGAAAGAGAAGCCAGGAGATGGGAATGAAGAGCGCAAGCCTCGTGGCGAGGTCCTTGCAATCCGGAATGAACATCTTCCAAAGCAGGATTGCGAGCAGGAAGATGAATCCGTCGCCGATGACGGACAGGATGCGGAAGTCGATATGCCCGAAGAGCGCCAACTGCAGCAACGCGACAGAGTTTCCGAACAGGAGTTTGTACTCATTGTGCTGAGCGGCCAGGAGGTACGCAGCCTTTGCGGAGATCGTGTTCAGGGTAACGAAGTGGTTCAGAAAATCCAGTAAGGCGTCATAGTCGTCACAAAAGGGGATGTTGAGCAAATTGCGAAATGTAATTGTGTAAAAGAGGATTGCCGGGAGCGCGACGAAGAACAAGGGCACGGCGACACTGAGGGGCCTTGCAGCTTTGCGGGAAGCGTGCTGGACTGGATGGGGCTGCGGTGCGGTGGCGCTCATGCTTCTCCTTTCATTCAGTATGGCCGAGTTGGCGGGGGCGATGCTGATTTGTTATCTGATACGCGACTTAGAGTGGCGGCGGACGGTAGATGCCTTGCTGGATGGAGTCGGCGAGGATGGGGCGCACGCGCCGGTTGAAGTCGTCGGTGACGGGGTCAGAGGCGACTTTGAGGTTGAGGAGCGGCGGGGATGGGCCGGTTTGCGTGTCCGGTGAGTTTGGATGCTCGTAGGCTCTCATCGCTGTGATGAGGGCGTGGTCGCGGCGCTCGAGTTGCAGCCAACCGAGGAAATCCATACCGAGGGACCAGGGGATGGAGAGCAAGACCGCGCCGAGAAGGATGTCGTTTCTGAAGAGCGATGCGGGGCGGTGCTGGAGGAATTCTTCAGCGATGATGAACCAGGCGAAAATGAGCAGGAGCGCGGAATAGATGGTGTAGCGGGAAACGACTGCCTGCTCCACGCCATAGCGAGAACGAAGCGCGGCGACGCCGGCCGCGGTGAGGAGCAAGAACAGAACGGACCAGGAGACGAAGGGATTTTTGCGGACGTAGCCGCGGCGTGCGACCCAGATGAAGAGGGCGATGAGGAGCGAGCCGAGGAGGAAGCTTCCGGCAAGGAATGGGAAGCTGGCGGCGCTGCCGATGAAGGCAATGGCATAGAGCGGGGCCAGCAGATGGGGATGCGCGACGACGGGAATTGCGAGTCCGACCTGGGGCGGGCGCACGGTGTAGCCATACGCATAGGCCGCGATGCAGGCGGCCGAGACGACGAGCCAGGCTGCGACGCGACGATAGTGGTGAGCTTGGCCAAGAATGGTGGCGCCAATGGGGACCAGGAGGAGGCCGTTGCCATCTGAGCCGATGGCGAGCATGAGGAAGAGCGAGGCGACGAAGAATGAGAGGCGGCCGCCGCGGAGAAGGAAGTAAATTGCGCCGAGAGAAAACGGGAGGACTGCGAGGTGCTGAAGACCCGAAGCGGCCCAGTTAAGGTTCTCCCAGTTTTGAAATTGAAAGAGCAGCCAGGAGACGGGGATGAACAAGGTGAGCCGGGCGGCAAGGTTCTTCTGGTTGGGCAGAAAGGTCTTCCAGAGTAGGAGAGCGACGAGGAGGATGCAGCCGTTACCGATGGCGGAGTGGATGCGGAAGTCGAGATGGCCGCAGAGGGCAAACTGGAGCCATGCAAGACCGTGGAGGAGGAAGAGCTTGTACTCGTTATGTTGCGAGGCGAGGAAGCCGGAGAGTTTTGCGGCAAAGCCCTGAAGAGGAACTAGCTGGTTTAGAAAGTCCAGGAAGGCGTAGTAGTCGTCGTAGAAAGGGATATTGGAGACGTTGCGAAAAAGAAGCGTGTAGAAGAGGACGGGCGGGAACAGCACGAAGAAGAGCGGCATCACCAGGCTGAGCGGAGTGGCGGGCCGGGAGTGTGGTGGAGAGATTGCTTGCGGCTGCCGGGCGGTATCGCTCAATCTTCACCTTTCCTGTAGTCTCCGCGGCTGAGGTGTTTTTCAAGCCATAGGTAGAGACAGATGAAGAGATAGCGGCTGCCCATCTCCTGAATTTTGAGCTTGGCGACACCGGTTCGGCGATTGCGCCAGGTGATGGGAATGACGGTCCAGGAATAGCCGCGAATGATGGCCTTGAGCGGTAGTTCTACAGTGAGATTGAAGTGCGCAGCGAGCATGGGGCGGGAGCCTTCAATGACGGTGCGGCGATAAGCCTTGAACGCATTGGTAGTGTCTTTGAGTTTGATGCCGAAGAGCAGGCGGATGAAGAGATTGGCGAGGCGATTGAGACGGAGTTTGAGCCACGGATAGTCAATGACGCCGCCGCCCTTCATGAAGCGCGAGCCGAAGACGGCGTCCCAGCCCTCATTGAGCTTGTTCCAATAGCGAACGACGTCGCGGCAATCGTCGGATTCATCGGCCATCATGACAACTACTGCGTCGCCGGTCATCTGGTTGAGGCCGGCAATGATGGCGCGGCCAAAGCCGTGAGGCGGACCGTTCTGGATGAGGCGCGCCTGGGAGATGCGTTCTGAAAGGGCGGTGACGATAGCCGCCGTGTTGTCGGTGCTGCCGTCGTCGATTACGAGAATTTCGTGCGGGACGTTGTGGAGGCGCAGTTCGAGATGGAGGTGCTCAACAGTTGAGGCGATGCAACCCTCCTCATCGCGCGCGGGAATGACGATAGATAGGAGCTTGAGCGGCGGAGCGGAAGCGGATGGCTGGTTCATGCACCGCACCGTGCGAGCCAGTCAGGATGCGCAGCCGCGTGCTCTGCGATCTCGTCGAGGATCTGGGGCAGAGTGATCTGCGGCTTCCACGGAGTTGAGGCGATGGCGTTGCTGGAATCGAGGATGAGCCAGGGAATGTCGTAGGGGCGGTCAGAGCCGTCGGCGATGGGCTGATGGGAGCCGAAGCGATGGTCGCACCAGGCGGTGAGTTGCGCGAGGGACATGGAGTTGGGCTGTCCGCCGGAGACGTTCATGAGGCGGCCGGGTGAGCCTGAGTGCAACTGGTAGTCGACCATTGCTGCGAGATCGCGGGGATGGAGGGCGTCGCGTACCTGATAGCCGTGGCCGCCGAAGCCGAGGTACTTGAGCGGGCGGCGCGTGGAGTGGGCGTGCAGCCAATAGGAGAAGATTCCCTGCTCCGCTGTGCCAAACTGGCCGGCGCCGGCGAGAACGCCGCAGCGATTGATCCAGACCGGGACTTGAAAGCCGGCGGCGTACTCCTGCGCGAGGCGTTCGGAGGCGAGCTTGGTTGCGCCGTAAAGCGAGATGGGGGCCTGGGTGCTGAAGTCCTCAGTGACGCCGGCGGCGGTGACTGCGGGCGGCAAGGGTTGGCTCTCGTCGAGGACATACGCGGAAGAATCCACGCGGAGGGGCAACTGCGAGAGAACCGGAATGGAGTAGACGCGGCTGGTGCTGAGGAGGATGAGACCGGCATGGCTGGCGCGGCAGTATTCGAGCAGATTGATGGTGCCGAGGAGATTGTGCTCAAGGAGCTGGCGCGCGCTGGTTTTGCCATCGCGACCGGCGAGAACGCTGGGTTGGGCGGCGGCGTCGATGACCCAGTCTGTAACGGGGAGTGTTTCGAGGTCGCTGGCCATGCGGATGTCGCCGTGGAACAACTGGACGCCGAGGCTCTTCAACGCGAGGCGGTTGGTTTCGCTGCCGAGGCGCGCGAGGTTGTCGATGCCGATGACAGTGATGTCCTGGTGCGATTCGATGAGATAGCGTGCGATGTGACTGCCGACGAATCCGCAGACGCCTGAGATGAGGATCTTCATGCTATTTTTCGACGGCGAGCCGCGACTCCCAGGAATTGGCTATTTCAGCGACGGTCTGCTTGAGGGTCTTGGTGACGGTCCAGTCGGGGTAGTGGGATTTCATCTTGGTGAGGTCGCTGTAGTAACAGATGTGGTCGCCGATGCGGTTGGTGTCGACGTACGTCCACACCTGTTTACGGCCAGAGAACTCGAAGGCCAGGTCGAAAGCTTCGAGGATGGAGCAGGAGTTGTCTTTGCCGCCGCCGAGGTTGTAGACCTCGCCACAACGGGGATTGCGGGCGAAAGCCAGCATAAAGCGGGCTACATCTTCAGAGTGCAGATTGTCGCGGACCTGCTTCCCTTTGTAGCCGAAGACTTTGTATTCTTTGCCGGTGAGATTGCAGCGGACGAGATAGCTTAGGAAGCCGTGAAGTTCCACGCCGGAATGATTGGGTCCGGTGAGGCAGCCGCCGCGCAGGGCGCAGGTGGGCATGTTGAAGTAACGACCGTATTCCTGAACCATGAGGTCTGAAGCGGCTTTGGATGCACCGAAGAGCGAGTGGAGGGACTGGTCGATTGAAAAGGTCTCGGGAATGCCTTCGCTGTATTCCGGATCGGCATAGTCCCAGCGGGTTTCGAGTTCGATCAGGGGCAAGGTGTTGGGGCGGTCGCCGTAGACCTTGTTGGTGGACATGTGAATGAAGGGCGATTCGGGACAGGAACGGCGAGCGGCTTCAAGAAGGTTGAGGGTGCCGGTGGCGTTGGTGTCAAAATCGTCGAAGGCGATTTGTGCGGCCCGATCGTGGGATGGCTGGGATGCGGTGTGGACAATGACCGCGGGCTTTGTGTCCTCAATCAGTGCGAGAATGCCTTCGCGATCGCGAATATCGATCTCGCGGTGCTGATAGCCGGGAATTGTGCGGTGCAAGCGCTCGAGGGTCCAGGAAGTATCGCCTTCAGGCCCAAAGAAGACCTTGCGTTGGTTGTTGTCGACGCCCAGCACGGAGTATCCAGCCTGAGAAAAGTGAAGGCAGACCTCGGAGCCGATCAAACCGCACGATCCGGTTACAAGGACGATTGGCTTTCCCATGCGATGCCTCTTTTGCCATGCGATTTAGCGCTCGATTGATGATCTCACGAGCGGTGAACGCTGGGGGAGTAGTAGCGCTGGGTCACTTTTCTGCCGGAAGCATCGAATCCAGCCTTGTGGATGATTCCCCATTTATGCGCGACGAAGCTGAACGAAGTGGCCAAGACGCCGAGACCGTACTTGACGCTGCGCCGAAAGTTGATGGAAGAGGCTTCATCAAAGTACTTCGTGGGGCAGGATATCTCGCCGATGGTAAAGCCGAACATGACGGCCTGGGCAATCATCTGGTTGTCGAATACGAAATCGTCAGAGTTTTCAAGCAAAGGAAGCGTCTCAAGCAGTTGGCGCGAGAAGGCGCGGAAGCCGGTGTGGTATTCGGAGAGCTTCACTCCAAGAAGGAGATTCTGGAAAGCGGTGAGGAAGCGGTTGGAGATGTATTTGTAGAGCGGCATTCCGCCCTTGAGCGCGCCGGTGCCGAGAATGCGGGAGCCGAGCACCATATCGTAAACACCGCTGGCGATCATACCTGCCATGGCCGGGACGAGTTTTGGCGTGTATTGGTAATCCGGATGGACCATGACAACGATGTCCGCACCGGCAGCCAGGGCCTCACGATAGCAGGTCTGCTGATTGCGGCCGTAGCCGTAGTTGGAATCGTGCACAAAGGTCGCGACGCCGAGTTGACGAGAAAGAGCCGCAGTTTGATCCTTGCTGGAATCGTCGACGAGGATCTTAATGTCAACGACATCGGAGAGTTCCCGGACGGTCATCTCGAGGGTTCTTTCGGCGTTGTACGCCGGCATTACAACGGCGATTTTCTTCCCGTTAATCATGGATTCAGCTCCTGTTGCACTCTATTTTGATGCCAGAGACCGGCGCTCGACTCAATGCGTGGCGGGGTTTGGCTGCGTGCTCAAAGGGTAAGGGGAAACTGTCGGCTGCTGTGAATCAGGTTGGACCAGCCAGACCTTCCTGTCCTTGTAGTAGTCAATCAACTCCTTATTATCAGCAGGATCCATCTCTCTTGCCCATACTACTTTGGAGTTATCGATGTCGGCTCCATTGTAGACCCATTCGTCAAGCGGGTAATGGTCAGGGGTGTAGCGGACAATCACCATCTGCTTGCCGGGGAGTTGGTCGAGGCTTGACTGAATTTGAGCGCGTTCGGTGCCCCAATGTTGCGGGCCATACCATTGCCAGACCCACTGGTTCACAGGCCACTCCGCAGGCCTTAGATTCAGAGGGCCATCGCAAAGCCGGAATACAGCCATGATGAAACAGATGGAGACAGTAAACCTGATGATTGCCTTGCCGGCAGGCCGGTCTTCCCCGCCCCAGGCGTAAAGGTGGCGCATGGCCTGCAGTCCGAATGCATAGAACAGGACGGTGAAGGTGGCGACGTAATGTGGAATGAAATAGATCTCAATGCCCATGCCGACGGTGACGACGAGCAGACAGATGACCAGGAAGCGGATGCGGCGATCGAGCAAGACCCGGCGCACCATGAAGAGCGGCGGCAGCAACGCCATGCCGGCAAAAAACGAGAGTGCCTCGATGATTTTGAAGGACGTCTGCGTGAAGAAGCCGAGGAGTGAATGGATGCGGGTATATTGCCTGATCTCAAAACCGGTATAGAAGTCATGCAGCACCTGGTGGCGATAGACGGGCTCAGGATGTTTGGACTGCCAGACAAAATACGGGGCGACGGCATAGGTGGCTCGGTTGACGGTGTAAGGCAGTGTCACAGGGCTGCCGAAGGCACGGTAGTTGTAATACCCCATCCATGCGCCAGCGACGACGATGACGAGCAGCGGGAGAACCGCGCGCCTGGCGAGAACGGCCGGATGGGGGCGATTTTTCCCGAAAAGGACCCAATGCAGAAGGGCGACGGCGACCGGGAGGCACAGCAACAGACCTTCATAGGGCCGGGTGACACCGAGAAGCGCGATGCCGGCAGCCAACAGCAGACCGTAGCGAACGCGTGCGGTTTTCATGAGGCGCGGCAGGGCTCCGAGTACCAACGCTCCTCCCAATGCGGTGATCAAGGCTCCGCCGGTGTAAGAGTTGACCCAATAGCTGAAGAGGCCGAGACGCAACATGGCGAGGATTCCGCCGAGCAACGCCCAACCGGGCGGCAGCCATGCCTGCAGCATCCAGCAGATGGCAGCGCACATGAAGGCGCTGCAGAGGAGCACGGCAAACCATGGATTTCCGAAGAGGACTTTTCCCGCGGCCAGAAGCAGGCCCTGACCGGGAAAATACATGGTCATGTAGGTGGGCTGCATGGTGACGTGGAAGCTCTCGAAGTGAGTCCACATGGCTGGCGTGGGGTTTGCCAGGCGGCCATGCGCGAAAGTATCGGCCGCGAGCAGGAAACTGAAATCGTCTGGCACAAAGGGTAGAGGGATGGGAACGATGGGAAGAATGGCCAGGCGCAGGAGGAGTGTGGCAAGGCCTACGGCGGCAACTGCGATCCCCTGCCTGCGGGCGAGACGGCCAAAAACGCGCTCGATGCCTGAAAACCAGCGAGTGCCGAGGTGCGGCCATGCACATGCGATTGCAACCGCAATCGTAGTGAGGCCGCCTTCGATCAACATGAGCGAAGGGCCCTCATGCAAGGCAGGGTTCATGAGCATTTAGCTATTATGCCGCAGGGTTCAGGAGGAAGTCGCAGAGCAGAGAGAGGAAGAGGTTTAGATGTTTCATGATCTATGTGGCCGAATTGGCTTAGGGCCGGATTCATGGCCGTGCGCACCATCAATGAAGGGTCGAATCCTGAGCAGACAGGTGAGAATGAAACCGTCGTGTAACTTGCTATCCGGAAAAGTCACGCGACGGAAAGTTTCTCGTCTGGACGCGTTGCAGGTTCGCGTTATACGTAGAGATCGAAAGTGTTCGAGATGCTGGTGAACGACCCAAGGAGCAGCCTGGCAAATGCGTTGGTAGACGCTACGCAAGCAGTCGCGATGAGCGCTGCAATCAGGCAATACTCGACCATGTCCTGACCGTCCTCGGTAGCGACCAGGCACTGAATTTTCAGGATGAGGTACCGAAGTCCAAGCCGCATAAATCAGCCTCACAGTCAGGTAACAGTCTTTGAGTACTTTTTGGCAGGTTACGCGATGTCTCGCGATTTGTCAGCAAACTTTTCAAGCAAAACAAATTGCAGATGGAGAAACAGTACCGTGAATGCAGGACTATATGTCGGTTGCAAGTGCAACGCTGACGGATTGGAAGGCCTTGTCGATGCCACCAGCCAAGCTCTTCATACCAATCGTCGCGCCGAGTGCAATCAGGGCCACAACCAAGGCGTATTCGACCAGGTCCTGACCCATTTCTTGCTCGATCAGGGTGCGGAGTCGAATAACGAGATGAAAGAAAGCAACTTGCATTGTTTAGGCTTTCTTGGAACAGAACTACCCTGAGCCTTTGCCGGGAGAGTACGAACATGTCGCCGAAACCGGTGACCGTAGCTCTCCCGCAGAGAGCAAAGGGGCTGGGTTGTGGACTGTGCTGGTTGAGTTAGGACTAGATGTCGGTTGCGAGGGCGACGCTGACGGACTGGAAGGCCTTGTTGATGCCGCCGGCCAGTGCGCTCATGCCAGCGGTTGCACCGAGGGCGATCAGAGCGACAACCAGGGCGTACTCGACCAGATCCTGACCTTCTTCGCTGCTCTTCAGGTCCTGGAACTTCACGTAAAGCTTCAAAAGCATGGTGTTCATGTGTTTTCTCTCCGTAGATTGGTTTCCCCAGCCTCAGGCCAGGCACCCTCTATATAGCAACTGGTGTGCCATTCTGAGACCCGATTGTTTCCCCATATAAATCAATCACTTAGCGTGAATAAGTTTTTCGGGTATACCTTCGAGGGAGACTTTGCTGTAAACGCCTGTATACAGCGAGCGCAGGGTTAATCGGCTCAACGTATACATGACCTAAAAGTGTATTACCTATGCCCCGGATAGCGCTTGACGGCTGATTCTACGTATGCTTAGTCTTAACATCCATGACAAAAAGCTTGGCTGCTTTCTCCCTGGCGACTCGAACTCGCACTATGCTTAGCACGTTAGATTCCAAACCATGCTTTTAGTAATAGGGGTCGTCACCTGTTACCGAGACGTGAGTTACTTATGATGTATCGTATGGAGAACAGATAATCCTTTTACCTGCGCCTCGGAAACTTGTTCCGGAAGGAATTCGAGACGCCGGTGCCTGCTCCGATTGAGTTTCAAAGCACCATCTTCCAACAATAGCCCACGAGCCCGACGGAAAAACACGCAGAGGAGATTGCATAGTGGTGGATCGGAGGGCGGCCGAAAGAGCGATTGAAGGAAAGAGCTGGCTGCGTTGGCCATCCGAATTTCTGGGACCGATGCCTGGGCTAAACGAACTCCATATAGCGTGCTGGACGCTGGTGATTGTGTTTTTCATCCTTCGGTTTTGTATTCCGGTGTGGATTCAATTCAAAGCCGGAAAAGGTTCAATCCCGCTGGTGCCGAACGACTTTATCTACTTTTACGGGATCGGCCACATCGTAAACGACTATCCAGCTACGCGGTTGTATGACTATGGGCTGCAATTGCAGGTCTTCAATGAAATCTATAAGCCAGCGACACGCGCTTATGGGCCTAGTCCGTATCCACCTTTCGTGGCACTTTTTTTTAGCCTGTTTGCGCGTTTTGGGTTCAGGTTGGCCTTCTTTCTTTGGATGGCATGCTCCCTGCTTCTGTACGGGTTGGGAATTGTCGCAGCAGTGAAGGACTTCTTCCCAAACGAGCGCACCAAAGTCTCTCTGATTCTCTGCTTCGCCGTTGCGTTTTACCCATTCTTCTGGGGGATCTTCGTCAACGGGCAAATTACCTCATTAGCTGTGGGCGCGGTCGGACTCGCTGTATATCTCGAGAGGCGCATGCGGTTCATTGAGAGCGGGCTTGCGCTCTCGATGCTGGCATACAAGCCGACTCTGCTGGTGTTGCTGATTCCGATGCTGCTTATCACAAGGAGGTTCAGGACGCTTGCGGGATTCGCGACCGGATTGGCTGCGTTGATGCTGGTGGGCACCGCATATGGGGGACTTCAGATCTGGCCGGTGTATGCGCGATTCCTGAGCTTGTTTGGTCAACTCACAGGGATGAATGGGCAGTCAGCCCTGCTTCTGTATAAATATGTCGACTTGAACTCTTTCCTGCAGGCGATTTTCGGCGGCCGCACTGAGGCCGCAACGGGGATACTGATCGCGATCACGGTTCCTGTGACGACCACAGCGGCGGTGTTGCTTTGGAAGTCGGCGACGGGTTCGAAAGCTGCACAATCGCTTGCCTGGGCAGCCACTATTACATGGACCCTGCTGCTGAATGTCTATGTTCCGATGTACGATTCCGTGCTTGTGGTTATTGCAGCGATGCTTACGCTTGGCGCCGTGAAGGAACTGAAGTGGAACGGGGCCGTGCGTTGGATCGTGATTGTTTCAGCGCTTGTATTCGCGGTTTCGTGGGTAACATACGACTTTGCGCAGGCACATCATGTCCAGCTTCTGTCGATCGCATTCGCAATTCTGGGGGCGGCCCAACTCTATCTGCTTTATCGAGTCACGGCACAGGCCAAGGCTGACAAGGAAACCGCAATCGCCACAGCTTGATGTGAACAACTCGTGAGGTAACTGTGTACGGGATAAGATGAGATCTATGGCGAGCAACACGGATCTTCCCGCCTCCCAACCAAAACCGGATTTCGCAGAGCTATCGATCGCGATTATTGGCGGGCTTGCGCTGGCACTCATTGGCATTTTCCTGTGCGTGGTGCCACTGACCGGAAAAATGGCAAGTGGACGCGACTTTGTGGTTTACTGGGCAACCGGGCAACAACTCACCCATCATGCGAATCCGTATGACGCCAATGCGATGATGCGCATCGAGCGCTCCGCGGGACTTCCGGCGCAGTACGGCGCTCTTTATATGAGGAATCCGCCTCCCTATCTTCCGCTTGCCTATCTGCTGGGGTTCATCGGGTTACGGGCTGGAGCGCTCATCTGGTCGCTGATCCTTGCGGGCTGCCTTGCGATCTCAGTGCGCATGTTATGGGTTTTGCATGGACGTCAGAAGAACCGTCTGCACTGGTTGGGCTATTCCTTTGCGCCAGCTATGATCTGCCTGTTTGCTGGGCAGACTTCCCTCTTCGCATTGCTGGGGCTGGTGCTGTTTCTGCGCCTTCATGCAACCCGTCCGTTTGCGGCGGGGCTGTCCCTGTGGTTATGCGCTCTTAAGCCACACCTGTTTCTTCCCTTCGGGATAGCTTTGCTTGCCTGGATCGTTGTTACACGGAGTTACAAGATGGTGGCCGGCGTATTTGTAGCACTTGCCACCAGTTGCGGGATTGTATATCTCGTCGATCCGGCGGCATGGACTGAGTATCTAGCGATGATTCGCACATCCGGAGTCATTCAGGAGTACATCCCATGTTTTAGCGTGGCGCTTCGAGTGTGGATCTGGCCCCACGCAACGTGGATCGCCTATATACCTTCGGCCCTGGGCTGTGCCTGGGCGCTGGGCTATTTCGTGAAAAGGCGGCAAGGCTGGGATTGGATGAGGGACGGTAGCTTGCTTATGCTGGTATCCATCCTGGTTGCGCCTTATTGCTGGATGTTCGATCAAGCCCTGGCTGTACCGGCGTTGTTACAGGCAGCGTATGTTACAAGGTCGCGGGTACTACTTGCAGCAGTGGCGCTCACGAGCGTTCTGCTTGACGCTGAACTCGTGGGGGGGATCAAGATGGCTTCCATCTTTTTTCTGTGGACCGCGCCGGCGTGGCTCCTGATCTACTTGCTGGCGAACGCAATCTCGAAGGAATCAACTATTAGTTCAACGTAGTGGTAACTTAGTCTCTTCGGAAGAGGCTGGGGAGAATTCCAGTCTATCTCCCACGCAGGTGAGGGTTCTTTCGATGGTGCCTGCTGGTAACTCAATAATGGAATGCGCTGAGAGGCAAGCTGACAACCGCCAAGGCGGCACATTGCTGAGCAGCTTCTTGACTTGCTTTTTTCGATCAATGTAGACGAGATCAATAGGAAACTGCATCCAGAAGGTGTGAACGGATTCGCATGGCACAATCCAAAGGCCACCGCCGGTCGGCAGATCCTTGCGACCAAGAAGCCCTTTGCTCCGGGTGGCGCCCGTGCCAGCCTGCTCCAGACAGGTCGCCAAAACAGTATCGCGGGCAAGATTTGTGACTCGGAGGCGGGTTTCAGAGATTGGCTGCGAATCGAGAGTCATGCTACTAGTTATCTCTTCCCGATGGAATGGCGGTGCGAATTATAGCCATTGTGCCTTCGCGCGAATGACCGCATTCATACCAGCAAGCTGTAGAAAGCCTGAAGGGCGCAATCAGCGCCCTTCGAGCTACGTCCAAAATCAAGACAACGTCTGAGAGAAAAAATTCTGGCTGCCCCGATGGACAGCCGAGAATCTTATGGTTCGGTTGGTGTAGCTGAGCCACCAGGCACTGGCGTGGAGGCACCAGACGAGGTGCTGCCTCCGCCCGAGCTTCCAAATGTTCCAGAAGCGGTATCAATCACGAGTGGCTTCTCTGGCCTCATGCTGTCAATCAACTTCTCTACTGGCAGGACCGGCGCCGTGGGCGCGGGCGTGTTAGCCGCCGTCTTCGCGTCAGGGGTATTCATCGGAATGCCGCTGTTAGGCGGCAGGAATTTCTTGGGGAACTTCGGATCGGGCAGGGCTCCGCCCGCTTCGATCGGAGCCACGATCTCCGGCGTGACGATCACAATCAGTTCCGAGTTGATCTTGGTTTTCTGGATGGACTGGAAGAATTTGCCGATAATCGGAATGTCGCCCAGGAAGGGAATCTTTTGGTAAGTTTCGTTGTCTGTGTTGTCGAGCAGTCCGCCGATGGCAAAGCTCTGGCCGTCGGCCAGTTCGACTTCAGTATTCACCTTGCGGGTATCAAGTCCGGGCACGTCAAATCCCCCGATTTGAATACCGTTGCTAAAGTCCAGCGTGCTGACCTCTGGCGCTACCTGAAGGCGAATGGTTCCACGCGGTGTGATTGTGGGTATGAAATTGAGCCGGACACCGTACTCCTTGAACTCGACGGTAACCGCTCCAACACCTCCCGCCCCTGCGCCTTGAACGCTGGGAAAGGGGAATTGACCACCGGCCAGGAAGCTGGCTTCCTTTCCGTTGGCGGCAACAATGTTGGGTTGCGCCAATACCTGCGCGATCTGATTCCCTTCAAGTGCTTCAAGGGTTGCGCCCACATTCAGCCCAGGCAAGAATGCGAAGAGGTTGAGTTGGTTGGTGAGGGTTACAGTTGCGGGAGATCCCGGAGTGGGAGCGGAGATGGTAGGCGGCGAGAACTGCCCGGTTGAGGTACCGGCGAGCACATTTCCAAAGCCGCTGCTGAAAAGGTTGATGCCAGCCTGTATCTCCTTGGTTCGGTCAACACTTTCAAAGCGAACTTTGAGAAGAATCTGTGGCTGGGAGGGCGGGACTTCGACGTCGAGAAGATTGACGACCTTTCCCCCGGTGGAGACAATCTTGATTGCGCGCTCGCTGGCGTTCAGATTCTTGACTGTTCCGCGAATGAAAATGGTGCCGTTTTCAACGGTGAGCTTGATGGGTTGACCAGGAAGTTCAAGTCGAAGCTCTCGACGGATGCCTTCGAGGCTGTCGTCTGAAATTGCCGAGCTTTGTCTTACCGTGACATTGAAGAACTGCCGACCACCCTTTGCATCCCATATGATCAGGCTGGTTTCACCAGGAGCCTTACCGCTGACCATAACTTCGGTGGGGCTTGTGGCGTGAACTTCCGCAATCTCACCAAGGCCGAGGGCAACTCGCTTAATCGGCAGCGCGGTATCGACGAGAACGGTCTTGCCGACGGCCACGGACAATTCATTCGCTTCATCCTGCATGGACGCCGCGGCTGGCTGGGGTGCAGGTGGCGCAGTTTGAGCCGACAGACCCAACCCAGCAAAAAGGACTACATTCAATGCGCTCAAGAATACGATAGAAGACAGGACCTTCCGACTCACTGCTGCCCCCCGGGAGTACTAAATTTTTCTTCGCTTGATTTGTTACCGTTGAGGACTTCGATGGAGAAAGCCGGGGGAGCCTTAGGTGCTGCAACCTTAGCATGTTGCACCTTGACGATCGGGGCTTTCACACTCTTGAAGAGACTGATCTGGGCGGCGCCGGCAACTTCATCGGTTTTTGTGTCGAGCGGGTTACGCAACACTAACTGGATCTTGGTCTGATTGCTGGCCAGATCCACGACTTGCGCTTGCTCGGGAGTCACCAGAAGATTAACGACCTGGACTGGATGAGCCTTGCCCTCAGCATCTTTTTGAATATCCTGGCCCGCAGACAATACCTGTATGTTTTGAAGTAGAGTCTCGACCAGGGTGCCTTGTTCATTCTGAATTGTTTGCCCTTGGGTGCCTGGCGGAATGCCGGAAATAAGGACGTCGACCCTCATGCCCGGAGTAGCAAACCCGGAAACGCCAATGATATCGTCAACCCTGACGGCAACCGCTCTCATACCCTGGGGAATCGTCGCGGCCAATCCGCCGCCCGAACCGACAGGGGCCAATCGGGCATCGATGATAGGCTCACCCTGATAGAGATCTGAAAGAACGCCCCGCCCAATAACATTGCCCTTGTCCTTCTCGAGGATGGCACCTTTGGGTAGAGCACCTGAAATCTCAACAGCCGTCAAGTCGGCAGAGTTAAGCACCACTCCAAGTTTGATGTCGGTGGCTGCAGCAACCACGCGAGTGGTAGCGACTGTTTTTGTCGCCGTCATCCGGCTGACGACCAGATGATAGACCACGAAGGCGCATCCGCCGGCGATGACGAATGCGAGGAGAAGGATGGTCAGTACTCTTCGATTCATATGGGTGCCTGTGTGAACTGGCTTTCGGGCCAATTCCGCCTTACTGTCTCCCTGGCCTGTTGCGACGCCCAAGAAGACAAGTTTTCGATTACGCGCCGAACCCGCGAGGGGGCGTTGGAAGCATGACAGACAGGTTCAGGCGTGAAATAAGTGTACACTGTTTCTCCACTTGAGCTTCAAAGATTAGGCCCCGAGCACACTACAACAAAAGTGGCACGGAGCGAGGTATCAAGGTAGCAATGAGACAAACCAACAATAAGCGATTCGGAAACAGATTACAATGAGAATCTAATGTCAGCCACCAATGAACTTCCAGTCTTCAACCAAGCTGTGAGTGTAAATAAAACGCTGCCGATTCTATAAGAAAGATCAGGCGATGCGAGGGCCGGAGTCTATCGAATCATGAGGTCTACTGATACGATCACGTTGTTTTCCGACCAGACGAAGACAGGTCAAAGGTCGTCTTCATTTATAGTTTCCGTTGTTCTGCACGGAGGGGTCATAGCTCTAGTTACTTATGCGGTACTGTATGGCCCCAAGATCAGACATGGAGCTTTGGTGGAACGGATCGCAATCCGGCACCTGGACATTGAAATGCCCGACACAGTAACGCGGCGCTCTGACAAGAATGGCATTCAGTATCCGGGGGCGAAGAATGCCGCCCATGCTACCCAGTCCGCAGGCAAGCCCGCGTCGGAGCAAGCTGTGCTGCGGCAGGCCACGCCCGCGCCACCGGGGTTGCAGACACTGATGCAGCCGAAAAAGCTGGAGCTACCAAACAACACTCCGATTCCGACCGTTGTATTGCTGGCCCCGGAACCGAAACCGGTGACAAAGATTACTCCGCCCAAGCCAGCACCGCCGACCATGGCCGAAGCGAAGCCGGTGCTGCAACGACCGAACATGGAAACACAAATGGCAGACATTCCCATGCCCGCCACTCCCCTGCCGTCGCCTAAACTGCCGTTGATGCCCAGCACAACAACGCCGGTGGTCGTCCACGCGCCGGACGCCCCTCAGAAAGCGCCGGAGACCAGCTCAACATCAAACGCGGAGCCAACGCCGACTACTGTTGTTTCGCTCTCCGATATTCAGATGAAGCAGGGCACAGTGGCGCTGCCCCCTGCAAACTCTTCGGCACCATCCAGTCAACAGGGTGCACTGAAACAGGGGCCGGGACAGGCTCAGAATCCTTTCACGGTTTTTCCGCGCAACGCTGACGGTAGAGGGGGAACAGGAGCCGGATCCGGCACGGGTGACTCGAAGGACAAGGCTAACTCAGCGAGCAATTCGAATGGGGCCGCGAACGGTGCTGGAACCAAGGGTTCGCCGGGATCCACTACCGGGTCAGGGCTGGGGACGGAGCCGCCCACTAAGCGAATTGTGCTTCCAAAGACTGGCGTTTTTGGATCGGTAGTGGTGGGCTCTTCGCTGGCGGAGAAATATCCAGAATCGTCAAGGATGTGGCGCGGAAGACTGGCCTACACAGTGTATCTGCACGTAGGTTTGAGCAGGAGCTGGATCATGCAGTACTCGCTTCCGCAAAGCGAGGATGCCGACGAAGCCGGAAACGTGTTGCAACTTAATGCGCCATGGCCGTACAACATTGTGCGCCCTTCGAACGGGGCCGGCGAGATGGAAGCGGACGCGCTGATGGTGCATGGTTTTGTGAACACGGACGGACGGTTTGAAGGACTCAATATCCTGGTTCCACCCGCTTATGATGGAGCGGAACTAATGCTGAAGTCACTGCAGCAGTGGGAATTTCGACCTGCTGTACAGAATGGCCAGAATGTAAGGGTAGAAGTGCTGCTGATTATTCCGGAAGAAGCTCAATAAAAGAGTTACCCGGTGAGTCTCATTGGAGACTCACCGGGTAAGTTAGAAGTTATCGAGCTATGACTTGTTCCGCGGGCTGAATGGGTGCGCTTTAGGTTGTACCGTAGGGGATCAGTTTCGGACTTTGGAGGCTGTCGATGATCGCGGTAAAGATTCCTTGCATGCTGGTAATGCCCTGGTTGGGAGTACTCGTCGCAAGACAGCCTGCGCCATTATCGGAGAAGAAGTAGTTCGCGTTGCTGGCCATGGCCGCCATAGCGGCGCAGGGGCTATAGGCCGTGATGCTTCCCTCGCTTGCCCCGGGGTTGGGCCACGAGCCGCCCCCTGTGGTAACAGTCTGCGTACACGGGGCGGTGTTGCAGGCAGTCCACCAATTGGTGCTTGCGTTGAACGGAATATCCGAAAAGCAAGCCTGAGTGCTGGCGGCCTGGGTTGGCGGAACACCGGTGGTTTGACTTCCCGCGCCTTGCGACGTGTTCAGCGCCAGATAGGCGATGGTGTAGACCTTGGTCCAGTAGCTTACGGGTAGTGTGCTGTCGTTGAGCGTGTAGGTGGTACTGGTGCCGTCAAGCGTGGGGTAGGTTACCGATGATTGGGTTGCGACATCGGAGGCTGCCTGGACCGACTGCCCGCACTGGCCGACAAATGAGGGATAGGTGGAGATGTTGGCTTGAGTACTCCATCCGGGGACTTTGGTTCCGTTGATCTGGCTATGGGTCTTGTAAGCGCCAGACGCGGCGGGCGTTACGATACCATTTGCCGGCAGCAATTCGGAGGGTCCCGGGGTACCATTGGTAAGGCAAGGGCTTTTTGGGGGGGGGGCGGTGACGGCGAGTCCCGTGACGGTACCTGTACAGTTGGAGCCTGACCAGGTATACTCCCCGACCGCGTCCATGTTTCCATCGCTGAGGACGATCAAGACGTTGCTGGAGCCGGGCCGCGCAGCCTGCTCCTGCTGGAGCGCTTCCCCGGCTTCATAAATGGCCTGCGCTATGTAAGTGCCCCTGCCGCCAGGCGCCTGAAGTGGGTTACAGCCATTGAATCCAGAGGCCTGCGCCATAAGATCTCCGGAGCGCAGCTGGGTCGGGGGATCGGAATCATGAGCTCGGTAAGAGGCACCGGCAGTAAAGTTAAGGACCTCGGAGCCATAGCCGCCGTTGAGGACGCCGCTGGAACTCCAGGTTGACGCGGGATGAGTGGGTACCGTATACGGTACCGTCGCAATCCCGGAACCACTGCAATTGGATTCGAGGGAACCCGTAGTCCCATCGATGGAGGGAAAGACAAACAGAGCGACGGGGTCGTTTGGTGTGGCGCCGGAACCGCAGGTCTGACCCTGGAGGCAGGGCTCCGCGATGCCAAGCAAAGATTGGAATCCCAGCATCGCGCAGGCCTCCGCCGTGATTGAACTGGAACCGCAATCCCCCGATTTATCGGTAAGGCCCATTGTTCCCGTTGTGTCAACGACGAGCGCGATGTTACACATGACACAGGCACCGGCATTTGCGGCGGCCCCGATAGCCGTAAGGTTGAATAAAGGGGTGTGGCTCACCCCCGGCAACATCCCAAACCACAACCCGGTTGTCGCCGTTTGAGTGACCTTAACCGCGTTGTAGGCCGGGTCGCCGGGCGCTTCAGACTGGCATGCGATGTTGTAGACGCTGGTCACGCTGGTGGAACAATAAGGGGTGACTGTCAAATTGGTGACCTGCAGCAGGCCAATCGCGTTATCCTGGTTGGCCATGGAGCTGTATTTCTGGGCATTGGCGAGAGCCGTGGCGGCGTCGGGAAGCGCCCCGGCTGCTGCCAGCGTGGCCTCATTGGTGGATGCCTGGAGAAGTTCCAGGGCGAAATAGCCGTGACCGACCTCAATGGCAAGGCCGGCGAGACCGACCAGGAGCATTGCTCCGAGGCCCGTAATAACGAATATTTGCCCGGACTCTTCTTTCATGGCACTGCGGCCCAAAGCCGCCCAACGAATTTTCATGAGAACGTTCCTCCTAGTTACCTGATAAACGACGTTTCCGCCGCCACCAAAGGGCCAGTTGTGATTGCATTGCTATAGACGGGGAACCAAGTGTAATTATAGCTGGCCCGTACCGTGACGGGCTCGCTTCCGGCGCTGTCCCAAGCGTAAGATCCAGTGCCAGGAGTAGGCGGGTTGACCCCGTTGGAGCTGCATGTTGCCGCAGCGAGTCCGGCGTACGGGCCAAATTGTTTCGGGCTCTCTTTGCCAGCCACGTTCTGGGTGATCCAGACGGTGATTGTAAAGTTGCCTGGAGTCCAAGTGGGCAGGCTAGAGGCTAGTTGGTTAGCGGCAAGCAGACATGGGTCATCACCTGCAAGTTTGCCCCGGTTAGCGCCAATCGCCTCAGAGGCAGCAAAAGTGGCGAAAGCGAGCTGCTGGTAAGAATAGAGCGCCATGACGGTGGAGACCATGCAGGTGATGAGGATGAGATAGGCCGGTAACGCGAAAGCTAACTCAACGAGGGCACTCCCGGTACTATCCGACCGAACGAGTTCAACAATCCTGCGCCCGAAGGAGGCAGATTGGACTGAGCCACGCCGATTCCGCAACAACCCGCATACGATGGACGTTTTGCGCAGTTTCATAGATCGACCCCTTCTTTACTCCACCAACATGGTATTTTCGGAGGCCAGCAAGCCGGTAACCCGGTCTCCAAAAGTGGGAAACCAGTTGTAAGTGTAGGTAACATGCACGGTGACAGGATTGCCTGTCGCACCGCCAGTGGCATTGGTTAACGATGTCGCCGCCGCCTTGCATGTAGCCCCGATGTATGGGTTGTCGGTGTTCTGGTTATTGCTGGTGGTGGTGATGTCAACTGTATAAGTGAAGTTGCTAGTGTTCCAAGCCGGTAAACTAGCAGCAATATCACTGGCGACGGTTGCACATGGATCGGCTATGAGGCCGCGGCCATAGGCTAAATGCTGGGTTGATCTCATCACGGCATAGCCAAGTTGCTGGTAGGCAACCAGCCCCATCGCAACCGAGAATACCATGAGCAAAAGGGTGGCCATGAAGATGCTGGTGATTGCGGTTTCAAAGAGCGTGCTTCCTTCGCTGTCGCTTAGAAGGGTTCGAAACTGGTCCGCGATGGAACTGGCTTCCACACGCTCACTCCCGGACGCCGTATTTCTCCGCGATCCGGACGTGGTGGCCACGGATCTGTTGCGCAGGCGACGTAGAATGCTCATGATCATCTCTCCAAACAATTGTTGCTGTTGCCCCCCAAAACGACCATGCCCCTTTTGCGTGATGTGGAGATAGCAGCTGTAACTAAACCGAGTGACTTATGGAAGTTACCATACCACGATCGGATGAATCGCGAAACTCCCGAAACTTAACCTTTTCTCAGTTTTTCCAAGAATTTGTCCAGCTCCTTCTTGTCGACCGCATCGACAAGCGGGCTCTTCCCCGGCCCCTTGACGGGAGAGTTTTTGAGGATGAACTGCAAGCCCACGCCGTCGTTGCCCCAGCGGACCGCCCTCGAATGAACGGAGATGGAGCGCTCCAGGTTTTCTTCCCCAATGTCAGTGCGCTGCAGGGTCATAAGGACGAGAGTGCCCGGATACCAGCGCTCTTCGGTGACCACATACAACCCGGTGTTGCTGATGTCTTTGATGTTGCGCGCCTGGGGCGCGGCGCCGGTCCAATAATAGGCGGCCAAACCGGGCGAATCCATGCGTGGGGCCTTCCGAGGATCGGGCGACCACCATCGTTCCAACCAGCTCTTGGGAGGCTTGGCTTCCTTCATGCCCGGCTCGACCAGGCGCATCTCATGAGTTACCTGTTTAGACTCCTGAGGCTCTTCGTTGGACCGATCTTTCAGCTGGAGCAATCCGGGACCACCACTCCAAAGGGGCTTCTCCCTGAGCAGGACTGCGTTCTGGACCACTGCGGGCGCGCCAGCACTGGACACCCGCTCGAGTTGCCGCTCCATTTCCTCGGCTGGGCAAAGCATCAGTTGATCGCCGGACTGGGTTTGGGAGGAGTAGATTGAATGAGTCGGCAAGGCGAGGACGCTCGTTGCCTGAGGACTGAGTGGCGTTCCGCGGAATGTGGGGAATGACTCAACAACTTCAAGGACCCGGCAGTCGGCGTCGAGGTAGACGAGGTCGAGCGGACTGCTGATTCCTTTGTCGGGAATTCCTCTAAATGGCGACATCCAGAGCCCCTCGCCGGACTGGAGAGCGAGCGAAGCCAGCAAATCCCGTAAACCTTCATACGAGACATTGGCTTCGACGACCTCAAGACCGAGAAAGCATTCGCGAGTTTGGTTGTATGCGCAGAGTTTCCGTGTTTCCATCATGCCTCCCGCCCTCGGCGAGTCCACAGCAACCGGGTTGAATCTTTGGGGCCCAGTTGTCATATCAAAACTCTCCTGCCTGCGATTCTGAATCAAATTCCTTTCTCTTTGATCGCCGGCTCAAAAACACTCGACATACATCGCTTTCGCGCTGGACGCCCTTGAAGTTTCAGAAGACAACGGTCAACCTGCATTCGCTCCGCTGGAATCGTGTGTGGCAACTCTCGGGAGAGACGACCAGTCCAGAAAAGCGAGGCCAGATGACAACCAGGAAATCCACGAAACTAGCCGCATATCGAATCCCAAATGCGGAGCGGTTTCGGTCAATAATTTTCCTGCACGCACCGAGGGGCGTGAGGGCTTGCTCCGAAGATCCGCG
>Ga0302278_10002297_pt1 | contig 22279 bp, 16 predicted proteins | sample III_Bog_N3_2_FD_194543 | JGI IMG/M metagenome (GOLD analysis project Ga0302278, IMG submission 194543) | Peat permafrost microbial communities from Stordalen Mire near Abisko, Sweden - III_Bog_N3_2 | ecosystem: Environmental > Terrestrial > Soil > Wetlands > Peat | place: Sweden: Abisko...
AAGCGGCGGATCGGTGGCGGGATCTGCCGGCATTACGCTCGCCTTCAACGTGCTTATTGGCGTTTCATTCCATGTGATGCTGGGTCCTGTGCTGGGGGAACGCGAACGGAAGACGCTGGCTTTCGTTATGAGCTTGCCCGTGACACCGAAGGACGCGGCGGTTGCCAAACTGGTGGCAGCGTTCGCCCTGTTCGTGATCCCGGCTACGATCGCGGCGTCCACGCTGGTATGGCTGTCGCCGATCGACATCCCGGCGGCCATGGCGGCGGCGCACAGACCGCTGTGGTCTCACTTGCTCGGCATGCTTGGTTACTATGCACTGGTGCTCGGCGCGTGGATGGTGTTCTTTTCGGTGGTGCTGGGCGCGGCGATTATCAGCGAGTCGGTGGGCTGGACGATTGGCGTACTGACCGGCGTTCTCTTTGTATTCGGTAACTTCGTGATGCAGATTCTGCCGACACTGCACGGACTTCGCCCCTACCTGCGCGCACTGGCAAGGGGGCAGGCGGCGTTGCCAGTCACGATCGCGTGCGAAGCCGCCGGAATTGCGGCCATTGTGGCGATCGTCCTGACGATGCAACAGCGAAAGACCAGCTTCGTGTGATCGATTTCGACGGGTTATACGCGCTCCACGCCCGCCATGTATTCCGCTTCGCCCTCTCGCTGTCCGGCAATCGGGCCATGGCCGAAGACATTACGTCGGAGACTTTTGTACGCGTGTGGAGTGCGCGTGATCGTGTCGATCTCGCTACCGTCATTGGCTACTTGATGACGATCGCGCGTCACCCTTATCTCGAACAGGTCCGGGGAGATCGGGGACGGCAGATGCTCGACTGCGATTGGGCGGATGCCACTCCGGGGCCGCACGCCCTCGCCGAAGGGCGTGCCGAACTGGATGCAGTCTTCTCCGATCTGCAGACGCTGGCCGAACCGGACCGCGCAGCCCTGCTCATGCGGGCGGAGGATCGGATGACGTGCGAAGAGATCGCAGCGGCGCTGCGGATGAGTGTCGGCGCCGCGAAAGTGAAAGTACACCGGGCGCGCCGCAGGTTAGCAGAGTTGCGCATAAATCGGGAGGGAACGCTGTCATGAAGATCACACGTGAAATCGTGAAGGACCTGTTGCCGTTGTACGCAGCCGGAGAGGCTAGTGAGGAGAGTCGCGCCGCTGTGGAGGAGTGGCTGCAAACCGACCCCGATCTGGTGCGCGTGGTCAGGGAACTTCGGGATGAATTCGCACTGCCACCGGCCATGGGAATATACCAAGCGTCAGGACAGGCGGTGCTGGCGCAGACCAAGGCGTTGCTGCGCCGCCGCTCCTGGCTCTTGGCCGTCGCTCCGTTGTTCACCGGGATACCCCTGTCGTTCGCATGGGACAGCAGTGGCCTTAGATTCTTCATGCTTCGCGACGCCCCGCTCATGGCCTCAATCAGTCTGGCAATGGCCGTCGGCCTGTGGATCGCGTTTTGCGCAGTAACGCGCCGGCTTCGTGTCACCGGACTCTGACCCCCGCCCAACTCACTGAGCGTTGAGTGGTTGTATGAAAGGCAGTTGTCACCGGAACGGTGAAGTGCGGCGCAGTTGATTTTCGTTACCACTCCCTCACGGTCACGGTTCGGAACGCATTGATTCTACTGAGCCGCGCGCGTAAGCAAGCGGCAGCGTACTGCTCCGGTTGGCCTCAAACGCGTCTCCGGCTGCCGTTTTCAGGGTCATGTATTATCTTGCTTTTGCTTGGCTGGCCGAGGTCTCCAGGCGACCGCGGAGTGGGAGCTAACAGCGGGACATCATCCAGGTCTACAGAGGATCGCCGCCCTGCCGCGCTGAGATATCATTCCGGTGTGCCAATGATGGTGTGTCATGAATAGAAGAGCGCTGCTGAAGGGGCTGGCCGCGGCTCCGTTCGCCGTTCGCGCGCACGCCGCGGATGCGCCCGGCAAAGTCAAAATCACCGGTTTCGAAATCCACAAAGTCTCGGTGCGGTGGCGCGATCTGATGTTCGTCGAGGTACACACCGACGCGGGCATCACGGGCCTGGGCGAGGCCACGCTCGAGAGCCGCACCGACATCCCGGAGTCCGTGCTCCGCTGGCTTGAGCCGGAATACGTGGGGCTCGATCCGGCGGGTCCGGAAGAGCACTGGAATCGCGTCTATTACGTCGCAACGCGCTGGCGCAACGGCCCGGCGCTGATGACGGGGCTCTCGGCAATCGATATGGCGCTGTGGGACATCGAAGCCAGGCGCCTCGGCGTGCCGCTTTACCGCCTGCTCGGTGGCCCCATCCGCAAAGAGACGCGCGTCTACTTCACCCATTGGGACGCATCGCTGCCGAAAGAGAAGCGGGACGCGTCGAGTCTGGCGGATCTGGCGGCGCGGACCCTCGAAAAGGGATGGACCGCCGTGAAGTACACGCTGCCGCAGGCCGATACGGAACTGGAGCGGATCGACCGCGACGTTGCCGAACTCGCGGCGATCCGTAACGTGTTCGGCACGCACGCGGACATCGCGCTTGAATGCGCCGAGACGTTTTCAGTCCGGTCCGCCATTCAGTTCGCGAGTGCGGTTGCGCCCTACCGGCCGTTGTTTCTGGAGGAGCCGACGTGGCGCGAGAATCCTGTCGGCCTGGGGGAAGTAGCGGCGAAAAGCGCCGTGCCCATTGCGACAGGCGAGGGCCTTTTCTCGCGGTTCGAGTTCAAACAGTTGCTGGATGCGAAGGGCGCGGCGATCGTCCAGCCGGACGTGATGCATGCGGGCGGCATCACCGAACTGCGGAAGATCGCGAACATGGCGGAGACGTACGGCGTGGAAGTAGCGCCGCATCAGTGCAGCGGTCCGATTGCGCATATGGCGTCGATGTCGGCGATGTCCGTCTGTCGTAACCTGCTGATTCACGAGTGGGAAGGCGCGGACGACGATTTGTTTCGCGAAATGACGGAAGGCACGTATCCGACGCAGAAGAACGGCATGGTTCGGTTACCGGACGCGCCGGGATTGGGAATCAAAGTGAATTTCGCGGAATTTCAGAAGAAATGTCCTTATCGGGCGATACGTTCGAGGGCACAGGTAAAAGGCTGAAGCTCAGTTTCACGAGCACGATCAGGGATCCGAAACAACGCAACGCTTTCCTCTCCGTGTTTTGCGACGGATGACAATAACGACGCCATGATGTGGCTTCTTCGCTGCACCGTTCAGGAAGTCGTCTCGATTGCAGGTAATCCAGGATACAACCATCTCATAGGCAAACCGCAGAACGGCCTCGTCGGCCTCGGTAACAGTATGTCGGCGGGCAGGAGGGAAACCTGCCCGTACCGGGTGACGTTTCGCGAGTGGCCTTAATGAGTTACCGGCTGGGCAACTTTTTGCGTATTAACGGGCTCACCCATGCCGTTGGAACGAATCTGGTCGGGATTCGGAAGCGTCGACATATCCCATCCGCCGCCGAGGGCAACCACAAGATTCACGGCCGAAGTCATGCGTCGCTGCAGCAGAACGACCTCCTGGCGCTGATCGCTGAGATCGATCGACTCGGTCGTGATGACATTGAGGTAGGTGTCGGTTCCGGCCTTGTAGCGGTCGAGTTCAAGCGCCAGCGACTGATCGGCGGCAACCACGGCCTGGCGTGTCTGGGCAGCCTCCTGGGCCAGCACACGCAGATTTGAGAGGTTGTCTTCCACCTGCTGAAAGGCGGTGAGAACGGTTTCGCGGTAAGCGGCAACCGAGGCGTCGTAGTTTGCGATCGTGTACTGAACATTGGCGCCGCGGCGGCCAAAGTCGAACAGCGTCTGCGACAGCGAGGGGCCTGCGGACCACAGTCTGCTGGCGTAAGTGAAGAGGCTGGCCAGGCTGGGATTCTCCAGACCTGCAGTGGCCGAAAGCGTCAGCGTCGGATAGTAGGCAGTCTCCGCGATTCCGACGTTGGCGTTAGCCGCCGCAATCAGCCGTTCCTGCGCCGCGATATCCGGGCGCCGTTCGAGCAGCACGGAGGGAACCGCGGTCGGGATCTCGGGCGGGGGCGCCGCGATCCTTCCGGCCGGTACCGTCAGTTCCGCGGGCGCGAGGCCCACGATGACCGCTATTGCATGTTCCAACTGGTTACGCGTGGCCAGAAGATCGGTTTCAGACGCCTGCGTAGTATACAACTGCGTCTGCGCGAGCGTTACGTCCGATTTCGCGGCGATGCCACCGTTATACCGGTTCTGTGTCAGCTCGAGATATTTTTCATACGCTTTATTGGTATCGTCCAGCAGCTTGATCTGCATGTCCGTGCTGAGAAGCGTGAAGTAGTCCGTCGCAAGCGTAGCCTGCAGCGTGAGACGCATGTTCTCCAGATCGGCCGCGGAAACCTGAGCGTTCGCGTTGGCGTTTTCGACCGCAAGCCGCACGCGGCCCCAGAGGTCCGGAACCCATGATGCCGTGAAGGGCAGTTCAAAGTTCGAACTGGTACCACCCCCGCGGGCTCCCGCACCCGCATCGCCTTGTGTAATGGTGGGCGTGGATCCGATGGTCGGATAATAGTTGGCGCGTGCGCCGAGTACCAGGGCGCGTGAAGCCCGGAACTGAGCTTCCAGCTGCTTGACGGTGAAATTACCGGTGCTGACCTTTTCCTCAAGCTGGTTGAGTTCGGGGTCGTTGAACATCTCCCACCATTTACCCTTCAGCAGACCGTCGCTGGGGGTGGCGGTTTTCCATTTGTCGCTGCCCGCGAATTCCTTGAATGCCGGAGGGGCGGGCACTACGGGCGCCGTATATTTCGGGCCGACCGCGCAGCCCGCAGTAAAAAGTGCCGAGCAAAAAGCAACCGCAGGGATAAGTAGTTGAAACCGTCGCGTCATCAATCTCCACTCTCCGCATAACCGCCGGGGATCAGCAGCGCAGGGCGATGCCCGGTGCTTTTGCGGCTGAACCGATGCCGAAGGCGGTCGAGAGACAAATAAATTACCGGGGTCGTGAAAAGGGTCAGCATCTGGCTGACGGTGAGCCCGCCCACGATGGCGATACCGAGCGGTCGGCGAAGCTCCGAACCGGTGCCGGTACCGAGAGCGAGGGGTAAAGCGCCCAGCAGCGCCGCCATGGTGGTCATCATAATCGGGCGGAAGCGCAGCAGGCAGGCTTCAAAAATCGCGTCGCGGGAATTCATCCCGTCGTTGCGCTCGGCGGCGAGCGCGAAGTCGATCATCATAATCGCGTTCTTCTTAACGATACCGATGAGCAGAATGATCGCGATCATGGCGATGATATCGAGCTGCGTCCGGAATAAGACCAGCGCGATGAGGGCGCCGATGCCGGCTGAAGGCAGCGTCGAAATGATGGTCAGCGGATGGATCAGGCTCTCGTAGAGGATGCCCAGAACAATGTAAACAGCCAATAGCGCGGTGCCGATCAGGATGGGCTGATTCGAAAGCGAGTCCTGAAAAGCCTGCGCGGTTCCCGCGGGCTTTCCGGTTATGCTGGCCGGGACGCCCATCTCGATTTCCGCGCGCGTAATGGATGCAACCGCCTCTCCCAGCGAGATTCCCTCGGCGAGATTAAAGGAAATGGTGGTGGCGGGGAACTGCCCCTGGTGAGGCAGCGAGAGGGGCGTGATTCCTTCGGACCAGTGGGCGAACGCCGACACCGGAACTTCAATGCCACGCGGCGTCTGCACGTAGACTTTCTCCAGAACCTCGGGACTCGACCACCACTTCTGTTCGAGCGCCAGCACCACGTGATACTGATTGATCGACTTATAAATCACGGACACCTGGCGCTGGCCGAACGCGTCATAGAGCGCGCTGTCGACCGCCTGCGCGGTAAGACCGAGGCGCGATGCGGTGTCGCGGTCTATCAAAACATTTTCGGATAATCCGGAATTCTGCTGGTCGGAACTTACATCGGTGATTTCCGGAAGCGTCGACATCCTGTTGAGCACGCGCGGACCCCAGAGCGCCAGCAGGTTCAGATCCTGCGTCTGCAGCGTGTATTGATACTGCGCATTGGACTGGCGTCCGCCGATGCGGATGTCCTGATTCGACTGCAGAAAGAGATTGGCGCCGGGCATGCCCGACGTCTTGCGCCGGATTCGGGCAATGATTTCATCGGCCGTAGCCGTTCTTCCGTCCTTGCCGCCGATCGGTTTCAACTCGCAGAACAACTGGGCCGAATTGCCGCCGCCGCGTCCGAAACCGCCGCTGCCCGCGCCCGCAAAGGCGTCGACCGTTCTTACATCGGGGTCGGACCGGACCTGTTCCTCAAACCACTGGACCTTTTCGGCCAGGGCCGCAAAGGAAATATGCTGTTGCCCCTGAATCTGACCCTGCAGACGCCCGGTGTCCTGCTGGGGGAAAAAGCCCTTGGGGATCTTGATGTAAAGATAAACGCTCGCCCCCATTGTCAGCCCCATAACAAGCATCGTCAGAGCCACATGTCCCAGCACGGCTTCGAGGGCATTAGCATACGTCGAGATGATGAACTTGAAGAAACGCTCGCTGACGTTATAGAGCCAGCCGTGCTCGTGCTTGGATTTGAGGAGGCGCGAACACATCATCGGCGTCGCAGTGAGCGAGACCACCATGGAGATGGCGATCGCGATCGAGAGCACGACGGCAAACTCGCGGAACAGGCGGCCCACAATGCCAGGCATCATCAGGATCGGAATGAATACGGCAATCAGCGAAACGCTCATCGATAACACCGTGAAGCCGATCTCCTGAGCTCCCCGCAGCGCCGCTTCCATCGGGGGAACCCCGTTCTCGATGTGCCGGGTGATGTTTTCGATTACAACGATAGCGTCGTCGACCACGAACCCGGTCGCGATGGTCAGCGCCATCAGCGAAAGGTTGTCCAGCGTGTACCCGATCAGGTACATGGCGCCGAATGTGGCGATCAGCGAAACCGGGACGGAGACACTGGGGATGAAAGTCGCCCAGCCATTGCGGAGGAATATGAAAACGACGAGGACGACGAGGCTGATGGAGATCGCCATAGTCGTCTCCGCGTCGGTAACCGAGGCGCGGATCGTGTTGGTGCGGTCGTTGTCGATATTGAGCTTGACCGTCGGCGGCAGGGACGCCTGAAACTGAGGCAGGATCTTGCGCACCGAGTCCGCCGTGAGGATGATGTTGGCGTTCGGCTGGCGGCTGATCTGGATCAGCACGGCGGGCTTGCCGTTCGCCAGGCCCATGTTGCGGACGTCTTCGACAGAATCGAGCACGTGCCCGAGGTCCGACAGGCGGACGGGAGCGCCGTTGCGGTAAATGGCGACCAGATTCTTGTATTTATCGGCGGAGAAAAGCTGATCGGTAGTCTGAAGCGGGCGCGTCATGTCGCCGTCCATCAGTTCGCCCTTGGGGCTGTGCGCGTTGGCGCCCTGCAGGAAGTTGGCGATCTGATCCATGCCCACGTTGTAGCGCGAGACGGGCTGCGGGTTCAGTTCGACGCGGACAGCGGGCAGCGAACTGCCGTTCACGTTGACCTGCCCCACGCCGGGAACCTGAGAAAGCTTCTGCGCCAGAACCGAAGAAGCCATATCGTAGAGGGTGGGTCTCGGGACAACGTCCGATTCGAGAGACATGATCAGAACCGGCGCGTCCGAGGGATTCACCTTCTTATATTTCGGATTGGAAGGGAGATTGGCGGGCAGGTAGGCGGCAGCCGCACTGATGGCGGCCTGCACGTCGCGCCCGGCGGCGTTGATGTCGCGGCTGAGATCGAACTGAAGCGTCACGGAAGCCGAACCGAGCGAACTGTTCGAGGTCATCTCCGTCACGCCCGCAATGCGCGTGAACTGCTTTTCAAGAGGCGTCGCGACGGATGCCGCCATTACCTCGGGGCTGCCGCCGGGCAGCGAGGCGTTGACAAAAATGGTCGGAAAGTCAACCTGCGGAAGAGGCGAAACCGGTAGCTGCGTATATCCGATCGCGCCGGCCAGCGTGATGGCGATGGTGAGCAGAGTGGTGGCGACGGGCCTCTGAATAAACGGAGTGGAGACGCTCATGACGCGGATACCTCGGGCAGGTTAAGCTGTTCCGGCTCGTGCTTGCCGCGCATGTGCGCAATCCAGATGGCGACGCGGCCGAACCAGAGGTAAATGACCGGCGTCGTGAACAGGGTCAGAACCTGGCTGACCAGCAGACCGCCGATAATCGTGATGCCGAGCGGACGGCGAAGTTCCGAACCGACGCCCGTGCCGAACGCCAGAGGAACCGCGCCCAGAAGCGCCGCCATCGTGGTCATCATGATGGGGCGGAAGCGCAGCAGGCACGCCTGATAAATCGCTTCCTCGGGGTTCTTGCCTTCATGGCGCTCCGCTTCGAGCGCGAAATCGATCATCATGATGGCGTTTTTCTTGACGATACCGATCAGCAGGATGATTCCGATGAGCGCGATGACATCGAGATCCTCCTTGAATAAAAGCAGGGCGAGGATGGCGCCAACACCCGCCGACGGCAGCGTCGAGAGAATCGTGATCGGGTGAATATAGCTTTCGTACAGCACCCCGAGCACGATGTAAACGGTGACGATTGCGGCCAGGATGAGGATCGGTTCGCTGTCGAGCGATTTCTCAAACGCGGCCGCCGTTCCCTGAAATGTCGCTTCGATACTGCCGGGCATGCCCACTTCTTTGGTGGCTTTGCGGATGTCGTCGACGGCCGCGCCGAGCGACGCGCCCGGCGCAAGGTTGAACGACAGCGTGACGACCGGAAACTGGCCCTGGTGGCTGATCGAGACCGGCATGGGAACCGACCGGACCGTCGTGAACGTTCCGAGCGGCGCCTGAGGCTGGGATGCTGCTCCGGTGAGCGCCGTATTGGTGCCGGCCAGCGCAACCGTGGAAGCGAGATTCTGCGATGCCGAGCCGATCTGGATTCTGAGGTCCTGCAGCGCCTGCGCGCTCTGCTGCCACTTGTTGCCGGCTTCGAGAATCACGTGGTACTGGTTCGACTGCGTGAAGATGGTGGACACCTGGCGCTGGCCGAAGGCGTCGTACAACGTATCGTCCACGTTCTGCGGCGTGATGCCGAGACGGCCGGCGGTATCGCGGTCGATATCCACCAGCAGACCGAGCCCGTTATTCTGCTGATCGGTGGCCACGTCGCGCAGTTCCGGTATCAGCTTCAGGCGGTCGACGAGTTTCGGGATCCACAGATCCAGCACGGCCTTGTCGGGCGCATCGAGGGCGTACTGATACTGCGTACGGCTGATGCGGTCTTCAACGGTAAGATCCTGCACGGGCTGCATGTAGAGCCGGATGCCGGGGATCTGATCGACCTTTGGCTGCAGGCGCCGGATGATGTCGATCGCCGAAGCGTTGCGCTGATCGAGAGGTTTCAGCGTGATCTGAATGCGCCCGGAGTTGGGCGTGGTATTGGTTCCGTCGACTCCGATATAGGACGTCAGGTCCTGTACGGCCGCATCCTGCAGAATCACATTCGCAAGCCGTTGCTGGCGGTCGCCCATGGACACGAAGGAAACGGTTTCGGGAGCTTCCGAAATTCCCAGGATGACGCCGGTGTCCTGAACGGGAAAGAAGCCTTTCGGGACAATAATGTAGAGATAAACGGTGAGCGCGAGAGTCCCGACTGCGACCAGCAGGGTCAGGGTCTGATTCCGCAGAACCACCCTCACCATCTTGCCGTACTGCTCGATGGTTTTGACGAACACCCATTCCGACCATCGGTAGAACCGCCCCTGCTCATGTTCGGGTTTATGCGTCAGAATGCGCGAGGCCATCATGGGCGTCAGGGTCAGGGATACGAAAGCCGAGAGAATGATCGTTACCGCCAGGGTGACGGCAAATTCGCGGAACAGGCGGCCCACAATATCCGCCATGAACAGCAGCGGAATCAGCACCGCAATCAGCGAAACCGTCAGCGACACAATCGTGAAGCCGATTTCCCCGGAACCCTTGAGCGCGGCCTCCATTGGTCCGTCCCCCATTTCGAGATAGCGGGAGATGTTCTCGATCATCACGATCGCGTCGTCGACAACGAAACCGGTCGAGATCGTCAGCGCCATGAGCGAAAGGTTGTCGAGGCTGTAGCCCAGCATGTACATCACGGCAAACGTGCCGATCAGAGACAGCGGCACCGCTATGCCGGGGATCAGAGTTGCGGAAAGGTTGCGCAGAAAGAGGAAAATGACCATCACGACCAGCGCGATGGTGAGCGCGAGTTCGAATTCGACGTCTTCAACCGACGCGCGGATGGTAGTGGTGCGGTCCGTGATGACGCGCAGATGAACCGATTCCGGCATGGAAGCCTGGATCTGCGGCAAAAGCTTCTGGACGGTATTCACTACACCGATAATGTTCGTGCCCGGCTGCCGCTGGATATTCAGAACGATGGCGGGGTTCTTATCCACCCAGGCCTTGCGCTTGGTATCCTCCGTGCCATCGATGACCAAAGCCACATCCCTGACGCGCACGGGCGCCCCGTTACGGTAAGCGAGGATGATCGGGGCGTATTGCGCCGCGGCGCTGATCTGGTCGTTGTCGTTGATAGTCCAGGACTGCTCCGCGCCATCGAAGTTGCCTTTGGCCGCGTTGGCGTTAGCGCTGCCGAGCGCCGTGCGCAGCGTCTCCATGCTCAGCCCGTACGACGCGAGGGCCGTTGGATTCGCCTGGACGCGGACCGCGCGCCGCTGCCCGCCGCCGATGCTGACCAGCCCGACGCCCTGGAGCTGCGAAATCCGCTGCGCCATGCGTGTTTCCGCAAGTTCTTCCACCTGCGGCAGAGGCATGGTATCGGAAGTAACGGCGATGGTCAGGATGGGGGCGTCCGCCGGATTGGTCTTGGCATAGACCGGAGGCATGGGGAGGTTAGCCGGAAGAAACGTTCCGGCCGCGTTGATCGAAGCCTGTACTTCCTGTTCGGCGATATCGATATTCAGTTCCAGAACGAACTGCAGCGTGATGATGGAACTGCCAAAGGAACTGATCGACGTCATCTGCTGCAGACCGGGCACCTGGCCGAACTGTTTTTCGAGCGGCGCTGTGATCGACGACGTCATGACTTCCGGACTGGCACCCGGATAGAAGGTCTGGATCTGAATTGTGGGGTAGTCGACCTGAGGCAGCGCGGAGACCGGGAGTTGCGTGAACGCGACCATTCCGACCAGCACCAGGCCGGCCATCATGAGCGACGTGGCAACCGGACGTTCAATAAAGATGCGCGACGGACTCACTGTTTGTTGCCCCCGCCACCCTTCTTGCCGCCTTTTTTGCCGCTGCGACCGCGTCCGCCCGGATTTGCCAGGGGGTCCTCACCTGGTCTGCGCACCCGGATCGCGCTGCCGTTCTGGAGACGGTCCGTGCCGTCCACAACCACCGGATCGTCGTCATTAAGCCCGCTGGCTATGGAGGTTGTGTCGTTATCGAGCACGATATCCGGAACGACGTTCTGAATTTTGACCGTGCTCCCGCCTCCACCATTGGTGTCGTCCACGGCGAGGAAGACAAACGGACCCTGCTGGCCATGCTGGATTCCGACCGACGGGATCACGATCTCGTTGGCCTTCTGATCCACCAGGAGGCGGACATTTACGAACTGGTTCGGGAACAGAGCATTATCGGTGTTGGGGAAAACCGCTTTGAGCTTTGACGTCCCCGTAGTGGGATCGATCTGGTTGTCAACCGTCTCGAGATAGCCGGATGCCAGCTTCTGGGAATTGTCGCGGTTGAACGCATCGACAGAAAGCTTCACCCCGGCCCGCAGCTTCCGCATCACCTGGGGAACGTTGTCTTCGGGGATGGTGAAGAACACCGCGATGGGCTGCAGCTGAGTGATGACGAAGAGACCCGTCGCGTCGGCGGCGTGGACGATGTTGCCGGGATCGACCAGACGCAGCCCGATGCGCCCGCTGATGGGCGAAATAATGTTCGCGTAAGTGATCTGGAGTTTGGCGTTGTCGATATTGGCGACGTCGGTCTTGACGTTGCCTTCGGCCTGTCCCACCGTAGCGATCTGGGTATCCAGCTGCTGCTTCGGGATGGCGTCCTGAGCGAGCAGCGCTTTGTAACGGTCGAGGTCGAGCCGTGCGTCGGTTAGCTGCGCCTGATCCCGGGCAAGCTGGCCTTCCGCCTGCGCCAGCTGCACTTGGTACGGGCGGGGGTCGATCAGCGCCAGTTGCTGGTTCTGCCTGACGTCGTCGCCCTCTTTGAAGTCCACCTTCATGAGCTGACCGTCGACGCGGGTCTTCACGGTAACCGTATAGAAGGCGGCTACGTTCCCGAGGCCGGTCAGATATACCGGAACGTTGATTCTTTTGGCTTTTGTGACGACGACCGGTTGCGGCCCGAGGCCTGCCGCGTTGCGGCCGCGTCCCCGTCCCGTCTGCGGCTGGACGATCAGACCAGGCTGACCGGCCCGCCAGACGGCATATACAGCGACGCCGACTACCACCAGTAGCAGCAGCATCCAGATGAAGCCGCGCTTTTTGGGTTTGCTCCTGATGGGAGGCGCGGAATGACCGTCAGGCCCCTGATGCCGTGGAGGCGGCAGAACCGGACTCTCTCCGGGCGCATTCTTCAAATCGGTAGTGGAAGTGTTGGTGATCATTCAAACCGCGTTCAAGACAATAAATGTAAGTGACTGCTTACAGCCACATGAGGTAACAGCCGGCCCGCACTGGCAATACAATTTCACGAGATTTCCGACCCCACGCAAGTCGAAACCCTAACCTTCGGCCAGGGCCGCGGCTCACACGAGACCGCAGTGTTTCTATCGATTGTACTTCGGCACGACACCGATAGTGGCGATAGTTCGCATCGACAACATCTGTTTTTTGCGGACGCGCTCCCAGCCGAAGGTCAGATTGTTGTGCGATTCCGCAGGACCGCTTGTAAATCGATGTCAACGCTGTAGTTATCCCAAACAATGGCAGTTGCGGGCCGCGAGTTCACCCGAATGGCGGAGTGGGAAACAATTGACTTTCTTTACCACTCCCTCACGGGTGTGCCCGGTAACACGCTGATTCTGCTGAGTCGCACGCGTAGCAAGCAGCGCCATCCCGGTTTGGCTGATTCACGGGAATACGCCGATCAACGTCGTGGACAAGGCTCGCATGGGCGGGTTTGTAAATCCACGTAAAATAATGACAGGCCTGCGATTCACGCGGGGGGAAGAGGAGAACGCGGAGCGTTTTTCGGGTCTGCGGAGAGGCCTTGCCGCAGGAAACGAATCGTTCTTCCCCTACCAGCACCCCGGCAGGACCGAGACTAGCGTTTTACTTTTCCCGCAAAGTTTCGATATGTGTAGGTGAAATAGCCGGTCGCGAGGATCATACCGGGTATGAACCAGAAGAGACCTGTGGTGAGTCCGTAACGGGATGCCGCGCTGTTTTGGATTGTCAGGGACAGGCCCGCGTCTGTGTTCGACGGCAGCACATCCGGATAAACCCCGAAAACCAGGCTGCACAGCATTCCCAGGATAAAGACACAGGACGACAAAAACGCGTCCAGCCCCTCCCTGCGCCCCCCGCCAAGGCGGATTCCGGCCAGACCGGCGACCGCCAGCAACGGGAAAACGTATCCCCAGGGCCGTGCGCCGAAACTCTCTTTCAAGTGCGGCTGAACCGAAAAACTGGCAAGCGTAACGGCGGCTGTGACCGTCACCAGCCCCCACCAGAGGAGGCGTACCAGCCGCCGCGCACGCTCTTCCACCGGCCCTTCCGTCTTCAGCGCTACCCAAAGCGCCCCGTGAACAGCAAGCGTCATCAGTGCCGCTACCGCGATCGAGAGGGTGTACCAGTCGAGAATTCCGGGGGCCCCGCCCACCGTGAAATCGGTCCACAGCGGCAGAAAGAATTCTCCGGAGCTGTCCAGCGGCACTCCGCGAACCACATTCCCCAGTGCCGCGCCGAAAAATATGGCGAGCAGCGTACTGGCCCCCGCGAACACCGAATCCCAGAGCGGCTGCCACACCGGATTTTCCAGGTGGTTGCGGAATTCGATGGCGATGCCCCGCAGGATCAGAAGCCAGAGCACGATCATCAGGGGCAGATAGAAGCCGCTGAAACTCGAAGCGTAGAGCGCCGGGAAGGCGAAGTACAGAGTCCCGCCGGTGGCGAGCAGCCACACTTCATTGCCATCCCAGACGGGGCCGATCGTGCTCAGAACAGTGCGCCGTTCCGAATCGTTCTTCGCCACGAACAACTGGACGATTCCCACACCGAGGTCAAAGCCGTCGAGGATCACGTAGACCGCGATCATGACGGCGATCAAACAAAACCAGAGTGTTGCCATGATTTCCTCAGCGCCCTCAATTCCTCAATGCTCCGCAGCGGCCAGGTCGGTTGCGTGCGCCGGGCCGGCCTCGATCTCGCGGCCCGTCAGAAACAGAAACAGGATCGCCAGGATTGCATAGATTCCCATGAACCCCAGCAGCGTAAACAGCGCATTGCCCGCTGAGACATGCGCCGACACGCCCTCCGGCGTGCGCATAATACCGTAAATCAGCCATGGTTGCCGCCCCACTTCAGCCGTAATCCATCCGGCCGTCGTCGCGATGTAGGGGGCGGGCAGCATCAGCATGAGCAGCCAAAGCACCGGCCTCGCTCCATAAAGGCGGCCACGCCACAGGAGGAACGCGGCGAGCGCCATGGCGCCAATCAGCATGGTTCCCAGCCCCACCATAATGTGATACGCGTAATAGAGCAGGGGGATGTTGTCCGGCAGCTGGTCCGGCCGGAATTGATCGAGTCCCCTGACCCGCGCGCCCCAGCGCCGATAAGTCAGGAAGCTCAGCGCGCGCGGGATGACTATCGGGTTATCGAGGCGGCGATTCTCCATATCCGGCTGGCCGATGAGAGCGAGCGGCGCCCCGTTTGCGGTCTGGAACAGACCTTCCATCGCTGCGAGGGTGGGTCCCTGAAACGTGGCGATATTCTTCGCCTGGCCATCGCCGGTCGGGAAGATCATCAGCGCGGTGGAGATAACGCCCGCAATCACGCCCAGGCGCACAAAGGTCCGGCCGTACGCTTCATCGCGCTGAATCAGGAGATAGTACGCACCGATGGAAGCCATCACGAAGCTGGCCGTAACCACCGAACCGGTCATGTTGTGCAGGTATTGCCAGAAAACCCAGGGATTCGTCAGCAGTCCGGAAAGGCTGGTGAGCGCGATTGAGCCGTTCTGCTCGATCCGAAACCCGGCCGGATGCTGCATCCACGCATCCGTCGCGATGATGAAATAGCCGGAGAGCCAGGAACCCAGAAACACGAGGAACGCGGCCACCCAGTGAGCTTTCTTGCTCAGTTTTGCTTCACCAAACAGAAAGACACCGAGGAAGCTCGATTCCAGAAAGAACGAGAACACGCCTTCCATGGCCAGAGTCTGGCCAATCACGCCGCCGGCCGCTTTGGAAAAACGGGACCAGTTGGTGCCGAACTGAAATTCCATGGGGATACCCGTGACCACGCCCATGGCGAAGTTAATTGCGAAAATCTTCGTCCAGAACCGGGCCGCGCGATTGTAATGTTCGTCGCCCGTGCGCAGCGCAATCGTCTTCAGAATGAGGATCAGCAGCGCCAGGCCCATGGTGAGCTGCGGGAAAAGGTAGTGAAAGGTGATCGTGAAGGCGAAGTGGACGCGGTGGAGTGCAAGTGCATCCATACGCAGGCAGATGCCCGGCATGTGTTCAGGGACGCAAATATATTAGGTGGGACAGGCGCAATCGCCTGTCAAAAACGCGCGCGCGAAGCGCAGCTTACATAGTGCGGACGTGCTGGAGCTGGCCTTTGGCCTGCCGAATTATCCTCCCGCAGCGTACTAAAACTAGGCCTTGACCAGCGTGTAACCCCGCTCCTGCGCGCGGCTTACGGCAACGATTCCGGCCGGGACCATCCGCGAATTCGGCAGCAGATTCGCGATCAGCTCGGCATTGACGGCATCGGTTGTGCCACCGGTTTTCGCGGCGATCGATCCGGCGAACGCGCGCGTGGCGGTGGAGCATACCGCCAGTTGCAGGCCGCGTTTCAGGAGCGAATCCGCAGTCGTGCCGCGATTCGGCGTCGACCTGCCCGGCTCGGCCGAATTGTAGACATTTACGACAGGCGGCTCCTTGGTCTTCGGATCTTCGTACTCGGCCTGAGCGGCGATCGGCGCGCCGTATTTTGCCCACATGGCGTCGTTGTAAGCGAACGGCGTGGAATGATGCCGCGCCACGATGATAACGGAAAGATCGCTGTCCTGCAGGCCGTAATCGGCCTTGTTCACGCGCATGTAATTTCCCGCGAATGCCAGCGCTTCGCCGAAGCCCTGCGGCGTCGTGGTGTCGAAGATGAGGCGATGCTTGCAGGGCAACTTGTCCAGCCAGTCGTCTTTCTCATGGCGCGCCGCTTCCCAGCGCACGGGGGCCTTTCCCTGCGCGGCCGCGGCGCTTCCGACGGCAATCGCCGCCAGTCCGGCCAGGCGGGAGTTTAGCCCAGCGAGAAAGGTGCGCCGTTCCGGCGATGGGGGAATTTGTATGCTCATGTGTCCTCGTTTTTTAGCGGCCGTTTTTGTAGAAAGCCTCAATGGGTGCGAATGGCCCGAAACTGTGCTGTTCGATGGAGAAGGGGTCGGCGTAGGGACCGTAGGGCGTGTCAACGGGTTTCTTGGCGCGGTCGGGATAATCGCCCTCCAGCCCTTCGCGGTGCGGCCGTGGCTTTGAATTGAAATAGGCAGCGACATCGAAGGCCTGGTCGTCGTCCAGATCGGCAATACCCAACGGCATGCGCGCCTTCACGAATTTCGCCGCTGTCAGCACTCGATGCATTCCCGCGCCGTCGTTGAAGCTGTTCGGTCCCCGGAGCGGTGGAAAAACGAATCCGTGTAGCGGGTCTCTGGACGCCATCAGACCGGCGCCGTCCTTCCCGTGGCAGGCAGCGCAGCGCTTCGTGAAAACGTCCTCGCCGTTCCTGAGATCCGCTGCGCGCTTCGGAGTCTGGAACGCGGGCGGTTCGTGCGCCTTCTTCCGCGCCGCGCCCGTGCCGGCATCCTGCGCGGCAATGAAGCGCAGATACGCCACCATTGCGATCATCTCCGGACTGTTCTCCGGCAGTGCGCGGCCGTTCATGCTGCGCGTCATGCAGCCGTTGATGCGGTCCTCAATGCTTTCCTTGCCGCCGACGCGAGGCGAAATACGGGGATACCGGTCGAACGCCGTCGCGAGGCTCAGATTGCCGGGGTCGACGCCCGCGCCCAGATGGCAGGATGCGCAGGCGAGGCGGCTGTTCATGTACCGCATCTTCGGTTCCGGCACGTCCGGGCCGAGGTATTGCTGCGTCTGCGAGATCAGGCGTTTGCCATACTCCTCCGTAGCCGCGATGCCTCCCGCCGCGGCAGGCGCGCGTTCGATGGGAACGCCGGCACGGCCGAACGCCAGCGTCACGCCGACAACGACCAGCCCGGCCAGCGCACACAGTGCCAGTACCGTTCCAATTCCGCGTGTGGATTCCGGATTCAGAGCCGCTTCCTCCCGATCAGGCTTTCATCATATGTTCGCGCATCCTGCTGAAACCGGTAGCCCGGTTTTTCGACCCACCGGCGCAGGCGCGGCGAAACGCACCACGCCACGGTAATCGCGAACGCGAATAACAGCACCAAAGCCACGATCGCGTTCATGGCAGAGACGTCGATCACTTGCGGCGGCATGTGGTTCACGGCGCGCCTCCCGTAAAGAACGTCCGCACATAATATGCGACTGCCGATAGCTCCGCCTCCGATAATTCGCCAGCCCACGGCGCCATCGGAGTGCCCTTTATCCCCTCGCGCAACGCACGCAGACTGGTCGCGATATCCGGGCGCTGCGTACGGAAGTTCGTGGGCGCAATCGGGAACTGCGCCGCAGCGGAGCCATCGCCCGCTCCGGTGGTTCCATGGCACTGCGCGCAACGGTCGGAATAGACGCGCGCCCCCAGTTCCAGCACAGCCTGCGGAATCTGCGGCTCGGGTTGTTTTGCGTGAAAGCCGCGCACCACTTCGGCCACCGCAGCCAGATCCGCCATCGGCAGTTCGCGCCATGCGGGCATCGCCGTACCGCTCACGCCATTCCACATCGCGAAGCTCAAACGGTCGACGGTATATTCACGCTCGGCGAAGTTAGCCGGTCTCGGGTGCAGACCCGCCGCGCCCTTTCCATCGCCTTCACCTCTCGGGCCATGGCAACTCAGGCAATTCTGCCGATAAACCTCGCGCCCCCGTGCGGGGTCGCCTGCCGCCAGCTTCGGAAAATCCCCGGTGCGCCGCGCCATCGCCGGACTCGCGTTCAACAGTCCCGTTCCGAAAGCGTAGCGCCTCTCATCATCCGAACAATTGCAGGATTCGCGGGCGTGCGCCTCGCCTTCCGGCCCGGCCAACGCGCGATTCCGGCCCAGCGTCTCCAGATAATCCACAAGGTCCCGCGCTTCCTGATTGGGACGGTCCGGAGCGCCATCGAACAGCCAGGGGAACGCCGGCATCACCGAATCCGCAACAACGCCGCGCGGCCCGTAGAGATGGGTGAATTGCCAATCGGACGACCGTACTCCCGCTTCGCGCGAAAGGTCGGGTCCGACGCGCCGCGTGCCCCAGAGTTGGGGGTAATCGAAGATGGTCTCCCAGGCGAGCGTTGCCTTGCCGAAGCGCCTGACATCGTTATCAAGATAGCGGATCTGCTGCGTGTGGCAATAGGCGCAGCCTTCGCGGCCATAGATGACGCGCCCCCGTTGTTCGCTGACCGTCGGTGCGGGAGGATGCTGCGGCCGCGTTTGTTCGATCTGCCGTTCCAGCGCCTGCCCGGGCCATACGCCCAACAGCAGGATCGACATCGCGAAAAAGCCCACGCCCGCCAGGCCCGCCACGAGGTACGACATGCGCAGCAGGCGCTTCATCCGACCTCCTGCGCGAAGCGCGGTGCGATCGCTTCAACAGGTTCGAGGCCCAGTTCGCGCTGAATCGATTTCAGTCCGTCACCCGGTTCGCCTACGAACAGGCCGGTCATCACGAAGAGGAAGCCCGCGCCAATCGGCACAAACGTCAGCACGCGAACGGCCCAGTAGGGCTTCGCGGCGCGCACCGATTCAATCCACGGCGCGGCCGATTTCCACGCGCTCGATTCCACCAGCCCGGCAATCGTCAGGTCGGTAACCATCATGATCAGACCGGCGAATAGCAGCCAGTAGCCGGCATTGATCATGCCCGCGTGATAGCGCGCCCACGGGATTCGCTGCCATGCATGGACGATGCCGCCAAGCGCCGCGAAACTGGCGAAGCCCAGCATCGCCATGTGCGAATGGCCCACCACCCAGTCGGTGAAATGCACGCTCTGGTTCACCGACATCTGCGCCTGTACCGAACCCTGAATGCTGACGATCAGGTAGAAGACGGTGCCGGTTCCGACGAAACGCAGCGCGGGGTCGCCAGGAAACCAGCCGGTGCCGCGAAGGGAGAGCAGCAGATTCGCCACCACGATGATTACGTCCACGCCGAGCAGTGTTGAGGCGGTGATTGCGCCGATCTGCGCGATCATCGGGATCACGGAAAACACGTAATGATGTGTGCCGTTGAGGGGGTAAAGGAAGAAGAGCAGCCAGAACCCGAGCATGGAAAGGAAGTGGCTGTAGATGGGCTTGCGGGTTGCGGCGGGAATGACGAAATAGATGATGGCGAGCGCGAGTGGCGTCACGAAAAGCCCGACGGCATCGTGAATCCATAGCCCGCTGAACGCCGCCCCGCGCGCCCCGGGCACCAGTTCCGGGACGAAATTCCCCATCGGATAAGAGAGCAGCGTGAATACGAGTCCGCCGATGATGTACCAGCTCGAAACGTAGAGATCTTCGAGGCCGCGCGAGAAGAACGGCGGCAGGAACTGCACGGCCGCCAGCACCAGGCACAGCACCACGAACGCATCGACCACCAGAGGAAACTCCGCCCACTCCAACGGCTGACTGTGACCGGCCAGGACCAGAATCCAGCCCGGAAGCACGACCGCGAAGTTCCAGAGTCCGAAGAGCCATTGCCCCAGTTTCGGGCTGGTCACGCTACGCCCGCTCAGCACGGGAACGGCGTGGTAGAGGAACGCGAAGAACGCGTTGCCCAGCCAGCCGAGCATGATGCCCTGTGTGTGGTCGTAACGGAGACGCCCCCAGGTGAGCCACGGCGAACCGCCCGCGACGTCCGGCGCCACCATTTCCATAGCCGCCAGAAAGCCAAAGCACACCGAGATCAGAAGCGTCACCAAAGCGGCGAGGCCGTGCGCATAAACCAGCGGCGTTTCCACGGCGGGCGGGGCAGCGGCTGGGCGGCTTTTAATCATGACGTTGCGGGGACACCATCGATCATAGACACCACCGATCATACCGGCAGGCGGTCCGGCGATGCCGCCTGCAATACTGAGCAATGTTTTCACGAGCGGATCTCACGAGAGGTGAATAAATGGCCGGACAAGCAGCCGCCATGTTTCTGGCGCTGCTGATTGGTGTTTCCCTCGGCGCTCTGGGCAGCGGCGGCTCGATCATCACGCTTCCGATCCTGGTGTACGTTGCAGGAATCGCGCCGAAAGCCGCCGTCGGCATGTCGATGGCGATCGTGGGCGGCACCAGTTTTTTCGGTTGCTGCGTGCACTGGCGGCGCGGGAATTTCTGTCCGAAGCCCGCATTGCTGTTCGGTGTTACCGGGATGCTGGGCGCGTATATCGGTTCAACCGGAACGCATCTGATTTCGTCCCATGTCCTGATGTTGCTGTTCTCGCTCCTGATGCTGCTTGTAGGTGTGCGGATGATTGTGGTGCGGACACCGGCGGTGGCGCACAATGTCGTGCGCAGCATTTATCGCTGTATTCCCGTCGGTTTCGTTGTGGGCCTGATTACCGGCTTTCTTGGGGTCGGCGGAGGCTTTCTGATCGTGCCCGCCTTAGTGTGGTTCGCGGGCCTTGACCTGCGACGCGCGATCGGCACCTCACTGGCAATCATCACTTTAAATTCCGCTTCGGGCCTCGCGGGGCAGCTTCGCTATTCTCACCCGGACTGGCATCTGACCGGCGCGTTTCTACTATGCGCTTTGATCGGCATGGGCGTCGGCGTCACGGTTTCGAAACGCACACCCGACCGGGCTCTGCGCACCGCATTCGCGGTGGTTGTAATCGGCGTAGGGCTGGCGGTCGGGTGGCAGGTTCTTGGCTACCGCGGACTGTAAACGCTTTAATGGCAAACCGAAGCAGTAGGCTGCCGCTTGCTCACGCGCGCGGCTCAGTAGAATCACCGCACTACGAGCCGTGACCGTAAGGGAGCGGTGACGAAGATCAAACGCTCCGCAATTCACCGTTCTACAGCGATTCAAGCCTCCGGATAGACCTTCTTCTTACTCACGATCCGGGATTCGTCAAGCTCGATCCCCAGGCCAGGCAGATCCGGAATCGTAACCTGACTGTTTTTCGGAATGATCTGATTTTTATCGAAATAATAAAGATTCGGTTGTATGTCGATCTGATATTCCATGATCGGGCACACCGCCGGGGGTTGGCTCGCCACGATGTGAGCCAGCGCCGTCGATCTCTGGTTATGAGGACAGACGATCAGACCGTGCACGGAAGCGAGCGTACAGATTCTGATCAGTTCGCTGATGCCGCCGCCCCATTCCGGGTCGATCTGAATGATATCGACGGCGTTGTGCTCGATGAGGTTCTGGGCATCCCAGCGTCCGTAGGAATGTTCGCCGGTCGCGATCGGAATAAATGTCATCTGGCGCAGGCGCGCAAGACTTTCGGCCTGACCCGCGGTGGGAACCGGTTCCTCAAGCCAGCGCGGGCGGTATTGCTCCACGTCTTTACACCATTTCATCGCGTAGGGCAGGTCCCATCGCAGCAACGCGTCGATCATAACCGGATAATTCGGGCCGACGGTTTCGCGCAGGTTGCGGATCAGCGCCACGTTCTCTTCGTATCCGGTCTGCCCGTCCGCCGGCCCGCGCGTGGGAAACCACTTCTGCGATTTGTAGCCTTCCTTCTTGAGTTGCGCGGCGCTGGCGCTGACGCGGTCCGGTTCGAGCGATTGTCCGATGCAGCTTGCATAAACTTCCAGGGTCGAGCGCGAGCCGCCCAGCAGCTTATAAACCGGAGTGTCGAAGAATTTCCCCTTCAGGTCCCAGAGGCAGTTATCGATGGTGCTCAGACCGAAGATATAGGTTCCGCTGTAACGATGAGCGCCGCCATGCATTCGTTCCCAGATGGTGTCGATGGCGAGCGGGTCCTGGCCGATCAGACTGGGGGCGATCCCTTTCACGGCGTCGGCCGCGGTCTGATCGAACGTCCCGTAAAAGCCTTCGACGCCGGCATTCGTGAGAATTTTGA